>Ga0194124_10004565_pt1 | contig 13431 bp, 11 predicted proteins | sample TA2KigCas0mmetaG_FD_148605 | JGI IMG/M metagenome (GOLD analysis project Ga0194124, IMG submission 148605) | Freshwater microbial communities from Lake Tanganyika, Tanzania - TA2015031 Kigoma Deep Cast 0m | ecosystem: Environmental > Aquatic > Freshwater > Lake | place: Tanzania: Lake...
TAATGTTTACATACTTTTCCATACACGCCACCGCTTATATAACTTATTGCCTTTTGATGAATACATAAACAATCCTTACTAAAAAAAGATGTTGCTTTACATTTCTCATGACCCCAAAATGTAAAATGTTTAAGTTTTGTTTGTGCTGCATTGGATAAATAAATCTCCCCTCGTGTAGATGGAAGAATAAACTTACAGAATTTTGCAATAATTTCTGCTGCTTCTTTTAAGGATGTACAAGCCTGAACAGCATCCGTCATATCCTTTATTAGTCGCAACTCCTGGGTATGTCTACTGGATTCATGAAGTTGCACTTCAAGATTGTTCTTCGTTTTTTGAAGCATTTGAGCTTGCTTTTTTATGAGCTGACGTGCCCGTATGGAGGAAAATAATAACAACGCCGTAAATATTCCAATAAGAACAATCAATTTTGAAAGGAGGGTATATTTATACTGGTTAAGCAAATCACTTGAGGGCCAAACATCAACCAACCAATGAGTATTATAAACCCTTATTTCTTTGCTTGAATAAATATCTTGATAAAACCGTCCCTGTGTCCAGTAAAAATTTCGTTCTCTCTCTTTATTCGTATAAAATGCTATTTCAAATTTGGAGGAATCTTCATCCTTTGTGAGAATGGAAGAGAGCATTTTATGAACATTAACCGTTGCAATTATATATCCTTTAAAACTTGCTTTATCAAAAAATGGAATACAAATATAAACCCTAGATTCACCTAAGAGAGAATCATCTATTGGGCTTATTCTCACTGCCCTCTTCTTTTTAACAATATCCAAATCATTTTGGAGAAATGATTGAGAATTTAACTTGTGCCGAAGTTGAAACTCATGTCCTTGAAGTGGTGAAATATTTAGAACAGCATAAGAAGAGTCAATTAATTTTATTGATTCATAAAACGCATTTTTGTTTCTGTAATATTCTACTGAATTTTTCCACACGTTCTCCGTTATTTTTGGGAACATGGCAAGGTGTGCGGCTAATTCTTGTAAATCTGAAATGCTTTCATCAAGTGTTTTTATGACAACTTTTTGAATTTTATCTCCTTCAAGTGTAGTAATTTCGTATACTCTTTCGATACCTTCTTGCAGAGATGCATTCCACAGAAGAGACGTCAAACAAAAAACAAAGAAAACTGCTAAGTAGGGAAGATTTGCTGTAAGATTAATTTCTCGAGAAACACTTTTAATGTAAACAGATGCGATGATACCTCCGCTTGCAAGCATGATACCAATCGTAGATAGCAATGACATTGGTGTTAATTTTGACCATAGATAGGTATCAGGAAGCTGCGCAGCATATCCAATTAAAGATGTTAAGCCAAAAACAAATCCTGCTATGGCTAGTAATAAGACTATATAATACGCAAATGCTGAAGGTTTTTTGAAAGAAAGCAGGATAAGGCTTATCCCGCAGGCCAAAAATGAAATGGAAGAGTTATAACTCATACGGCCGGGTGAAGATGTATGAATACTAACATTGGACCGGAAAAATAATTCATCAATTCCGAGATTGGTATTAAAAATATATTGAGATAAAACAAGTCCAGACAGCCCAACAACAGCAACCCCCATAATTGAAGCCAATTTTCTATAATGAGTACTATGTAAACTGAGGCCCCCACCTAGAAAAAGAAAACAAATGGCCGTATTGTAGTACATTGGAGTGAAATCAGAACGAATTTGGTAGAGCATATAGTTGTGTGTGTGCCACCCAAGAATAGCAAGTGCTCCGAATAGCATACAAAGAGTTCCTGCCACAAAAGAAAAAAGGTAGACGAGGTCTTTTTTGTTATAAAAAATGGATATGAGTGGTTTAAATTCCTGCTTTACATATGTTAAAAAAGATTGTTTTCCATTTTTTTTCATTTTGGCATCGCCTCTTTCAATGTTATCTTGCCGCATATGGGAAATTTCCGTAACTAACGACGTTAATTCATCAGTATAAATGAAACCATCAATTTGTTAATATTTTCTAAAATTTTTCAAAAAGTACTGATATTTATTTTAGCGTGAAATTATTGTCTAATTTCACTTTTACTATCCAGCCAGCTTTTCTTAAATTGAAAGAAGCAAAGAGAGGGAACAATCTCTCCTTTGCAAAAAAATAAAAGGAGAGCATACCATGAATAATAAACAACAATTAAATGACTTTAAGAAAGAGCTGACTGAGTATCAAAAAAGGATAGGAGAAGCTCAAAAAAAGCTTAAGAAGACAGGAAAAAGCGAATCTCAAAAGCTCTCACAGACATTAGGAAATACGCTCCAAGAGGCTGAAAAGTCTTACAAACGGCTAGAATCTGCAGCTGCTGAAGAATGGGAGCCACTAAAAAAATCAACTTACCAAGCCTATGAAAATTTGAAGACATCCTTAGAAAATTCAATTAGCCCAATTACTGATCAGGCTAAGGAATATACTCACCAGCTGGAAGAATATTCGCAAGAACAAATAGACCAAACAGCTGAATATATTAAGAACAATCCCTTTAAAAGCACCATTATTGCATTAGGTATCGGTATTTTTGTAGGAAGGATTTTAAAATGAATATTCCATTACATCTATTATCCCCTTTACTAACAACAATGTTAGCAAGGGCTGTAACTTTCACGCCAAGACGAGAGGAAGAAAAGAAAAGAGCAAAACTGCGGATTATTTCCACAGTCTGTGGGAGTGTTCTCTTAGTGTTCGGGATTGCAAGTGGATCCCAAGCTCTTTATTATTATCTGATTACCTTATGGACCCCAGAATATGCTCTTGCGGTCATTTCCGGGGCCTTCCTTCTTTTGGGGTGCGTGTTTTTTCTTGTAAGACGTGCTTTATCTAAACCGATAACTTACGCCTCACAAGAAGTTATTACTCACCTTGAAAAGGAAATCAGTAATCTATCGGGGCAAGACATAATGAAAAAACTTGTTGATACTTTTCCACCAAAAACGCTTTTGACACTTTTCTCATTTATTGCAATTGTTTCCTGCATCAAGCACTTTAAGAAATCACACATCACATAAGGTATATATTTTACACTCCTAAGGCTAATTGAAAAAATTCGAAAAATTTATCAACTAGCCTTTGAAGTGCCTTATCCTATTAAATATAAATTTAAAGTTTAAGGCCGTGTTAATTATATATCACGTTGTTTGTAAAATCATTTAGGTTCATTTTTATTTACTAAATTTATGTGTTACAATATTGCAACACTAAAATTTTAATAAAAATTGTATTTAATTTTATCTGGTGACATTTTCCTCGTCTAAAACAAATAATTTAAGCATATCTGCAACTGCATTTATCGGCAGATTAAATTTTAAAGGAGGAAAAACAATGTCACAAAATTTGATTCTTAAAAAATACTTGCCCACGCTGGCAATCACAGCCGCAACGGTTCTAACTCAAAGTTCGATAGCACATACGCCAGCTGCTGATACATCTACACAGGCCATGTCAAACTGTCATAAATTTAAAAATGCCTACATACGTGGTGAGGGTGGATATTCCATTTCCAGAAAAGCAAAATTCAAGGTTGAAGGGAACCAAGCTGGATGGGACAGTCCAAACCAAGACTATTCTAACAGAATAGACAATTCATCTGTTTATGGTTTTGGGGCTGGTTATGCCTTTAATAAAATATTCCGCGCTGATATAAATTTCCGCCAAAGAAGTAACTTTGAATATTCTAAATTCTTCGCATTACCTATCCCAGGATCTAATTATATTCGTACCCATAATATGCAAAACAAAGCCGTAACAATAGATGGTTATGTTGATACAGCAGGATTTGGTTTTGGCACAGATTGTTTTAATCCTTTTGCAGGTCTCGGTTTAGGAGTAGCTTGGAATAAAATCAAAGATGCAGTAACAACACAATTTCCTGCAGCAGGTGGTCTATCTCCAGGTGCATTTGCTCCTATTGTTCCTCATACAAAATCAAGCTTTACATGGCATGGTACGTTGGGTGTAGGAATGAAGGTGTGCCAAAAGTTCCATGTCGATCTAGGGTATCGTTATGTTGATATGGGGACGTTTGAAACAGGTGCCTCTGCTCCTGACTTTGCTGGAACGTTAGCGCCTCTGCGAGCAAAACGCGTATCCACACATGAAATTTATTTGGGCGTGCGCGTTCCTATAGGATAAAGACGACAAATAACCCTTTTACTACACGAAAAAACCTAACCAGCATGAGTTGGTTAGGTTTTTTATATATTCGGTAAAGAATATTAACCCAATTTACATAATAGCCTCAATAAGAACAAAAAAGAAAGTAAACTTCATTTGTTGTCTTTTGTCCTCTAAGCACGTAAAATGTGCCTATTCAAACGTGGATAAACATTTCGCACCCCTTTCTTAGGAGGCGGAAAAAAATGATCAGAATAATTTTTATAAGCTGTATTGTGTTTTCTTCCCTCATTGAGGGATGTTTTTCTATGGAAAGTCAACCTTCTCAGGAAGAAGGAGATGACCCTAATCCACGTCCCCGAAAAAGACAACGCATTGACTCTCATTCCTCATCTTCTTTATCTCCCTCATTATCTTTTTCTGCATCTTTATCGGCGGGTGATGCGCCCATTCGCAATGCTGGTTCATTGGAGCTTGAGCCCACACAAGAAATACCTCCTCCGCTTCCTATGCCTTTCATTCCTGCACAACCGTTTTCTCCACCAATTACACAATTAGTTTCCACAGAGGAGTATGAGCTTCCGCCCGAGCTTTGGGATGTTATTTTATGCTTACCACATGTTGCCTTTGCCTTTCAAAGTGTATGCAAAGTTGCAGAGATAAAGAGAAGAACTGATCCTACACTCAAGCAAAAAATTAATATCCCCTCCCAGTTGGCATTTGATAACTACATACAAAATCCCACTGATTTCCTTTTTGTCCATGTAGAACTGTGTTTTCGCGCAACACCCCTATACCTTGAAAGACTAGCTCTAAAAACCTTACATCTCACCACTCTTGCTCTCGGAGAACTTGTGAATAATGATATTGAAGGAATGTGGGTGTTTTTTGCTTCCAACCTTCAAATAATTAATCTGAGCAAATCACCTTTTATAAAAAGCTTATCCACTCTTGCTTATTTACCTAAACTACATTCGCTTGATTTGAGCCGCATAACGGCACCACAGGAAAGTCCACATCCAAGGAGGGCTCCCTTAATTCACTCAGCCCCCAAACTTATAGATGCGGGAAGTATCATTACCCTTACGAATCTTCAACATTTAAATCTAGCTTCCTCAGGTTTTAGAGATCATCATCTTCTTACACACCTTACCAAACTACAGTATCTTGATATGAGTGGTTATTTACTGGATTATTCCTTCTCGTTTTTATCAACTCTTACCAACCTTCAAATTTTGCATGCAGAAAGAACATTTTTTAATATGTCTCATTTCTCCTTCCTCAGCCCTCTCACTTCACTCCGAGAGTTATGGATGAGTGGGGAGCACTATAGTCCTTTAAGATTACCCGCCCAACTTTCGCTCAATGAACACCCCCATTTACCCAATCTGAGGGTTTATTTTATTTAAATATGGTTGGAATAAGAATTAATATTGTCTCTTATTCTTATGGGCTGCATTTTCGAGAGTATTTCCCGCTCCTTTGACATCTTTGCCAACCCCTTCCATGGTATTACATCCAACCAATAAAAGACTTATAAAATTCAGCATAACGAGTTTTTTATACATTTTTATTCTCAACATTTTATTCTCCTTATATATAATAATTTTTCAAAACAATTTAATTTATTACTGTTCTTCGTCTTCTGTTTCGTCTATTTCCCTCTTTGCGTTTTCAAATTCTTCACCAAGTTTTGTAGATCTTTCTTTAGAGATAAGTTTTTGAGCTTTAGAAAACAGCTCGTTTTCCTCCTCCTCAATATGGTGAAGAAGTTCTTCTCGCATAATTTGTGTGACACTTTCACGCTCTTTCTCGTTCATTTTTGGGGACTCTAAATTAATTAGGTAAGTTTCCACTTTCTCATGCTCTTCTTCACTATGAGAAACTTTATCTTTGGTCTCAGAATACCCTTGAAGCTCCTTATAAAACGTTTCTTCTTCAGCTTGATTGTGTTTAAAAAGTTCTGTACGCAATTCATTTAACAATTGCTCACGCTCTTCATCTTTTTCACCTGAAGATTGCTTAAGTTTTTCTAGGATCTCTCTTACTTTGTCATGATCAGATTTAAGAAGTTCATATATATCCATCTCTGCCTCCACAAATAAGTATGATTACACAGTTATTTTTAAGTAAAAATATTTAGTTACGCTAAGTGAAAAAAAAAGATCTTTTACCTCAGCTCATTTTTAGCTTCACCCGTTTCCACGCGCTTTTCGTGTCCGGGCTGCTTTCTTTGCGGAGGCTGAACGCTGCGCTGCTGAGCGATTCGCTTGCTTTTTACCACCGATTTTACCGCCTTTACGCGCTGGAGAAGAATCTTTTATACGCTCACTTCCTGAGCCCCCTTTTGAGCCTCCCCCATGCATTTTATTAACAGTCGCCCAAGCTCTTTTCTTGGCTTCTTTCTCTGATACCCCTCTGTCTTCATAACCTTCTTCAATGTGCTTTGCTTCGCGCTTTTGTTTATCTGAATATTTTGATTTATCTCCCCTAGGCATGCCTCTTCTCCTCTTGTTTTTTATGCATAGCGAATGACATAAGATTCATCTCATTTCATTCACTTTCATTATACATCAGTTTGAGAGATTTATTGTTGGCAGCCAGCTCACTTAACCAATGAACCAAATAAAAAACAGAACTTGTAGGATTATTGTGAAACCATCACACGTGCATATAGCCGCTTTCTTTCTTCCTCTAAATTTGGGAATTCGACATAGAATTCATCATCGCTCGGAAGAAGCTGTTCTAACTCATCATAAGCGAACCAGGACCCCTATTGAGCTGCCTGCTTGAAATATTTAATCATTTGGGTCCAAAGGGATTCTCTTTCTGAAAATTGAGCCTCCGGCGTTCTCTGATGAATTTCATGGATGCAAAGGGCAAGGTTGTAAAATGCACCAGGCATGAGCTGTCTTGTTGCCTTTTCTAAGTATCCCTTACAGACTTCTAATTCATCAGATGAAGCTTTACTAAAATCAAAATGACCTGATTGCGTATCATAAGGGACTAAGAGGGAAACCATTTTCATATATGCTTGAGGGTGCCCTAAATCTCCTGCCTCCTGGAATAGATTTAAGCACTGTTCTTTATGAGAAGGATTTTTTTTGAGCTTATAAAATTCCTCAAAAATACCCGCCCTGGAAACTAAATAGGCCGGGTGTTTATATATTTGGAGAGCTGCGCCAAAAGTAGCTAATTGTGGTATATACCCCTGATTCGTATACTCTAAAGCACGCAACAAAGCCCAAGGATGCATTCTTAAGTCTTCCGCATGAAGGAAATCTCCAAGAGTTGGCTGTGGATCAAGTTTGTCTTTAAGCCGAAGCAAATTTCTTAAAAGGATGGCTTCTCTCGTTTCAAGAGATTCTAAATATTTGAAGGAAAAGTCCGTACCACTCATCCCATCATCAAGAGGTTTTACATAAACGAGAGCCTTTAATTCTTTAGCAATGATGAATCTTGCTTTAGCTCGAGTCTCCAAGTTAGTTGTTTGCTCAGCACGGGCACTCAATGCATGAAATGCACTTTTATATAAATTTTTGGTCATGAAACATTCTTTTGTGGCAGAACGTGTGTGATCAAATGCATGGGCTAGATAAAGAAGAGCGATTGAATCTCCCTCACGAGCGCATTGTGCCAAGGATCGCATTGTCTTGCGGGTTGTAAGCGCCCATGATCCATGGACATTAAAACCTCCACCATATGCTTCATAAATGCCATTAATTTCATGGTGGGGAAAAGACGCCGGAGTACTTTCAAAATTAAATTTTATTTCTTCTGGTTGTAGAGAATCTTGAGCTACATTTTCTTTGTTTGCTTTTGTTAAGGACGCTACATCGAGCCTATCTCTATCCCCTCCCCCATCAGCACACCAACCTATGGAGCTCATTATAACTAAACCCAAGCAAAACATTAAAGCAAACATGGCCGTGATCTTTCTTAATTATTATTGAAGCCATACAATCCTAAATTACATTTAATAATCCATTTTATAAAAAAACCAATAATTTTTACTCAATATTAATTGATTTATTCATTAAATTTAAAAGGACATTTTATATGAAAATGTAAGATTCTATATGAAATCAAACAGATGGATTATTTTTCTTCCTTTAAAGACCACACTGCTCGTGTTGCCTATATTTTTGCTTTGGGTTCTTACTACTTCCATCACAGCAGGAGCTGATCACCTCCCTCCTTTATCGACCTTTCTCCCCCTTTAGAGGTAATTGTTAAAAATGTCGGTCAAGGAAATTGCATTATTATAAAAATGCTAAAAGATGAAAAAGGGAGCCAATCACCCAAAAGTTCACCCCGCGCAAGTGTTCAATCAGCAGCATCACAGACAGCAAGTTCTAAACATGCAGGTGCGCAGCATGGAAGTTCACAAGTCTTAGATTTACCGCAAGGACCACTGTACGATATTTTAATGGTTGATTGCGGAAGCAGCGCATTTAAAGCGCCTCTTAGAGAAGCTCTAGGACCGAGAACTCCTATAAGATCTCAAGATGAACAAAGAGGTAAGCCGAGTATAGAAAGAACTTCAAGCTCGTCTGTCCCTACTCTTAATATTTTACAAAAATCTACACAAGTTTCAAAAGCTACAACACAAGGAGTTACTGGTAACAATTTGAATGATATTGGAGATAACACCATTAAATCTATTATTGTAACTCATCCTGACAAAGATCATTATAGCTGGATCAGTAATATTATAGGAAGCAAACTATTTGAATATCTCATTTTAGGAGGAGCTCCTGAAAAATATTTAAATGCTTCAAATGAAATTTCTACACTCATATATGCAAATTTTAAAAGAACTATATTTACAGCTGTGGAGGGTAATAATACACCCGCTAATTCTCTGAAAGAAGGTAATTATTCAAAAGCTCAAGCTTGCTACCCTGTACCTGAGGATAAAATATCGGGCAAACTAAAATTCAACCCACGATTTGAAATTAAATTTTTAGCCGTTAATTCCAATCATGTGACAAGTCTTGAAGACAACCCGACCACCATCAACATGTCCTCAAAGGAAGACGGAACAGATGACTATAATACAGATAGTATTATTGTAAAAATTACAGATACCATTACAAAAAAATCTATCATTTTAACCGGTGATGCAACTGGCGTAACGACCACACGGCTCATGGATCATGCTTCAAAAGACTCCAATTTAGCAGCTCTTTTAAAAGCAAATGTTCTTGTTGCATCCCATCACGGATCCTCTTCTCATGGAACAAATAATGAGGCTTGGATAAGAACTGTCTCTCCTGAATTTATCGTCATCAGTACGGGCGGCAGTTAAAAACATCCCACAAAAAAAGCTTTTGAAGCATTTCTTACATCTCCTCGTCTGGCATCCGTCATTTCGCACAGTGTCTATGTAGGTGGCTTATCAGAGGACGCAATCATAAATTATATAACGCCTAGAGGAATATTTTCCACCCTTCCTCATGGAGATATAAAGATTATGTTCCCAAAAACTCAGGAGGAAGACATCTCTATTCACTCTGCTAACAGCAAAACAGGAACATTTAGGAGAGAGGTATCTCGGTCAATGTCTTCAATATTGCAGGCTGAAACGGATCAACTCTTAAAACCAGTCTTAACCAAAACCCCAGATCCATCGGATATTCATCAAAAAAATCTTGAGCCTAAAAGTTATAAGCAATTATTGCTGGATGCTAAAGAAAGCAATAATTTTATACCTATAGAGATAGACTTAAACGATCATCGAAATGAATTCATCTTTGACTATTTAATCTCAAGTGAGAATTTGGATGAACAGACGATGGAATCCACAGAAGTCTTTTTAAGTCCTACTGCCTCACCCTTGATTGGTCAAATTATGATAAAAGGCCCACAAAAAACAAAAATGAAGCATAGTCTACAAATTAATCTTAAAGATCCTCGAAATATTCATCTTCTCAGGCAAATTAAGTTTGTCGCATCGTCTTCTCCCCGCAAGGAATCCATTCCTCTCGCAGGAGAAGATGCCATTGCATCTCCTCGTTTAAGTGCTACGCACCCACATCAAGACACAGCAAAGGGTCACACCGGCGCAACGGCGCAACATTGGAAAGAAGACTCTCAATAAAATTTGTATTTAAACATTTTTCCTTATTGTTAATATGATAGGATCCCACGTTCTTGTAATGAGAAAAAGTTTTGAAAGTAAAATATTTAAGCGTATTTTTTGTGTAATATTCAAAACCTTTTTTATAATACCAAGGCCAGCCCATGCTTGAAAATTCAAAGTTGTTATTCTTTCATGGAAAATATCCTCACCAAGTGTAATAACTTTAAAATCATATTTTTGTCTTAATTTTGTTAAAGATTTCTTCGTCCAAAACACATTAAGTTCAGTACGAATAGTTTTGGCAAAATCGGGATCTCTTCTGCAAAACCATTTTACATAAAATGGAAGAAAAGATCGTGTGAGTATGGGAGGGTGCAATACACCATAATGTCCCTCATAAAAAGAATGATGATTTGGGAAACAAATTTGCATTATGCCTCCTGGTTTCAAGACACGAAGACATTCATCAAGAACCCTAAACGGGTCTTGTACATGCTCGAGCACCATTGAAGAAAAAACAATATCAAATTTGTTATTTTCAAAGGGAATATTTTCGCCTACTGCATTTAATATTTTACTTGGATCGAGCCCATTTAGTTTTACTAATTCCCGTGCGAGTTTAAATGAGCTAGCAAAACCTTCCCCATCGGGCTCAATGGCATACCCCTCAAGATTATATTTTTTACTCCAAACAATAAAATTGATTGCAAAACCACAGCCCACTTCGAGACAAGTTTTACCATGAAGCGTAGTATATCTTTCTAGAATTTGAGCATGTTGAAGAGCTTTAGAGGGATCTAGCACATCCTGAGTAATTTTGTGTGAAGGAACATGTGAAAGCTTTGAATAATAATTTGAATAACATTTATCAACTGTATCAATTATTTGCTTGCTTAGCTTCAACTTCATTAACTTTCCTTCCAAATTAGGAAACTACGCTCATGCCTCGTCTTCAACTTATACAATTGCTAATTATTTTTCACAAAATACAGAATCATTGGATTGCTTTTAAAATTCCAATAGCATCTTCTCGGCTTACATGACGCGGATTATTTTTCATTCGTGAAGGGGTGTAACTGTGATCTACAATTAATGCATAATCATTTTCCGAAATGCCCACTTCATCCAAATTTATTTTAAGATGAATGGATTTGAAAAGTTTATAGAGATTCTCAGCAGCTTCCTCGGGAGTCTTTGCATGCAGTAGATGAGCTATCTCATTTATGCACTTACGAATATATGGCGTTCCTCTAGGATCAAGAGCATTTTCGTCTGTGACATGAGAGTTATAAATAAAAAATTCAGGTAAAGTTAAGGATACGGCCTGTCCGTGTGCTAACCCAAAGTGGCTTGTAAGTGAGTAAGATAATGCATGAGGAGCAGTTGTTCGGGTTATTTGGATAGCTTTTCCCGCATAGTGAGCTCCTAGCAACATACTTTCTCTATTATTCTTATTTGGGTGGTGAACGGCATCAAATAAGCAGGGGTAAATAAGCTCTATAGCCCTGTGCGCATAGCTCTTAGAAATATCGGTAGAATTCACACTCCAATAGGATTCAATGGCTTGTGAAAGTGCATCAACTCCAGATTCAGCCGTTACTTGTGGGGGGAGACTTAGAGTCAACAAAGGATCCAAAATGACAGAAGATGGAAGAATTTCACAACAATCTAAAGAATATTTTTTTTTGTCTATATAAAGAGTAGCAAATTGTGTTGCCTCAGAACCCGTCCCAGCAGTTGTTGGGATTGCAATAAGGAATAATTTGTCAGGATATGATGGCTTTTCAGCTCCTTTCAAGAAATATGCTTCTGGATCAATATTGTAAGCATTAAAAAACATGATTAGTTTTGCTATATCTATAACACTACCTCCCCCTATCGCTATAAAAAGAGGGTTTTGAGCATTTTTTATTTTTTCAAGACCCATATATACATCTTGAATTTCCGGGGGTTTTGAAAATTCCTTGAAGTGATAAACGTGATATTGTTCAATAATGGATGCTAAATTTTCCTGCACATATGGCTGCTGAGAAGCCGATTTCCCAGAAATTAAAACAATCGATTGGAAGTTATAAGACGCAATAATATTCTTAAGATTTGTAAGAGAACTGTGAATGTTTATTAATTTGTCATCTTGCATAAATGGATATCAACATTAAATATTTCAGGCAACCTTCTTTTGATTTTCCAACATTCCTTGCATAAAGTTATTCTTGCACATATGCGTGGTTTCTTTTGGTCGACCTAAGTCTGCGCGTGATCCCATCTTTATCTGGATCTCGAGTAAACTGGGTCCATTTCCTTTTAAAAATGTTGGTAGAGCTAATTCTAATTCATTTACAGTACTAACAGAAAGTGCTGCCGAATACCCCGCTCCAAGAGCTATTTTCGTAAAATCAACATATTCTGCTACAGTAGGTTGCCCTCCTACAGACTCATGGGCTGCATTATTAAATAGAACATGCCAAAAGTTATTAAGTTTCAAACTACCGACCAGTGGAAGTGAACCCATATGCATTAACACAGCTCCATCTCCATCAAAACAAAATATTTTATGATGAGGAGAGTTCAACGCAACACCCTGTGCTAGAGTAGATGCATGCCCCATTGATCCAACCATCAAAAAATCATTTTCATGCGATTGTCCTAAAGACTCTCGAATTTCATATACCTCACGTGAGGTTTTACCTGTTGTTGAAATTATTTTGGATTCTTGAGAAAGCCTTGTAATGAGTATCTTTAATGCTTGCTCTCTTGTCATGTCACTCACAATTTTATAAACAGTTTGTTCAATCTTACAAGAATCAAAAGTGTCATTTTCAACAAGTAGAGCCACGGGCTGAGATAGCTTTCTAGCTTGTATTATTAAATCTTTCAGTATCTCTTTCGCTTGTATTAAATCTTTGGGTAAAACACGATAAGGAATCTCTAAGCATTTTAACAAATCAGGCGTAATGCGCCCTTGTTTAATGTGTTGGGGTTCGTCTTTGATACCAGGTATTCCTCTCCAACCAATCATTAATAGCATTGGAATTCCATAAACCTCAGAATCTGTTAAGGAAGTTAAAGGGTTTAAAGCATTCCCTAAACCTGAATTTTGCATATAAATAAGAGGAATTTGTCCCGTAGCTAAATAATATCCTGCGCCCAATGCAATTGCGCTTCCTTCATTTGGCGTAATAATATGCTTTTCTTTACATACTTTATTTTGTTTT
>Ga0194124_10004573_pt1 | contig 13405 bp, 10 predicted proteins | sample TA2KigCas0mmetaG_FD_148605 | JGI IMG/M metagenome (GOLD analysis project Ga0194124, IMG submission 148605) | Freshwater microbial communities from Lake Tanganyika, Tanzania - TA2015031 Kigoma Deep Cast 0m | ecosystem: Environmental > Aquatic > Freshwater > Lake | place: Tanzania: Lake...
TTGTTGTGGTGGTTGTGGTGGACGCTGCTGTGGTTGTGGTGGTTGTGGGCGGCGTCGCCTTAATAATGTTTATGTTATCTAAGTATAATATGGCACCTACAGCTCGACCACCAGTTTTATCATATGTTCCGCAAACAAATACAAATTTGTATATACCATTCTCACCAGGTTTTACTGTGTGCTCTACTCTTTCCCATAACGTATCCTTTGATCCGTACATAGGGCTAGATGAGTCTAATAAAACTATAGATCTACAATTACCAGGTGTCACGGGATTCTGTTCTATTAAATAACCAAAAACATCAAAATCATCTGTTCCACCTTCGGCCTTCCAGTGAAAATATACTTTATCTCCCACTGCTATTTCAAGTGCATTATCACATACCACATAAGGTCCTCTTACCACACCAAAACTCACCGAAGTACCATCGAGCGATAGTTTTAAAATATTATTACCACCGAATTGGTTGTTAACTGTGCCGGTTACAATTTGCCAAGTATATGTCATGCCAGATGGTAGACCTTGATCTGCATATGGAGCGGGAGCATTGGCATAAGTTGGACTAGGATCATTGGGAGTTGGACAACCTAATATTGTACTAAACCCGTTCATTCTTAAATGGGCCGGCACACCAGTCGAAACACCAGGGATGTATATACTCCATCCCGGGATATGGCCTATACCATCTGAATCTGTAGATTGTGGACTAGTGATTTCAAAATCACCATTGAAAAATTTATTGAGAATATCACCGGGAGAAGGTGTCATGGGTGGACCGCTGGTGGTGGTGGTGGTGGACGCTGCTGTGGTGGTTGTGGTGGTGGACGCTGCTGTGGTGGTTGTGGTGGTGGGTGCACAAGTTTTTCTTGGTAATGGAGTGGGCTTGATATAGCCTTCTATTTCGTAATTTAAATCATCGCCACAGGATGTGATGATGAAATTTATGGTGTCTCCCGGCACAGCCACAGTTACCACTTGAGTCAAACTACCGGGAGGTCTACCTATTATGCTGTAAATACAAAGTTGTGTGGGTCTTGGAGTGGGTGTGGGAGTGGGTCTGGGGGTAGGTGCGATAATTGGCGGCACTGACAATGGAGGTGGAGTTGGAGTGGGAGTTGGAGTGGGAGTAGGTGTGGGAATGGGTCTAGGAGGTGGTGTGAGCCCACCGGGCACTAAATCGTCACTGTCACATATGTTAGCACAATCTTCGGCCACTACTGTGTTAGATTCGGAATCACCAGAACACCATGTGTACAATTTAAAACACACAGTTTCTATGCCTTCTTGTTCAAAATCCTCACGTATTCTCACATTAACAATGTAAGGCAATGTGTTCGCTGAAAATCTATATTCAAAGTTTCGCACAGGTGACACCGGAAAATACGGTGGAGTCACAGGAGGCAGAACAACGGGAGCAGCAGTTGTTATTGAAGGTACCGGCAACGATTGACCAGTGTATTCTATAATTTCATATCGTAAGTTGTCACTGCATCCCACCCACAAAAAAACAATGCTGTCACCGGGCGCAGCCGAATTCAATAAAACAGCAGGCTGACCAGGCACAGTGCCTTTGATCATGTCTTGGCATAAAGTGGTGGTTGTGGTCAATAATGCACTGGGATAACTGGGACTGGTGATTATTTCATAAACTAAATTTTCAGCTATTGATTCAGAATGCACAAGAAAAATCACCGTGTCGCCAGTATTAGCCAGCAGCACTAGAGTGAAATCCATGGGCGATTTGCCCACTATGCTATAGTAACTGCCTATATCTATGTCAGTATTGTCAGCAGTGGCCGTGAGTTTATACTCGCGACCGTTTGCACACTCGGGAATATTTTTACCTGTGATTTTTAAAATAAATCCTGTGCCTTCAAAAGCACAATCGGGATGTGCCATTAACATCCATATTGCAGGTGGCTTTATCCAAGGCACAGACAGATCCGGCAGTCCGCGATTGTCATCCACAAGACTACGCACATCGTAGCTGAACACCGTGGGGCCAGTCACAGCATCCACTTTGAAAATCAAAATTGGTCTTTGCACACGAGATTGGCTCAAAAAATTATTATATTCCATTTCTATGGTCACTGAAGTGGGCCATCGTTCAGTGTAGGAATCGCGCCAACACACCACATTGTTAATAGGATCTACTGAAAAACTCACTCTACCGGCACGATAGCGATCATATCTTTCCACTCTGTACTCTATGCTGCCTGTGAAAAATTTGCTTAACAAAGGAATGAAATTCACAGTGTTGGGCTGAGCTATCACACTGCGCCCAATGGTCTGATAAGTGTCCCCAGATTTCACAGCACTGGCAGTGTCAAAACTCACAATGTCTGAGGCATGTTGTTCCACAGTGTCCACTGTGTAGTCATCATCTTTGGATCTAAAAAAGAAATCACCAAAACTGTAACAGCCATTACCTGAAAATTTAATCACAGGAGTAATGGGTTGATGTTGATTAATCACGGGCTCGAAACTGCTCATGACCAAGTTGGCTCGATCCAGATCTATAGGCGAAGAATCTGTCCAAGTCATAACTTCGTATACAAGATTTTCTATGGGATATATGATACCGGTGATGTTGAAGTTCACTGTGGATCCCAAGTACATGTCAGTGATCAAAGTGTCATTGCTCGCGCTGTCACCGCGTATGCTGTATCTGGGCATGGGCGATCCCAAAGGCAGCGCGATGTTTGATGTGTAGTTAGTGCCCACATTCAAATAAGTGTTCACACTGCTGGTCACACCACACACATGGTCTAGACACAAAATTCCATATGCAGCTATGGCATCAAACACCGAATTAATCACACGCAGACCCATGATACAGTAAGATTGCAGAGTTCGGGCCAAAATGCCCTGGTACAAGTCAGTGAAGGTGCATTTGTCAATCACTATGTTTTGCATACCCATAGTGTCTGTGATTTTCACTCCAGTGCTGATGCCTTGAAAATCGCATTCAACAAAGTAAATGTTTTTAGTGGCCCGAAATTGTGATTTTATTTCTACGGCCGAACTATTAGTATCTGATTGTGGACGTAAACTGTTACTGGCGAAACGGCATCTTGAAAATTTGATGTCTGTGCTGGACTCAATTCTTACCACACAGTCTTGTCCTGCAGCCTCGTGAAGCAGTGTCATGTTCTCTATTTCCACAAGTTGCGGGGGTTGACCTTGAGTTAGAATAAAACTGTCGTAATTGCCTTCACTGGTGGTGGTCTTGAACACACAAGTGGCAGCAGGACTGGCCTGACGTATGATCACACTGCCCTTGCCTGTGCCTCGCAGATGGCAGTAAGGCGGAATTCGCAGTTCTCCGTAAATTTTATAGATGCCAGGAAAAAATTCAATGACACGACGAGTTTTTTCATCTGTGTAACCGCTGAGCCTGTCGTAGATTTCGTCAATGGCTCTTTGAATAGCGTCAAGATCATCGGTCATGTCATCGCCCTTGGCACCAAAATCTAAGACATTGACCACATCATCCAGCTTGTTTTGCAGCGTTCTTAACACAGGCACTGCGGGGTTCGCACCTGTTTGTGCAGTGTATCCACCTTCTAGACCTTTAAAAGAATAATTAATCACAAAGGTGTCGGGCGGAGCAGTGCTTCCTGTGGCACCTGTGGCAGCCGAGGCACCTAGAGATTGATTGATTATGTTTATAACACCTTGCCGAGTCATGATCTCGGTCAAGCCTTCAGATGGTGCACCTTCCAGCAAACTGCCGTTGCCGATAAACAAGCGCAATTGATCCAGTGCCCACCCAAATTCCCCTCCGGCCAGTAGACCTAGATCTTGAAATAAACCGCGACGAACCTGTATCTGTGATATCTGTTGAACAGCCATCTATGGTAAATTGCCTTTAATCTGCTATTTATGGCAATTTATAGTAGCTGCTCACTCGTTCACACCATTTGTCAGACCAATACTGAAATTTGTCTGGTGTCAGCACAAACTCTTGGTACACAGGTGATAGACCTGGTTCAGGTTTCACTGAAATCATGATCACTCCCTTGCATATGTCTGTGCCATATACCTCATTGTGTGCCAAAGCATAGGCAGTGATCTGTAGGAAATAATCGTCAATCCAGTCCATGTGTTTTAATCGATTACTTTGCTTAAAATCTAGAATACAGGGTTGACCCTGATGCACACCCACACAATCAGTGGTACCTGCGTAAAGTTCAGGGAAATACACAGGCACTTCGTTGCCCCAGACTTCATCAATTTTGTCAAAACCTTGATCAATTATGGTCTGTGCCATAATCATGCTCTGCTTGGCATAAGGATTGCTCACTGTGTGATCCCAGCTTTGCCCTTTGATATAATCTTCCAAATACTTGTGCATTCTGGTACCACGACTGGCAGCTTCTGTGGTTATGGCCTGAGCTTGAGCATGGCCCACTCTGTCCCGCCAAGCCTGCAGAGCCAAACGAGATTGTTGTGATTTAGTGGCTTCTAATATGGAGGTCACACTAGGCACCGGTGCGCCCAGTGGTGTTTGATAATAACGTCTACCGTCAATGGTGGTACGCGAAATGGACAGGTAATCAAACTTGTGTACCAACATGAAATTATTATATGATATCAGCAGAAAATCAGCAAATGATCAATCTCGTCTGGCCCGAGCTCGTTTGGCCATAAGAGTCACAGTGCTTTGATCCGATGTCGTGGGAACTGAATTCAAAGCTGATTGATCGGCCGTGTTTGGAACCACACTGGTATCATCATTATACTGTTTAAAATACACATAAGGCACACCATCTTCATTATTTTTTATATCAGTGATGATGTTTTTGACTCTGGAATCATTGGTTTTTGCTGTTTGCAATAGATCCACGTTGAACATTTCACTGCCCGGCTGTTTTCTCACCATTTTAATCAAATTGTCCACTCGTATTTGATCGGTCTCACTGCGAAGAGCCTGTAACACATACAATAGATTATTCGTGGACACACCATCACCTTCGGTGATGAATTCTTTTAATCTCATGGTCTCTTGGATCTACCCACAGACAATTGTCCCCCTGCTGCGGCATCACTGGCATCAAAGCCCTGTCCCGTGGGCACCGGAGTCTGTGGTTCGATGCCGGTGTCTGTTTGATTTTGTGGCTCAAATTGATTTTTAAACGATGAATCTGTGGGAGACCCTGCATCAGAAGTGGGTTCGCCGGCCAATTGTCTGGCGTTGTTGTCAGCAGTTTCTCTGGCCTGTCCCAAAGACTGAACCACATCTGACAACAACTGAGTCATGGAATTTTTAAAACTATCTGCTTCATTGGATCCTATTTGATTACGAATGGTGTCAATCAATGCAGGCAATTGCTCCACCTGCATTTTACTGAGTTTTTCCACCATGTCTTGTAAACTGTCTACCATGTCTTTGGCAGCCAATATGGCCTCGCTTCGGCCTATTTCACTTTCAGTGATGTAGTCACTGTCCACTAACCATCTATTCATGCTTTCTTTCAACATCAGCAGTTCCATGTACCTGGGATTCCGCTCGGCTTCGTGTAGGCCATGATTGCGTTTGATCATGGCCATGCTTTCATTTACCAAACTGTTTATTTTTCTAGCTCGGCGTAGATCAAGTTTGTCAAAATCAATGGCAAATCCAAATCTAGATTCCATGATTTTATTCATATGTTTAGCTGTGGTCTTGGGCTTTAAATCTTTTATATGCATGTCAATGGTCCTGAAAACAATAATATTTAGTCGATTTATAACTTTTTTCTAATTCTAATTTATGAGTCAACACTTTGTCACGGATTTCACTTAATCTATGCCCTAAAAATTCTTTTTTATCCAAAGATTTTTTTCTTGATTTTGACATCTTGGCACAGATCAAATCTGCCTTGATCAACAGTCTAGTGATGCATTGACTGCGACGATGGATTTCATCTGCCATAGTAAACTTGCCATCATGGCAAAACAACGCAAAAAACACCGCTGATCTGGGAGAAAAGAAATCCTTCACAGTGTCTGTGTGCCTGTGTATCACTTGCCAGATCTGATCTCCCTTTAATACTGCATGATTTCCCACAATAAAACTCTGTCTGCCCAAAGGTATTATGATTGGTCCTACGGAATTATTGTGAGATTGTGACAAAATTTTTTCTAACTCTTTCAGAGTCCAATTTTTCACATGCTGTACAGTGACATTGATGGCTGTGTCCAGCTCATCTACGTCTGAAAAAATTAATTGAACCATTTTGATTTTTTCTTATCACAAGATCTTTGTTTACCAATTGCCCGGCCAGATATTGGTCACGTTCACTAAGATCGTTTTTTTTCAATTGTGGGTATTCATCGAATTTGGTCAAAAACTCTACTTCTTCGTTATTTAACGCCATGATGATTCCGGGAATAAATTCCCGGAATCTCATTTCGCCAAATTTACTGTGAGAGTGATTATGGCACCAATTAACACAACAACTATGCTTGTGCCTATGGTGATGAGTTGTCTATTGTGCTTGTCATTTGATTCAGCCAAAGTTCCTGCTATGGTGGCCACTGTTTTTTCCATTGAAATCACTTTTTCTGACAAAATATCTAGTTTATCATTGAGTTGAGCGTATCTAAAAGCACACAACTCCACGTGTGCTTCTAGATTTTCTTTTTCAATATCAGTAGACATTGTCTATACAATGTAAGTATCAAGCAAACTGGTTGCCGTTGATACCTTCAAACACAGCGAACACACAACCAGCACCGCCGGTGGCAGCATTGGCTGCTGTTTGCAATTCAGACACAATAGCAGTGCCTGCCACATCACTGGGAAGACCTTCCACCACAAACATGGCCACGTTCGATGCCGGCGTGCCCACCAAACTGATGGTGCTATACTGTGCCACCACACGAGTGACTTTTTCAAACACACTGTCAGGTTTATCATTGTCAGTTTCAATGCCAGTTTTGGTGCACCGCACAAATTTTAAGTCACGACCAAAAAACTCACCGGGTTGTGCTCCTCCATTGGTTCTTGTAAAAACAGCCATTTTATTTTCCTTTTTAGTTAACGCCGCAGCGTATGTGTTTATTTATGCTGTGAGGTCAAAAAATTACCTAAAACATCAGGTGATTTTCTTTATACCTCTCACAAATTTTTCCGGATCGCGACTGCGTATGCTGTTTATAAATCGTTTTTCCAACTCCAAAGCCACAGACTCGCTGTAGTTTTCTCGTATAAAAACCAATAAATTGATGGCCCCTTGTATGACATTCACAGCTCTAGATTCAATAAAATATTTTTTATCTTTGTTAATGCCCAACGTGTCAAGTTCTGCTAACAGGCTTTTGGTGTGATTTTGCAATCTGCTCCCCTATATGATATTTATGGGACACCGGTTAAAAAAAAATAAATACCCTTACATCATGGCAACAGCAAAGGTCATCAATCATGGACAACATAGACACTCAATCAGTGGTGAAACTGTTCAACAGATTCACTAGAACTTGCCCGGACACCGAACTTTACAATCAACGGTTGGCAGAAGAAACTCAATTGGTTTTTCAGCTGCGATTTGCAGACTACTTTCATCAAATCTGCGACATTTTGGCCTTGACCACAGATATCCCACACATGACTCGAGGCAGTGCCGGATCCAGTTTGATCTGCTACTTACTGGGCATCACTGATGTGGATCCGGTGGCCTGGCAAATTCCCTTGGCCAGATTCATCAATCCCTTGCGTGATGACTTGCCTGATGTGGACATTGACTATCCACATTGGGCACAAAACACTGTGATGCAGCGTATTTTTGCTCGGTGGCCGGGACGCACAGCCAGAATCAGCAACTATGTGAAATTTCGTGATCGTTCCGCTCGCAGAGAAGCTGCTCGACGACTGGGGGCAACAGGCAAATTGCCCAGAACTTTCAGCTATGAAAGTTTGGGCATTGATCACCAAGAAGCCACCAGATTGGCACACAGACTCATGGGTCAAAAACGTGCCATCAGCAAACACTGCGGGGGCATATTGGTGTTTAAGTTTCGTCTGCCCAAGAGTTTGATCAATGCTGACAATCAGATATTGCTGGACAAACGCGAAATCGAAGAAATGGAACATCTCAAAGTGGACATACTGGCCAATCGTGGGCTCAGTCAATTGCTGGCCATAGATCCGCATAGACCCTTGATTGACTATCCAGAAACCGATGCAGACACCGTGAAACTGCTGTGCAACGGCAATGTTCTGGGTGTGACGCAAGGCGAAAGTCCGGCCATGCGCAGACTGTTTCGTGCCATACAGCCCAAATGTCGACGAGACTGTGTGTTTGCCACTGCTTTGATCAGACCAGTGGCCACCACAGGCAGACAGCGGGCCAGTTTTTTTCATGACTGGACTGAACAAAGATTGGCAGACACTGTGGTGTACGAAGACGATGCCATAACTCGTATTTCACGACTCATAGGTTGTGATCAATATCAAGCAGACCGATATCGAAGAGCTTTTGCCAAACGCAACGAAGAGCTGGTGTATGATTTCATCAGTCGATTGGGACACAGCGAAAATAAAACTCAAATAGTCAATGAATTGTATCAACTGGGAAATTTTGGTCTGTGTCGTGCTCATGCCATAAATCTTGGCAGATTGATCTGGGCTTTGGCCTATCAAAAAGCACATCGTCCCAAAGAATTTTGGCGAGCCTATTTACAACACTGCCAAGGCAGTTATCGTCGTTGGGTGTATAAAAACGAAGCCAAACAAGCAGGTTGGGATTTACGTGATCTGGGCTATCATAATGGCATAATCAATGACCCTGTGTGGGAATATCAACGCTATGGCTGGTGGCATGATCAAGATTTTTTACCTGGCATGTATTGCCAAAACACTTATCAAGACCGATTTGAATTTCGTGGACTGGTGGCCAATGGCAGAGTTTTTCGTGGAGATTCTGGTAAATCTGTGACTTTCTTGACACTGGGAGTGGGCAATGGTCAGTACATTGATGTCACTGTCAAACGGCCCTGTGCTCATCGAGACCATGATCATGTGTGGGGACAAGGACGGGTGAAATTCATAAATAATTCTCACTACATAGAATGCGCAGATGTCAAAACAGGAAAACTTTAATTGGTTTTTTTACTGCGAAGTTCCGCTAACATCTGTTTTAATTTACTGGAACTGGGCGACACTGTGATGGCACCGGGCTGATCCACAGGCACTGCTGTGGTATCAGTGACCACACTTTTGGCCTTGATTTGATCATAGATGGTGCTGCTTTGCTTTTTGAAATTGTTGTATTCATTGTCATCGGCCAGATCTCTGATGCGCAGTGTTTCAATGTCAAATTCCAATTCTATTTTCTGCCCCACACCAGCAGAACTACGAGTTTTCATGGCCTGTATCTGATATCTGCCACGTTCACGCATGGCACGGCTGGTGAAAATGCCAAACACGTTGTCTGCGGTGTTAATTTTACTGATACCGCCTGCTATGTGACTGTGATCAAACTCCACTTCTTCCACTGAAGATCTGTTTAGTTGGCTGGCAGTGACAAAGCACACATTGAGTTCTTTGGCCAAATTTCTCAGTTCTTCGCTGACAAATTTATCTTTGACAAACAGATCATTGGGTGAGACCTTGGCAGACACAGGCATCAGCAGATCCAAATAATCCACACATAAAAAATCCACTGATCGTTGAGTTTGAATTTGCAGCTCTTTCACATAACTTCGTATGTCATTTACTGTGCTCTGTGCCGGCAAGTATTTTATTTGGAGATGTCCTGATTTTTTAAACACGATTCTCAACTTCATGTCCACGTTGTCAATGTCACGAAAAATTTCTTTGCTGGCAGTGTCTGTGAGCATGCTGTCTATGCGCATGCTGCAAAGACCTTCGCTGAGTTCCAAAGTAATATAACTGCCGCTCATGCCAGACAAGATCCAATTCACAGCCAAATTCTGCATGATCAGACTTTTGCCCGATCCAGAAGATCCTGCCATGATCTGCAGTTCTCCGCGGTTAAACCCTCCATACAGCAGTCTGTCAAGATTGGGCCAACCTGTGCTGACTTGACCATTATTGTTTCTAAGGGCCAGCAGTCTGGCTCTGGGATCAGCAAAATAATCTGTGCCCAGATCTTTGGTCAAACTGATCTGCACTGCTTGTTTGATCAAATTTTCAACTGGATCATAGTCACCTTTTTCAATGAGGTCAGCAGATTTCAATATGGCTCTTTCCAATTCTTGTCTACGTGTGAAGCTTTCGAATTCTTCAAGAAACCAACTCACATGCCCGGGCTCCAAATCAGGCACTGTTTGGAGTAGCTGAGTGCTCACTGCCTGTATTTGTTCACAGGTGGGCAGCACACCGTGACGATTGGCATGATCAGCAATAAACTTGGCTGCCGATCTCAGACTGCGGTCAAAGTTTTCTGGGTTGAATATGTTTTGAACTCTCACATAACACTGAGAATCCGTGAGTATGATTTCCAGAAACAATCTCTGTAAGTCCACCGAATATTGTTTCATGTGTTATTATATAGTCTACGACGCATCAGTTCAATTTTTAATCTGGTGTCGACTCTGGACATGATAATGGTCTTCATCACAAACAAGCAGCCATATTTTATCACTGCTTCGTTGATGTCTTTACAAGTTTCCAACCAAACAGGAAAACTCACCGACCATCCATATTCCAGAGCAGAATCAATCAGTGATGACCCCGAACGATCGCTGTCAGGAACCACAATGATGTCGCGATTAAGTCCATCAATGACATCGGCCTGTGCCTCGGAACACGAGTTCCCCAACACAGACACAGCCCCGATACTCATGGCATCAATGGGACCTTCGGTGACTATGACAAATTTTGATGTGGAAAGTTGGCGGTCTACATTGTACACATAACCAGTATCATGCTGGCTGTGATATTTGGAACGCACAGCAGGGTCCCAGGCCCTGGCAGTGTAACCTATCACATGATTTTGCCAGGTAAAAGGTATGATTATTCTACGATTTAAACAATGTTCTGGCATGTCACTGACAAATATTTCATATTGGTCAAGATCAATGTGTCTGTTTTGTACATAGGTCCAGGCCGGGTGTTCTGTGTGCACTGGCCTAATGTCCGACGGCAGTGCTCTGGGTGAAAATTTTGTATGTGAATTTTGGTGAACAACAATGTTTGCCGATTCAGTGTTTTTGAGCTGCATTGCTGCCAGCACACATTTTTGTATGAGATTTTCGTCAGCTCCCAACCATTTCAACAGTCTACGAAACTTGAAATTTAAGTATTGACCTTGAATCCAATTGGTTTTAAATCCACAATTAAAACAAGAATATGCCACTGTGTCTGGAGCATTGATCAAAATTCCACCACGACCTCTTGTGTCTACTTTGTGTCCGCGATGGTGACAGCACACAGCATTGAAACTGATCCAACCGTTGGGCCTGTGTTGGCGTTTGGCAGGCACCAATCTCAGCATGGAATCTTGTATGATTGATGACATCAGCTCCAATTATACATGGAAAATGTCATGCATACGATGATGCGTGATCTTAAATCTTGATCAAGCTGTGGCCGCGACTCGCCATGCACCTGCCAAATACACCACCATCACAGATTTTCCTGTGCCCGCCGGATCCCAGGTGATACCGTCTGCTATGGCCACTGTGCCATTACTGGGTGAACTGGGTGCCGCAGTCAACACTGCTAACTTTAACACAGAACTAATGTCCACACTGGTGGCAGTGGCTGCTCCAATGTTGGGAGTGGTCAATGTTGGACTGGTGGCAAACACCAAAGCACCTGTACCAGTTTCATCGCCAATAACACCAGCTAATTCAGCACTGGTTGTAGTGGCAAACTGACTAAGATTGCCACCTGTGTAGGCCACTGTGCCACCCCCACCAAATGCCACAGAACTTGAATCAGTGCCGGTAAAAGTCAATGTGTTTTGTACACTTAATGTTTTGGCACTAGTTATGGTCAGTGTACCAGTTGATGTTGATATGGTCAAACCATTAACACTGGTGGCAGTGGCTGCTCCAATATTAGGCGTTATCAATGTGGGAGAATTATCAAATACAAACTTGCCTGAGCCAGTGGCTCCAGTGGCAGTTACTCCTTCAATGGTTGGGTGACCGGTTATGATTGGATCAGCTGCCAACACTATTGATCCTGTGCCAGTAGTGCCATTAGACAAATTACCAGCAGCAATTAAACTACCATTGATATGTACTGCACTGACATCAATAACGCCTACTGAACCAGAAAATACTTCGCTGGAGTTGGTAGCCTCAGGAATAAATGTAAACTTACCTGAACTAGAATCATAACCAAAGAATCCAACTTTAGCCGATCCTGAATAATAACGAAATTCAATACCACGATCTTTTCCGTCTGACAATGAGGGTGCGGTGTCGCCTCCCAAAGTCAAAATAGGATCATCTAGTGTGACCACAGTACTGTTAACTGTGGTTAGGTTACCATTGACTGTTAGGTTACCGGTAACAGTTAACTCGCCCAAAGTTGGTGTAATAATGGGATTGATCAAGGTAGCATTGTAAATGGTTGGTGCGTTACTAAACACCACATTACCAGACCCAGTTTCATCTGTGATGATACCTGATAGCTCACTACTGCTAATTGGTGCAAATACATTAAACTTATCTGCACGATATGCGACTGTGCCACCCCCACCGAACGCCACTGAACTGCCGTCAGTACCAGTAAATGTCAATGTATTGGTTATTGCCAGTGTTTTACCATCTATAATAGTGAGTGTGGCACCGCTAGTTGGAGGTGTGATGTTTACCTTATTGATACTGGTGGCAGTGGCCACACCCAGTGTTGGAGTGACCAGTGTTGGACTATTGGCAAACACCAAATCACCTGTACCAGTTTTGTCACTGATTATTCCAGCTAATTCAGCACCGGTTGTGGCAGCAAATACATTTAACTTATCAGTGGTCACTGTCAATGTTTTACTAGTGGGAATGGTTGTTCCGTTAATACTGGTGGCAATGGCCACACCCAGTGTTGGAGTGACCAGTGTTGGACTGATGGCAAACACCAATGCGCCAGATCCGGTTTCATCACTGATCACACCTGCTAATTCAGCACTGGTTGCGGTGGCAAACTGACTAAGATTGCCACCTGTGTAGGCCACTGTGCCACCCCCGCCAAATGCCACAGAACTTGAATCAGTGCCAGTAAAGGTCAATGTGTTTTGTACACTTAATGTTTTGGCACTATTTATGGTCAGTGTACCAGTAGTAGCCGATATAGTTAACCCATTAACACTGGTGGCAGTGGCCACACCCAGTGTTGGAGTGATCAGTGTTGGACTATTGGCAAACACCAAAGCACCTGTACCAGTTTCATCGCTAATAACACCTGCTAATTCAGCACTGGTTGTGGCAGCAAACGCATTTAATTTATTA
>Ga0194124_10004578_pt1 | contig 13389 bp, 7 predicted proteins | sample TA2KigCas0mmetaG_FD_148605 | JGI IMG/M metagenome (GOLD analysis project Ga0194124, IMG submission 148605) | Freshwater microbial communities from Lake Tanganyika, Tanzania - TA2015031 Kigoma Deep Cast 0m | ecosystem: Environmental > Aquatic > Freshwater > Lake | place: Tanzania: Lake Tanganyika...
TTTTGCTAAAATAGTTAAAAATTTCATAAAACCATCAATTTGCCTTACATATTTTTCCTTATCTCCTTTTTTCATTTTTTATTCTACCTTTTTTCATGTGCTTTTGGTACAATGGCCAGCACAATATTGAGGAGAGATCACATGAAGCGCAGTCTGCACTTAATCATCATTTTTCTTACAACTTCGAGTTTCATTCATGCGGCAGACGATGGAGAGGGCTACCAATTTGAAGCTTTAAAAGCGTGGATTGCGACAAAAAGACAAGTAACGATTAAAGAGCGTGGTGGAAGTCTTTCTTTAAGTGGTGATATTCGTGCTGAGTATGCGACATCTAATGAACAAAAAAATGGCTTAAAAAATATTGGTAACAATTCATTAAATCCATTAGTTGCTACAGACCAATTCAAAATTGCATTCAGCTTACTTCTTGACTATAGAGCCGATTCAACTTGGGCCTCTGTTAAGCTTAAGTTTTCTAATAACATGGGTGTTATTAGCGGGACAAACAATAAGATTAATTTAGAGAGGGCGTTTATTGGGTTTAGAATTGTAGATAATGATAGATTCACAATAGACATGGAGCCTGGACGACGAAAACTTAACTACACATTCGATTCTAGAATTGAATTTAACGCGATCATGGATGGACTTTTGATTAAATATGACCAATCCTCTGACCGTTTTGGAGATTTTTATGTTCATGCGGGCGCTTTGGTTGTAAACGATTACAAAAATCTCTACGCCTACGTTGCTGAATTTGGTGTCTTAAATCTATTTAATACAGGTGTATACCTAAAATATGCATTAATTGACTGGTACACAAAGCACTTTTCTAATCCTAAAGAAAACGACAGATTTGAGTATTTTAACAATCAATTTTTAGCAGGCTACAGATTTGTAGCGCCTTATATTGATAAAGTATCTATTCTCTACGGTGCATTTTTAATCAATAGCGCAGCTCCAAAAAGAACAATTTTTAATAATGAAAAAGCAAACCTTGCTGCCTATCTTGGTTTCACAATGGGAGAAGCTCGTAAAAAAGGAGACTGGGCCTTTGACACAAACATCCAATATGTACAGCCTCAATCTATCCCCGACTACGACTTTGGTGGAATTGGATCTGGGAACTCTGACTTTCCCATCTACGAAAAGACAAACTATATTGGTGGACTTTTTGAATTCCTCTACCTTATAACAGACAACTTAACTATCTCACAATCATTTAAGTGCTCTCAATCACTACATTTTTTACCAAATCACTACAAGTACAAGCAATACCGCCTAGAATTTATCTACGCTTGGTAAGAGATATCAACTGATAAAATCAATCCTACAGTTTAAGTCGGGGCCTAAAAACCCCGACTTTTCTTTTATGGCACTGTTAACAAACTCATTAGAAAGTTAAATTTCAGAGCAAAGATTAATGTATCACACATTTTTAAAGAGCCGCCCCCTAGTCTAAATTTCTATTTGACAAAATGCCCGCCTCCCTTTAGTTCATAAAGAAATAATCTAAGAGGGGTTTTATGTCAGTACAAGGTCCTAGTCCAAATGGGCAACCAATTCCTGACACGGGATATATTCATCTAAAAAATGGCGACTCAAAATTTAAAGTCGAATATAAAAAAACACGATCTTGGGGAGAGTTTTTTGCATATTTATTCGGTAAAGAGGGTTCTTGGTCTAAAGAAAGTATTCAAAGACTTAACAGAAAAGAAGTTATTTATGTAAAGAAAACAAAAAACCTCCCCCTATTTTCAGCAAAAACCCACAGAGTAGCTTTAAGCTTTATGGGGCATCTTATAGCCACAAAACAATCAGAAAGCCAACCAAAAGAAATAAATGCAAACGCAACAGATTCTCCTGCTCTTCTTTGGATCGCAAGGCAGAGAAAAAATATGGGAGATCAGTGGAGGCCAGAACATTTATCACAAATGCGTAAAAATTCTGTAATGGAATCTTTTGAAGTTATGGGGGGTTTCGGAGATGAAAAAAACTTCTTAAAGATTTCTTCAGAAGATCTTCATTGGTTTGAAATTTGGAAAGCGATACATAATAGCGGAAGTGATTTAAATAACACAAAATTTGCTTGGATTCTTCCAAATAAAAAAGCTCTACCTGGTTTTGATAAAACATCTTATAGAAAATTAACTCAGCAGCTAGATGGAATGCAAATTAATGAAGAATCACGTTCTCCTAGTTCAATCTACAACGTTTGTAAAACTTCAGAAACCTCTTTCATTCTATATAGAAATGACGGCGAAAATCGAGAAGAAGTAAAAGATTTTTTCTCTCTAAGAAAGATAGAGGGTCGTGTAACTATTGAAAAAATTGCTAAGAAGTGCTATTCACTTTTTCAATCAAGTCCTGGAGTTTGGGGACTAACTCGTGTTGCTTTTGTTAAACAAAATAAGATTCCTAGATCTAAGATTCAAACTAACCCACATGCAGAACGAGTTAGAGAGCATCGAAACATTTCGTTGCCTACTAAAATTTCCCCTTTAGCCTACGCACCACATAGAGTTGGGTTCCTAGACACAATCGCAGAGGGAGATTTGTCTAAGATTTCCCCTCAATTTTCCCTAAAACAACGAATAAAATTTGCATTAGATATAGTTTCTGGAATTAAAAAGATTCATTCTGAAGGTCTTGTTCATCAAGATATTAAACCTATGAATTTCCTGCTTTTTAAAGAGGGCGAAGAGTTTGTAGCAAAAGTCGCTGATTGTGATGATATTGTACCTGAGGGGGCTAGGAGAACTATCTGCACACCGGGATTTATTCGTTCACAAGAAAGGTATGGTCTTGCAAATAAAGCTTCAGATATTTATGCACTAGGCAAGTCTTTTTATGAATTTGTTTTAACCCTTCCCCGAGGGGATGGCACTGATCCTCAAATTTTAAAAGATTATAGAGACCTGTGTAAAGAGATGACGAGTGAAGATTACTATCGGAGACCGACAGCAGATCAAATAGAAGAGCGTCTACAAACAATTTTCAATAGCCTCTAATAAAGCAGTTTTTGTTTTAAAAGAGTTTTGGATAGTTTCAAATTGAATGGTAACCCATGTTCTTTTAAGAAAGTGTTTTAGTTCGGGTTTAAAGTGTGAGACGTGTTTTACTCCAAATTTCTTTACTTCGTAGCCGCTCTCTTCTGTTAGTTTTTCCATATGACCCATCTCTACAAAACGATCAAATAAGCTATCTTGTCGAAAAATAAAAACAGGTCTTATTTGCAAAGAGATCCCTTTTAATTTTTCTTCCAGTTTTTCCCCTTCATAAAATAGGGTTATGTTTGTAAAGAAATTCAAACATGCATCCCACCACTCTTTCTTCTCTTTAACAAAAAAGAGGTGAAGTTTTGCAGATTCTCCCAATAGAAGCATTAAATTTTTTACCGATCTCCCTTTATAAACGATAGCAATTCTATCTTCTTGAAAATTAGGTCCGAATGGGTATCCAATAAAGTGGAGGTGGTAAAACGGGTGCATCGACCTTTTTGAAATAAAATGAATAAACTGAGATCCCAAATACTTTGTCATTATGACAAAAGCTGTAAATATAATAACTGCCATTAGAGTAAAGCCTGCCGCAGAGGAGACTTTCATTATTTTGCCAAACAAAAAGAGGCAAAAAGGAGCAAGCAATACCCCCGAGAAACTTAAAAAATTTTCAGCAGCAAAGACTTGCCCTCTCATCTCTGAGGGGCTAAAAGCCTGAATATAAGCCTCTAAAGGAACTACATAGAGCCCACCAAAAAGACCTAACACAAAAAGAGATATAACTGATCCAACAACTGAATGTTTCATCATCGGAAGAAATAGAAGAGCTAAAGAAAGAATTAAAAGAGCAAAACAGGAGAGCCCCATATCAATCTCTTTTTTACAAAGTCTTCCTGCGATAGCAGCTCCTAGTGCAATTCCAATTGCAGTTCCTAAAAAAAGATCTCCTCCTCCAACTTCACTTAAGTGCAAAAAATCCATAGCAAATGGAATGACGTTTAACTGCACAAATGCGCCAATAAAGAGAAAAAATGCAGAACCTACGACTGCTAAAAAAAGTCTTGGCGTTTTTTTACAATATGTTAGGGTCTGAATCGTCTGTTTTACAAAAAATAGTGACAGCTTTTCTTTCCCTCTCACAGGTGGAGTGTAGGGGATATAAAGACTTGCTATAAAGCCAATAATAGCTGCACCCATGCACACAGAAATGCAAAGAAGAAAATTCCTCTCTGTAACTCTTGTTAAAAATGAAGCTAAAAAAGTTCCTAAAATCATTGCCATGTAAGAAGAGGAGGTTATCATTGAATTTGCTTTTGGAATCTGTTCTTTACGAACAAGTTCTGGGACGATGCTGAATTTTGAGGGGCTTAAAAAAGCGCTTTGTAAGCAGAGCATGAAAAGAGTTATATAACATCCTGAAACAGTTTGAAAATAGTAGGCAAAAAACCCAAAACCAATCACTACAATCTCTAAAGCTTTTAACCAAACAATCACCTTCTGCTTGCTGAACTTATCTGCTAAAACGCCCCCAGCAGTAGAAAAAAGCAAAAAAGGCAAAACAAAGCAGACACCAACCCAAAACAAAATATCTGCTGAAGCCTCTTTTCCAAGTAAATCAATAAGGAGGTATATCGTTAAAAATTTAAAAAGGTTATCATTCAAAACAGCAAAAAATTGAGCTATATTGAGTAAACGAAACGCATGCTTATCAAATTGCGAAACAGCTGATTTAAGCATAAAAAAGACCTTTTACTATTATGTTAAAGAAGACCATTGTACCGGCATCTAACATTACTTCAAATACTGTTTTTATCTCTAACCACTTACTTGCTCTTGCAACTGTTTTAAAAGAAGTGATTTATGAAAAAGAGACCTCTCTTCGAACAATCATTCTTGTTCCTAGTAATCACACAAAAAATTTTTTTTCACAACATTTAACTGACTCATCTGAAGCGTTTTTTGGCGCTCGCTTTTTAAGTTTAGCCCAAGGAATTGAGCACTTTATAAAACTTTCTTATCCAAGCTCTTTTTCGTTCCCCTCCTTTTCAAGCCTCTCTCTTCATATTGAGTCTTTGCTACTTAACCCGACAGACGACCTTTATCCCCTCCTCTCCTATTTAAAAAACGACAAGAAAAAAATTTCATCTCTATCAAGTGAGTTGAGTCATATTTTTTTGTACTATGGGGTCTATGGGGGAAAAGCTTTAGAGGCGTGGGAAAAAAAAGAGGGGTTCCAGCAAACTCTTTGGCACAAGGTGAAAAAAATATGGGATTTTCCCTGTCACATCCTCCAAAAACCCCCAGAACCGAAATTCCCTCTCCATGTTATCATCTTTAATATTCCCCACATTCCAACCCTTTATAAAAATTTTCTTGATGCTCTTTCAATAAATTGGCCTATTACCTATTTTTTTAAATCACCAACACCGAATTACTGGGGGGACTTAATCTCAGATAAAGCAATAGCTAGAGCTGATTTAAGTTTTCAATCCGAGTCTATTTCTGAATCAGAAAGAGAGAGTTTTGAATCTCTTGCAACAGACACAAATTCTCTTTTGGCAAATTTTGGATCGTTATCGAAAAAAATGTTTCTATGGTTATCTGAAAAAGAGAGTCATGAATTTTTTATTCCCCCTAAAAATGAGACCGCTTTAGCAAAGATACAAAAAGACATTTTTTCTCTATCCCCAACTGAAAAATTAGTTCCAGACGATTCTTTACAAATTCATGAGGCTAGCTCACGAATGAGAGAAATTGAAATTTTAGTAGAAAACCTTACTAAAATTTTGAAAAATGGTTCTCTTTTACCAGAAGAGATTGTTGTATTTAGCAAAGATTTAGATCTCTATTTTCCATTTATTCAGTTTATCTTTGAGCAAGACTCTTGTCCTCTAGGCTACTTTATATCAGATCTTTCTGCACTAAAAACAAATCCTATATTAAAAACAGTGGAGCGCTTTTTCTCCCTTGTAGATAGCCGCTTCGATGTAGAGACAATTGAAGACCTTCTTTTTTCAGAGCCTATTTTAAAAAAACAAAAATTCTCCTCTTCAGAACTTTCTCTCTTTCATACATTAGTTGAAGAGATGAACATTCAATGGGGATTTAATCATGAAATGAAAAAAGAAGTCCTTGAAATTGAAGGTGTTTCAGAAAGAGGCTCTTGGAAATTTGCATTTGAAGAGATGCTTCAATCGCTTGCTTACTCCTCATCGATGGAAATTTCGAAATTTGAACTTTTGGGCAACCTTATCATTTTCCTAGAAACATTATTTTCAGATATTTTATCTCTTAAGAAAACAGAAGCGAGCTTAAGTGATTGGATTTTGATTTTAGATACTCTTTTGAATAAGTATTTTGATGAGAGTGAAGAAATTACATTTGTTTTAGCTGAAATTCACTCCTTTGCAACACTTGCAAAAAACATCGATTCTATTTTCCCCTTCTCCTCAATTCATGAGGTTTTAAAAGAAATTTTTGCAAAAAAAACCTTTGATCGATTTTATTCCCAAAAGCCTGTGATCCAATTTTCAAATCTATCTGAAGTGGTTAACATAGATGCAAAAGTAATTTTTATTTTAGGACTAGATGAAGACTCTTTCCCTGGGAAAAAAGTTGTACGCTCCTTAAATGAATTAAAAGGGCGTATTGGAAGTGATCACCTACCTGAAAATGCAGAAAAAGATCGTTTCTATCTTTTAGAAGCTCTTCTTTTAGCGAAAGAAAAGGTGATCTTGAGCTATACAGGCCTATCTGAAAAAGATGGGAAACCTTTAGAACCCTCTTTGTGTGTCCAAGAGATATGCTCTAATTTCAATACAAATCCGATTCAAAAGCACCCCTCTCTCTTTTTTTACCCAAAACAAAAAAAAGAGCCTCTTTCTTCCCCCCCTCAAATAGATGAACCCTCTTTAGAAATTGATATTCGTCATCTCATAGAGCTTATGAAACACCCCGTTCGTTTTTACTGCAATCGAGTGCTTGGTATCTTTTTAGAAAAACCGATTAAACAAGAATCGAGAGAATTTTTTCTATCCTATCTTGATAGATCTCTTGCAAAAGAGGCCTTTTTTAAGCAAAGCAAAGAGGATCTCTTTGATATTTGGGAGAGAAAAAATCTTCTACCTACAGCTTTATTTAAAGAGTGTGCAAAATTAGAACTTTTAGAAGAGTTAGAAGAAATTCATCGGGGATTTAAGAATTTTGATTTAAATAAAGATTGCTTTTTTTCGATCTATTTTGATCCCGCATGCAAACAGGCAACCTTTTTAGACCCCTCTCGCTTTATACACCCATCTATTCAAGTCACTTTAGAAAACGGTAAAACATTTTCTCTTTTTGGAAAACTTCCCTCTCTTTCAAAAAAGGGGATCTATCTTCACAAAGAGTTTTCTATCAGCGAATTTTGGAAACATATTCCCCATCTTGCTATTTTAAACGCAATTAAATCACCCGCAAACCCTTTTCTTCTTTTTGGAAAAGATTTTGTAACAAAAACCTCTTCCATAAAGCTCTCTTCCCTCGTCGAATATTATCTTCAAGCAGTAGAGGCGCCCTCACCCCTTCTGCCTGACCAAATTGAAAAACTTTTGAAAAAAAAGCTCTACTCACCCACCTCATTTTTTGATGATCCCTACCTCACTTTTCTTGCTCCCGATCTTTCGAAAAATTGGGATCAATGGCTAAATTTCATACCTAATTGTTGATTTTAATCGTTTTTTAAATATACTCTTTTCAATTAAAAATCTAAGAGATGGCATGACTCTCTCCCCAATATCAACAAAGTCTGTTTCTGAGACGATCTGTTATAAAATTTCACCTAAATTTAAATGGTCTCAAGAATTATCTAGCAGGTTAATAAAACAGGTGCATGAAGCAGATCTTCCGGACTATCCCCCCTATATAATTCAAGTGCTACGCAAAACAATTTACGTCACTAAATGGAAGCTTATTAGATTACACAAAGAAGATTGTATCCCTCTTAAAACTCTTAAATGTCGATTTTATGAAGTAGATAGCCCCAAAGTAAATAAATCAAATTTTACTCCAGAGGAAGATGCTTTTCTGCTAGAGATTTTACCTACTGCTACATCTGATAGGGGAATTGAATGGACTAAAGTTGCCTCTCTTTTTTTTTCTAAAATGCCATCCCCCCTAAAATTATATAGACCCTCTTTGCAATTAAAAAACCGGTATGGATTGATAAAAAAATCAACCCCATCTCCTGTTAAAATTCCTCCTATCACACCTCTTTATCAAGAATCTTTAACTCCAAGGGGGAAAGCTCTTAAACGAAAAAGAGTTGAGTCTCCTTCTAAAAAAGAATCATCCCCCGAATCTAGTGAAGAACATACGGATATTGTAGCCTCTTCAGCCAAGCTTATACCCTCTCCAGTGACATCATTTCCCTTTCCAACGACACCGTTTCCTAACGAAGCTTCCCCGTCAGTAGACGATTTTTTTGAGCAACTTAAACGGAACCGGTTTGAAAAAACACTCGGAGAAAAAGAAAAGGGCGACTTTTATGAAAAAGAGGAGTTTAACTTCGATGACTTTTTTAAAGGTAACGATCTTCCCAACGGGAAGCTATATTTGATCTAGGTTTTGAAATTTTTTCAAGCGTTTTTCTAAGAGTTAGTTCGTTAGATGCGATTGTAACTGTTTTTTTCGCCCTTGTCACAGCTGTGTAAATAAGCTCTTTACTAAACGCTTCAGACCCCTCAGGAAGGAGAATAAATACGTGATCAAATTCACTACCCTGACTTTTATGGATCGAAATTGCCCAAGCAAGGTCGTATTCTGTAAGCAAACTTAAGGGCACTTTTTGGGGAAATAGTCCATAATCTCCCTCTTTCCAACCCATATCTCCGTTCATAAGCTGATATTTGTAATCATTTTTTGTTATAATCAAGGGTGTTTTTAAACTCTTTTTTTTATTAGCCTCTATGTATTCATTACAAAAATTTGTACCGAGATACCCTTTGCGAAAAGGGGTTAATATCGTTAACGAGTTGCTTGTAGGAATTGGCGGATTTTTAGGAAGAGGCACTAAATCAATATCTGCAATTGTTCGATCCCTAAGAAGCGAAAAAACCTCCTCTAGCTCATCTTGTTTAATTTTTTGAGCAAGAGTTAAAATCCCCTTTCGATCACTTCTCATAGGCTGATCCAATTCAATTTGAGGAAGATCTCTAATTTTGAAAAAATCTGGGAAGACAAATCCTGCCTCTACAGGGGGAAGCTGGTTGGGATCCCCCATCAAAATAAGATGGGTCCCTTCAGGAATTGAAGATAAAAAAAGAGCAAACAATTTTGCGTCAATCATCGAACATTCGTCTGCTATGATAAAATCGTAGATGAGAGGCTTTGCTTCAAACTGATCTGGCATTTTTTCTCTAAGTCCAAGTAAATTGTGCAGAGTCCCTTTTGTAATTTGTGGGTGATTGATCCGAAAAGCAGCTTTTCCAGTGGGTGCTGTAAACAAAATAGAGGCATTTGGTTGATGCACTAATAGAGACGAAATAAGAGCGTTTGCTAAATACGTTTTTCCAGTTCCAGGCCCCCCAGAAATTAAAAGAAGTGTGTTTGAAAACGCTTTATAAAGAGCCTCTTTTTGAGCGTTATAGAGTGGGATTGTAGGATTTGGAACAAATGTAAATTTAGCTTTTGCAGACAGCAGTCGCTTCAGCTGTTTTAAAATAGTCGTCTCAAGATCAAAACTTCTTCTCAAATAGTAGTGGTCATGATAACAAACAATTGGACTCTTATCCCCTTTGGTAAGATAGGAAATTTTTGGATAGATCTCTTTGTTATAAAATGAAAGGTGCCCCTCCCTTGTTCTTTTCATCAATTCAGCAACAAACCCATGCAATTCTATATCCTTATTTTCTTTTAAAATTGCACTTGCAAAAGCTGTATCAATCATAATTTAAGGACTCCATTTTCTTTGCCTCGCAAGAAAAAATAAAAGATATTTCCGAAAGAGAATTTTTTAAAACTTTTTTCTAAAGCCTCTTTATATATCGATGCTTGCATATAATAGTTATGCTCTGTCATTGCATTCTTGATTGTCTCAGGCGTATAGGAAGAGAGAAGATTCATTTTCCAATCAAGAATGTAGATTTTATTTTCATAGAGAAAGACTAAATCAATAAATCCTTTCATAAAAGATCTAGTCTCTTTTTTAAAACAAAAAGAGTGCTCTTGGAGCATATATTCAGGAGAGACCTCTTTTAAACAAAACGTTTCAAGTTTTGTAAAAAATGCTGCGTGAAGATGATCGTAGACAATTTCTTCAAGCCCTTCTAAATGCGTTTTAAAAACCTCTTTTTCAATAAAAGCTTTTATTTGATCCTCCTTCCAATCAAAATAAGAGCCCTCTTCAATCATTTTTTCTAAAAGAAGATGAAAAACATTTCCTGTATGAGGTCCTGGAGGTAGATGACTCTCTTTGGAAACAGGTGAGAGTTGATGTGGTGTAGATAAAGAGGAAAACGAGCTATATTGTCTTGCAGGGGGAAAACTTAAAAGACTCTCTTCTAAAGGTTTTATGACCTCTTTTTTTACGTCTATTTTCTCAACAAAAAGTGGCGCTTCAATTTTTCTATAGACAAAGTCATTTTCGATTAAAACAGTTTCAATCTCATCGAGTGACAAAGTCGGAAGGCTCTCGTAGGGAGAGTTTGGTGACTTTAATTTTGCAAGCAAGAGGTCTATTGGGGCTTTTTCTTCTTTAGACTCATTTTCTTTCACAAAAAGATAGAGTTTCTCTTTGGCCCTTGTCGCAGCAACATAAAAAAGACGAATTTTTTCTACATCCTCGTCTATTGGCTTTTTAAGTGGTGCTACAGGCGATTTAGCAGCTGTTCCCAAAGAAAAAACAATATCAAATTCTAAGCCTTTACTCATGTGAGATGTCATGATATGAATTTTGCTATTGTCAATGACAGGCTTTCGCTTAAGATAGGGGTGATCATCTGCGTCCAAAAGACTTAGCTTTTCTAAATAAGCATGCAAAGACTCTGGATTTTCTTCTAGTACAAGCCCTACAAGTTGCATGAAATCTGCATACTCTTCTTTATTTTCTATGAATAACAGTTCGTGCAAGTGGGTAAGAAAAGAGGGGAGTCCCTCCTCTTTAAAAACTTGAGAAAGTTTTATAAAAGGGTTCAAAATCTCTTCCTCAGATGCACGTTTTAGTTTTTCTGCCTCCCATCCAATAAATGGGTGAGCTAGAATTTCTTTTGCCAAACTAATGTTTTTAGGGGTTTTGGAAATCTTTGCTCCCAGCAATAAAAGCTTAAATGCATCTCCTTCAGTAATATTTGCAGTCGCTGTTGTTAAAACAGACATATTTAAATTTTGCAAATAGTCAGTTAAACGAAACGCCTCATACCTATCTTTAACTAAAACAGCAAAAGAAAAATCGCCCCCTATTCTGACAATTTCATTTGCTATAAAAGAAAAGAGAGCCTCTTCTTCTGATGAGGCAACTAAAATAAATTCCAACGGGTTTTCTAATAATTTTCCTGAAGAACTTTTTTTCGCTTGCAGAGGTTCGTAAAAAAAATCCCCTTTTTTATCAGAAAGAGTAAATAGATTTGGCGTTTGGAAAAGCTTATTTAGAGAATTAATTAAAAGAGGGTCGCTTCGATAATTTGATGAGAGTTTGTAGACTGACTGAAAGTTTTTTTTTGCATCTAAAAATGTTTGTAAATTAGCCCCACGAAACGCATATATTGATTGCTTTGGATCCCCCACAACCAAGAGCAATTCAGGCGTAAGTGACGAAAAAATTTTCCACTGCAAAGGATCTGTATCTTGAAATTCATCAATGATACATACAGAAAATTTAGCATTCACTTTTTCTTTGAATATAGGATTTGCAAGCGACTCACACATTGTTTCTAGTAAAATATTAGGTCCTTCGTTTTTATCCTCTAATCTTTTTTGTACTTTTTTAGCGACTCTACAAAAAAGAGTGAACGGGTCGCTTGCCTCAAACACAATCGGAGCTAGCAGTTTAATCAATTCATGCGTCTCAACTGACGAGTTTTTCTTTCGATTTTTCTCTTGGAAAAGCTCAAATATTGAGGGCGTCGACAAAATTAATTTTTCAAAATCTTTTTCAGAGAGCGCTTTTAATTGCGTTTTTACAAATTCATGAACCTCCCCACTTCTATTTGTAACTTTATTATAGGAAGAGGCAATCTCGAAAAGGGCATCAGTTGCTTCATAAGAAAGAATTAGAAATTTTTCTTGAAGAACTTTATACGACTGATAGTCTGGCAACAAAGGGCTTGAAGAGAGAAATGAAATCATTTTTTTTACAAAATTTTTTGTCTCTCTTCGAAAAGGAGCCATAAGTCTTGTCAACATTGCAGGGCTGAATTCATCAGCATCTACAAGAGTTCTTAACACATCCAATATAGCAACTTCTAAACTCTTTTTTCGAAACCCTTTTTCTGGGTCTATGATGCTTGCGTCAATATTTGCTTCAAAAGAAAACTCGGAAAGCATTCTATGACAAAACGAGTGGATTGTATAAATTTCTGCTTCATCAATTAATCTAAGAGCGTTTTTCAAAGAAAGGGTCGCATCTATTTGAGGAAATGTTTTTAGATAGGGAGGGGGAGAATCGCTTTTTAGGAGATTTTGCAAAGTTTGATAGATTCTTCTTTTTAAATCTCTAACGCCTGCATTTGTAAATGTTGTTATTAAAATTTTATGCAAGGGGATTTTTTGCAAGATCAACCTTGCAACAACGTGTTCTATCGCAAACGTCTTTCCAGTCCCAGCCGAAGCCTCAACAAATAATCTTCCAAAAAGTTTGGTCTCTACATCTAAACAATTAAATTCTTGCCCCTAGGAAGAATAACACCTGCTCTTATAACGAAACAATTCAAAAAACTTAAAACTTTTCTTAAACACCTCTATCCACTATACTTTTCATCTTTTTCAAGACACGATCAATAAGGATGTTATGACCCTAACTAGCTCAAGTTATCAAAACAATATAGAAGTGACTTTAAATTTTTTGGAATTCCAAGCATTTGAAAATCTTAGCTCAATTCCAGATCAACCAACTCTTGATAGATTGAAATCTGTGTTTTTATTTATAACTGATTTAAGTTCTGCTCAGTTTGAAAAATACAAAAACATTTTAATTTCTTTATACGAAATTTCTGGAAATACCGCTCCAGCTGATTTAATTACCGCTACCCCCCTTTTTCTAGAAGAGAGAGTCTCTCCTTTAAAAGAGCCCCCCCCCCTTCCAAGCTCTCCTGTACAGGTAACACCACCTCAAAATAGTGCTTGCCTTAGCTCAGCTTTAAAAGATAGTAAGTTTGAATGTTTAAGTCTTGAAAGCTCTGCTGCTCAATCTTTT
>Ga0194124_10004587_pt1 | contig 13369 bp, 13 predicted proteins | sample TA2KigCas0mmetaG_FD_148605 | JGI IMG/M metagenome (GOLD analysis project Ga0194124, IMG submission 148605) | Freshwater microbial communities from Lake Tanganyika, Tanzania - TA2015031 Kigoma Deep Cast 0m | ecosystem: Environmental > Aquatic > Freshwater > Lake | place: Tanzania: Lake...
AAAACTTCACTTAGAAAGAGTTTTTTGCTACTGGAAAGATGCTTCATAGGGCCCTCCAAGCCAAATACGTAGTTTTAGTTCTACTTTCCCTTAAAATATGCTGTATGAGCATAAAAAAGCAATATATTTATGCTCATACAGCATAAATATGGGTTATTTTTATGCTGTATGAGCATAAGTACTGGTAGGTTTTATGCTCATGTTATTTAGAAACTTTCATGCATAAGCAAGCAACCATCCTGTTGGATTAGGGTGAACTTGCCATCTTCAGCAACCCGTAAGTAGATAAATGCGCCATTTGCCACATACCAACTAAAGCCTGGTCTGAAGTTTAATGCGCACAAAATAGCACGTAAAACACCAGCGTGGGTACAACACAAAACAGTAGCCCCTCGATATTGTAAGGCAACTGATTGCATAAAAGTTGCAACGCGGGTAAATCGTTCGCCAAGGCTTTCTGTATCATTAGTCAATTTGTGTGCTAAGCAATCTGCTTGAGAAGTAGTGTCGCGCTGTGGCTGCATTCTTGCCCATGTCTTAAACTCACTGGTGGGCCGCCCCTCCCAAGCCCCGAATGAGCATTCGCGCAGTGCTGCTGTTTCTATAATCGGAATATTATTAGCTCCCAGAATAAGTTCAGCTGTTTTGTGGGTTCGCATTTTATCTGATGAAAAGGCTGCAGCAAAAGCGAGGGCGTTAAATTTTTCTTTTACTTTAAGTACTTGTTTTTGCCCTGTTTCATTTAAAGGGATATCAGAGCTTCCCATCATTTTTTCGTTTTTGTTCCAGTCGGTTTGGCCATGTCTAACGAGGTAGATGTGACAATCGGTTGGTTTTAATAGTGGAAGAATTTGAATGGTCATAGCTACCAATTATGGCTGAGATTAGTTTTTTATAATCAATAATAATCTATTTTATAATGGTAGCTTTTTTTGTAAAACATCTAAAATGTGTTTGGTCCCTTTCCTAAGAAGGTGTATGCTAGCTCGAATAAGTTTTCTGTAGCAATGTGATACGAAAGGTGCTGCGTGGTAATTACAATTGATGGACCGGTTGCTAGCGGTAAGAGTTCAGTAGCAAAAGAGCTAGCACTGCGGTTTGGTTTTAATCATGTGAATACTGGTTTGTTGTACCGGGTAGTAGCGTATTTGTCAGCAGTTCATAACAATAACCTCTACGCTATTCCTGCTGATATGCGGTATGATTTTATTGATGACAAACCAATTGTTTTTTGGCATGAAGTTGCAATAGATGATTCGTTTTTGTATTCTCCTTTGATCGATCAAGAGGCCTCTAAGATATCCGCTGATGCACGCTTACGGGCGTTGTTGTTGCCTATCCAGCAGGCGCTTGCGCTTACGCATAAGATTATTGCTGATGGGCGTGACTGTGGTAGCGTTGTATTTCCTCAAGCTAAAGTAAAACTCTTTCTTACTGCTGAAACAATGGTAAGAGCGCAACGATTAATGGACAATCAAGACAGGCATTATGCAGGAATGTCGGTTGAAGAGGTAGCGCATGAAATTATTATGCGCGACAATAACGACAAAAATCGTGATGTAGCTCCATTGCTGGTTCCTACTGGTGCAGTTATAGTTGACTCTACAGAGCTAACGTTTGAGCAGACGGTAGAAGCTTGTCAGGCTTTTATTCAACGAGGACTGCAAGATCAAGCGCCATAAATAAAAAGCCCAAGAAACACTCCTGGGCCCAAAAGAAGAGATTTTGTTTTTTATAAAATTTCTGCTGCCAATTTAGGGTGTTCGCTACGTTCTGAAATTTCCAGAAAGACACTACCAAAGAGCGATTGTTCTTTAAATTTTTCGGTAGTGACAGTGAGCCCATTACTGCTAAAGTCTAGGTAAGGTGAATCAATCTGGTAGGGGTCGCCTGCCAAAATAACCTTAGTTCCTTCGCCAGCTCTGCTCACAATAGTTTTTACCTCATGTGGCGAAAGATTTTGCACTTCATCAATAAATACAAATTGGTATGGAATTGAGCGCCCTCGCATATAAGTAATTGCTTCTAGGCTTAAAAAGCCTTGTCGTTGTAGCTGCTCAACAAACTTATTTTCGTGATGCGTTTGCCGCTCACGTTCTTGATGTGCTTGATGATGTTCTGCTGCGGCTTTTTTACGTTTTTTTTCGCTGCTTCCCATGCCCAGCATCTGTTCTGTACCGCGAAGCATTTTGCTTGCAATAAATTCAAGGTTATCGTGTACGGGCTGCATCCAGTAGTGCAACTTTTCTTGTACATCGCCCGGTAAAAAGCCAATGTCTGCCCCCAGTGCAATTACCGGTCGTGTGACCATAAGTTTACGGTAAGCATGTTCATACGCTGTTTTGTAGAGGCCAACCAGGAGGGTTAAAAAGGTTTTCCCGGTACCAGCGGGCCCGAGGAGTGTAAGCAATTTAACACTGTCATCTAAAAGCAACTCAAGAGCCATGAGTTGCTGCACATTTTTTGCGTTGAACGCTGACATGAGCGTAATAGGGGTCACTTCTTTAAACGTTTTGTTGCCCATATGGCGATATAAACGATAATTTTGTTCATTGCTTTGGCTTTCAAGAATAACAAATTCGTTGGCAGCGAGTGGTTGGTTGCCTGCTGCAGCATAGACATTTTTTGGTGTCATAAGCCGTAAATCATTTGCTGGCACTGCAGATCTCACCCACCCTTTATATAATTTGTCATAATTGACGGACCCTTTTGTGTAATCTTCTGCATCAAGCCCAATGGTATCAGCTTTAATGCGTACGTTGATATCTTTGCTGACCAATGTAACTTTATTACCTTCTTTTCCTAAATTAACTGCTGTTTGAATAATAGCATTGTCTTTAATTTCATGGATATCACGTTGAATAAGCGTGAATTCAATTTGTTCAGGATTTTTTAAGATGCGTAGGACGGCGCCTTCAGTATCGTGGTCTAGTGCCACGCCTTCTCCTAAATGTCCTTTGCGACGCATTTCGTCAAATAATCTGATACTTTGACGAGCATTGTGCCCCTTTTCTCCTGCTTCGCGCTTAAGTGTATCCAGCTCCTCCAGAACCATAAATGGAATGCAAACTACAACGCCGTGAAACGCAAAAATAGCGTTAGGGTCGTGGATCAGAACGTTTGTATCCAAAACAAAAACGCGATTCGCGCGTAAGACGGCTCGGTGTTGTTCGGTCATGGCAAACTCCCTATTCATATGCCTTATTTATTTCAGCCCTACCCTATCATGACCAGGTTTATAAGTGCAAGGGTATAACGATCGTAGGCCCTCTCTGATACAGTGCATATTCTTTATAATTGGCATGCTACTGCCTATATTCACAATATGCCTAAAGCCTGGAATCAGCATGTTTTGTTAAAAATACTCCTTTTTGATAAAAAGCGGCTCCTGGTGCATTTTACAATTTTGAAACAATTAATTAAGCTAGGCATTAAATAATTTATTGATTGAAATTAAATTAAGGCGAGGTGGAGGAAATTATAGCAATGAAAAATATACACATTATGGTGATATTAGCTGTTTTATTAAGTGTTTCATGTAGTGTTGGTGCCAGCGCCCGGTGGCATACCTGTGCGAAAATGCGCGCTGCTATTGGCAAGGCGGTTACTTCGTTGATTAGTACTCTAAAAGGGCACGATATTGCAGTAGTTGAAACGGTGGAAGAGCTAACGCCGGTAGCGGTTGAAATACCGATGCCTGTTGCGTGTACTCGTTCGCCGCGGCAGTGGTTATTTGAAGATGATCATGAGTATCAAATATTTGACCTTGATGGGCCTGCAGAGATGTCAATACGTATAAAAGAATGCCGTCATTATGAGGACCGTTCGCAGCTAATAGCTAGCTATTTCTGGAATAAAACGGACGGTCGCCAGTTACAATTGGGCAATGATGAGGACAGGATGTTGATTGAACAAGCTTATGCTTATGAGCAAGCACGTGTTGATAGCATTGTAGAAGCAGAGAGAAGAGCTGAAGCTGAAAAGATTGCTGTGATACGCCTTAGAGAAGAATATCAAGTGCTTTGTATTTCCTATGAAAAGATGTATAAGCTGCCTTACCCTGTGACATACGCTAAGTATGTAGCTGGGCATAGTATGTTTTTTCGGTAATAGTTAGCACAAAATACAGCGCTATTTCAGCCATTAATAGGGGAAGTGTAATAAGCACTTTCCCTATTTTACTTATGGCCACGTTCCTATGGATATGATACACTGGATTCCGGTTCTACATCGGCTTTTAAGCAAACGGAAAGGACGTTTCTCAATGGAAAAGCACGATCAAAAGCAAGAGTATTTACATAACTTACGTCACTCAGCGGCACATCTTATTGCCCACGCAGTAATGGAATTATATCCTGATACGTTGTTGACGATTGGGCCTGTAACGGAAACAGGTTTTTTTTATGATTTTTTACCAACAAAAAATTTTAAAGAAGAAGATCTACCGCTTATTGAAGCACGGATGCATGAAATTGCAAAGCGTGGGTATTTCATTACGGGGCGCCAAGTAGCAAAAGATGAGGCGCGCAAGCTGTATGCACATAATAAATTTAAACGTGAGTTGATTGACCAAATTCCTGATGAGACAGTGGGCATTTACACACAGGGCGATTTTTATGACTTGTGCCGTGGCGGACACGTTGATGAAGTAGGTGCAGTAAAATATTTTAAGCTCATGAGCATCTCTGGTTCATACTGGCGGGCTGATCGTAGCGGGCAAGCATTGCAACGGATTACCGGCGTGTGCTTTGCAACACAAAAAGAGCTTGATGCTCATTTGAAAATGCTTGAAGATGTACAAGCTTATGACCATCGCCGCTTGGGCAAACAGCTTGATATGTTTTCGTTTCATGAAGTGGCACCAGGAATCCCGTTTTTCCATAATAAGGGCTTGCTGGTTTACAACAAGCTGATTGACTTCTTGCGTCACTTGCGTGGCAATACCTACCAAGAAATTAAGACCCCACAAATTATGCATGAGTTGCTGTGGCGTACTTCTGGGCATTACGATAACTACCGCGAAAACATGTATTTTACCTGCGTCGAAGACGCGAATTTTTGCGTCAAGCCAATGAACTGCCCTGGCTCTATTTTGCACTACGCTGAAAAGCCACACTCATATCGTGAGCTGCCAATGCGTCTTGCGGAATTTGGGAATGTGCACCGCTTTGAGCTCTCTGGTACGTTGCATGGGCTATTTCGGGTGCGTGCGTTTACCCAAGATGATGCGCATATTTACTGTACTATCGATCAGATTGAATCAGAAATTTTGCGCCTGATGGAGCTGGTTGGAAAACTGTATGCCAAATTTGGCTTTACTGAAGTGAAACGTTTTCTTTCCACTCGTCCAGAAAAATCAATGGGTAGTGATGAAGCATGGGAAAAGGCGACATACGCGCTTAAAAATGCGTTGGACACCAGTGGTTTTACCTATCAGGTTGAAGAAGGCGGCGGCGCATTTTACGGTCCCAAAATTGACATGAAAATTGTTGATGCGATGGGCAGAGAATGGCAGTGTGGCACTATTCAAGTTGATTTTACGCAACCAGAAAACTTTAAACTTGAGTATGTTGATTCTGACCAGTCACGCAAGCGTCCAGTGATGATCCACGTGGCGCTCTACGGTTCTATTGAAAATTTTTTAGGTATTTTACTCGAGCATACCAAAGGCGTGCTGCCATTTTGGATTACGCCAATCCAAGTGCGTGTGCTGACGATTACGGATGCGCAACAAGCATATGCACAGAGCATAGTGAAGGCGCTGAGTGAGGTTGGTATACGGGTTGAGCTTGATGAGACCGGTGATCAAATTTCAGCCAAGATTCGTCGAGCACAGGTTGAAAAGATACCGTGGATGTTGGTAATTGGTCAAAAAGAAGTTGATCAACAAACGGTAACATTGCGTCATGGTGACGGCAAACAAGAGTTTGGGCTTGCATTAACCGATGTCGTTTCACGAGCAAAAGCTGAAGCAACATATTAATTTCTTAACAGGGGGCATTAGCCCCCTGTTAAATTTACAAGCTATTCTAAGAGCCGTCTCATGCTTTCGCTTGTAGCATAATCAATAGGTTTCTTTTCATCGTCATCAGTAATTTCTTTTGATGCAGAATTACTTTTTAGCATCAGCTCTACTACAGATTCCAGCCCGGCGATAACGGCAAGGTGTAGAGCTGTTTTACCAAGTATGGAGGGGGTTTGTAGACTGTGATCTGTTTTCTTTACTATAAGCAGGTTAATAATTTTGATGAAATCGCTTTTTTCTTTTTCTGTGTTATAGCTACATTTTTCTATATACCTGATCAGTGCAGAGATTAGTGGGGTTGCGATTGATTTATCATACAGGTTAACATTAGCACCTTTTTTTATAAGATAATTAACAACATCAAAGTGTGCATTTTCTGCTGCCCAATGTAACGCACTGCGCTGTAAACTGCCCCCTTGAGCATTAATATTGGCAGGGCTTTTTTCTAGCAAAATTGTTACCACAGAAAGATGTCCATGCTTTGCCGCTTTATGTAGTGCTGTTAACCCATCATTATCTTTACATTCAACGTTAATGCCCGGTATATCTAGCAATCTGTTGACGGTAGCAACACAGCCGGTTTCTGCGGCAATTACAAGAATAGGAGTGCCTTTTTTTCTGTAGACATTAATATCGCCAAGAGTTGTTAATGTTTGTGGGCCTAAGACCAACTCGTCTGTGTCAGCTGTTCGCAAAAGATATTCTTCAGCTATAATTTTTTTATCCAGAGGCTCAATCTGCTTGCTACGTCGTTCAGCGATTGAGAGAGCTTTTTCTTTAGTTGTTAGAGCTAGCGCTGAAATTATTGGTGGCTTACTGCTACAATTACCTATCTGGAGAAAGGTTTCAATAGATAAAAGAGTGAGTATTAAAATATGTTGGCGTAAAAAAGTCACTATCCCAATCTCCTTTTTTTAATTAGCTTTAGAAAAACTTGGGATAGTATACGAGAAATATTATTATCAGAAAAGATTATTGGATTATACTGGAATTAATAATCTTCGATATCTATGCAGCCCAGTAAAGCGGAGCAAAGAGCTATTTCGGTATAAGAAGAGTCTGCAGGAATTTCATCTCTTGCTCGTATAGGGCTGGCTACTTTTGCAGCAACAGATTGTGGGCTCGGGGCTGGTGAAACAAGGAGGGCTCCGCACTTGCATGTTGTTTTTCCTCTTCTTAACAAGAGATCTAGGCAACGTGCATGTGCTTTATGTATTTCTTTATTTAAATGAGTTGGTTGGTGAATGACTTTTGCCAAGCGCTTATCTTCTAAAAATTCATAGAGATTTGTAGTACAGAGGTAGCAGGTTTCTGCTTTTTCTGGGATAGAACGTAGTCTTGCAGGAAAAAGTGGCGAGATTGCGTTAGATAAGATAAAAAATAATACTAATTGGTAGTGTTTCTGCATAGATGCTCATCGTAAATAAGATACATTAAAAAATATAAATCGGATGAGCACTATAGCTGAAATAAGAAAAAATACAAGTATATGCGTTTGATAGAAGAAGCCCCTGGGTCTAATCAGGGGCTTCTTCTATCAAACGCATATCTATTTCTTCCCTTTAATGCGACGGCAGCAACGAGTCCAACAGTTTGATCGGGTGTCATTGCAAGGGCTTTCTGCGACAACGTGCAGCTCTTGAAGAATTCCTAGCACGTCTCCGTATATTGTAGGGGCGGTCTCATGTTGGTGTTGCATAGTGCGCCTTTTTTTTCTTTGATCTCCTGCATTGTCATCAAACGGAAGCAATGGTTGATTGCGTCTTCGTGTTGCAGCATCCACTGAAATCATGGGGAGGAGTGCAAGCGCAAAAGCAAAAAATATTGTTTTTATAGTAAGCATAAAAATTCTTTCAGCAAAATATGGTATGGGATAGAACATACTTCTGGTTGGAATATACACGGAATTATGCGATGTGCAATTATTTTGATTGGCGAGATGAAAAAGAAAAGATGGGCATGAAATTGATTCTCATGCCCATCTTAGTCTTGGTGTTTACAAATTATTTCTTAACACTAACTGGTGTTGTTGGTGAGTCGGCTGCGCCTAGGAGCTGGTTGAAATAAAGTGTCATCGCGTTGTTCTTGTATTTTTTTGCTATGGTGAGTGGCGTTTTGCCTTGAACAGTATTGTTCCACGTTGTAGGGCTTGCTTCAACTAACGCTTGTGCCACTTGAACGTTATTGTTATAACGAGCTGCGTACATAAGTGCTGTGTATTTTTCTTTTGAAAATTGATTGATTTCATATGCGAAGCTTTCTCTATCAACTGTTTCTGATATTTTACCGAGCAACCAATTTATCATTTCAGGGCTGCCATAACGAGCAGCCATCATTAATGGAGTGATGCCGGTTTCATCAAAATCGGTGATTGCATCTGCTCCAAAAGTAAGCAAGGTTTCTGCTATATCTATGTAATCATATTTGATAGCCAAGCATAGCGTGTTTTGTAGGATAGATTGGTTAAAGGATTCATCTCGTATGGTCATTAATTTAACTATTTTTATGGTATCTCTGGCTTCTACAGATTTTTTAAGTTCTGCCGCTAAGTTGATAGGTTTTGCAGTAGCCCATTGAGTAAGAGCTAATGCCCGTACCGGGGTGCTGCTAGAAGGACTTTCAAGTGCTAATAATTGTGCTTCTTGTGCAGAGGTGGTGACTTTATACCTTCGTTTTAAGAGGTGTTCTATAACCTTTACCTCTTCATTAAAAGCATCACCTAGGGAATTTAATTTTGTAGTAATATCAGTAAGTGTTGCTCGCTCATCTTCTGTTATTGTTGTTATAGTTCTCTGTAGTATGCTACTAATTACTACTTGTTCTTGCTCTGAAAGGTTTATGATCTCAGGATCAGTATTAAGTAATTGTTGAAGTAAGTTTTGTTGTGACCGTGTTAGAGTCTGTGGAGGGGATTTTTCAACTAGTTGCTTACATACACAACAAGCGGCGTCATCTGTTGGTTTGTATTTTTTTGCATCCAAGAAGTTTTGCCAGCATGTTGTATGGATTAAATGAGGACCTCCCTCTGCTTCTGGGTGAAGCCAGGTAACAGCTTTACTTTCTTTTGCTGTGCCGGGAATGCTGAACCCAAAAAACTTTGTTTTTTGCCCTACTGTTTCGGCTTGTTCAATCTCATGCAGACAAACAACACATGTATTGGTTATCATATCCGTTTTTGCGGCGGCAGCAGCGCTTTGTGTTGCTGCTATCTCTTGCCTTCTTCTTTCTGCTCGTGCTGTTCTGGTCGCTGCTATCTCTTCAGGTGATCTGTGTGGCTTTGGATGCATCCCTATCGTAGATAGATCATCGCGTAAGCTTAAGCCAGCAAATAAACTACTATCCGACTCTTTACCATTCATAGTGCTTGAGAAATTGTTAGTAGATAGACTTTGAGCCAGGGCGCTAATGGGGGCAGCAAGTGGTGGTAATTTTACTTTACCTGAATGTGATGATACATCAAAATTTTGATGTGCGCTTACTGGTGTATTGCTAGGTAAGACAAGTGCCAATTTGCTAAACGCTTTTGTTGATTCATGAATAAGAGTATTAGAGGTTGGTTTTGGCCCTTCAGGTGTTGTTGTAGCACTAACTGGTTTTGTTGGTGTTGGATGTAAGGTGATAGGAGAAGAGTAATTTGCATTCAAAGTAATTTCTGGTGATTCGCAAACAGTGTTTCTAGTAGGTGAAAACTTAGGATATGGGACTAATGAAACGAGAGAGGATATTTTTTGGTCTTCCTCTGCGATGGTGGCAGAAAATGGAACGGCTGAGGATACGTCTGGTGATTGGTAAGAGGGAGCGCTGCATGCGGGGGTGCTAAATGCTTCGAACGATAGGGCTGTGTATTCTCCTGAGTCATCTTCATCAAAGCTTTGTGGCGAGTAAAGTGCAGAATCGTCATTGCTGGTGGCTACCGTCTTTGGACTAACAAATGGAACAGATGATGCTTCAATTACTCTTGAGCCTCGTGTGAAAGCAGGATTTGTGAAAATAGAAAATTGTACAGCATGTGCTAATCTGGAATGCGCACGAAGGCTTTTTGCTGGTGAACCACTACCATGTGAAGGGGTAGTTTCTCTCGTCATGTCAGACATAGGGCTCCAGACCGCAGAAAGTTCTTCTGGTGATGCGATTGGTGGACGATGTACTGGTGGGAGTTTGTAAGTACCTGAACCATCTCCTCTAATTCTACCACTTACGCTTGTGTTAGAGGTGTTGGTGCTCAGTGCAGAGGCGGGCCGTGATGCTATTGTTCCTTGAGCTGAGGCTGGTCTTGAGTAGAGTGTTTGATTGGTAGGAGAGGTGTCCCTTTTTGCTGCGGTTATTAATGATGCATTTTTTACGTGTTCAATTTCTGCTAATTCTGCTTCTAATGCCATTCGTTGACGCTTTTCTTTTTCTGCACGTGCTGCACGAATACGTTGCGTCTCTGCCTGAGCTGCTTCTAGCGAACCTTGAGTAGGGCGACTTTTTTCAGCCGCAAGAAGAGGCGATTGCGTAGCGAACAGTAGGGTAATTGCTACGAATAAAAATAGATGGTTTTTCATAATAATCTCCAAGTAATAAAATGCAATGATTGCAGCTATTAAAAATTACTAACTGTAAAATAATATTGCTTTTCCCTCCAAATTGCAAGCGGCGCGCAGAAAAACATTTTTTTCTGCTAAAAAGAGTACTTGGTAGGCAATGTGCTCCAGTTATTGCAAAAAAACCACTGGCAGGGTAGGGTAACCAAAGAATAAGGTAGAAAAAATGATCTAGGGGAAGGGGTATTTATGAAAATTGTTCAGTTTTTACTAGTACTTGGTATGTGCTATAGTGCCTTACCGCTTTGCGGGAGTGGTTGCCCTAAGGCAGGTCGTTTTGACGAACCCTCTGTCGGGTACCGCATAGATGAAATACCCGCCTCTTCATGCTGCTTGCGCACTGGCGAGCGTTGTGCCCGTTTTTTGAGGCGCCCTGCGGTGCGCTGTGCACTACGGTGCTGCTGCATCAGCACTATATTTCTAGTAGGTTTTTTTCTTCATGTTGATTTACTCAATCTTATGAATACTAATATTGACTCGTATAATAATTTGATGACGTTTTTATGGCCGGATGCCAACGAAGAAAAGGAAGTGGCCTTTGATTCTGAGCAGCTTACTGTTGATCCTTCCTCCTCTGTGGCCAGCCAAAAAACTGATGACCAATGGGTTATTTTATTGCTCCGTGCCCAATTTCCTGACATATGCGATGACTTACAGATTCGTGAGGGGGAGCCTATCCCTGAGCGAGCAAAAGCGATGTTTCGCTTTTTTACTAGTAAGCCTAAACCTCAGGCAAGTGGCCGTGGCTGTCAAGAAGATGAATCAGCCAAGCGTGCTCGGCTAGCTGATAGTATTCAGCAGAGAAGTTGGAGTAATTTAAGAGCTTTTAGTGCGACCTTTGCATTACCATAAAAGTTCATAAATGTTGGAAAAAGGCGCACCGTATTTCTCTGCTAAAGCTTTTGCCAGATTGATTGGATGTGTGAGATTACATTCATCAATCATGAGTTTTGATGGCAGTATGGGGTTAGCTCCTGCAGCAAGAACTGTTTTAACGCACTCCTCACAACCTGTTTGGATTGCCGTTTGTAAGGCACATTGTCGCTGTTTATGTCGGCATGGGCTGCAGTAATCATTGGAGGCTTTTTTTGCAGACGGCAGTGAGCACCAATAACCAAGGTTGGTATGATCATGCATACGAATCGCATCATCGATTCGATCAGCATCAGCTGAGAAAATAAGCTGGCGTGCTATGCTGTGTGCGGGGAATGGTAATTGGCATGCAGCGGTGTAAGCGCTTGTAGTTGTGCGGCCTTCTATGGTGGTGTAACTATGAACATCTGCCCCTTCTGCAAGCAGTATGCGGAGCATCGCCGTTAAGAGGTGAGTGTCATCTTCTGCGAGTATGCTGATGGGGTAATTAGCTCGATCTACGAGTAAAAGTGTGGCCAGTTGGATGGGGAATAAAGGGATTTGCGTACCATTTTTAAGTGTAACGGGGTAGCTCGTATTGATTTGTTCGGCAATTTTAAATGATTTTTGCGCTGACGCATTATTTATTTGTGTGTAAAAAGAGCCGAGGTCACGGTTCAGTATCGCAACCATGATTTGGCCAGTTAAGCAATCTGGCACTGGTTCATTAGAGGCCTCTGGACTGTGGTTTACTCTGCCGATAGTACTTAGGGCATTATCTTCTTCGGTAATACTTTCTGAATCGATTGATCCAAAGAAATCAGTGGAATAGGTTCTTGTTTTTCTGTGGCCCGGTGTGCTTGCGGGCATCGATGCTGCATGGAGGATAGTAAATGCTATTGCTAGCAATAATTTATTCATAAAAAAGTAACCCTTTTAAAATGCGCCAAAATAACGATTTTATCGTTTTATCAGCTTTTCAGGGAATAGCAATCAAAGTTTTAATACAAACAAGAGTTCCCTCCCTGCCTTAGTTACCAAAAACGTTATTTTTCTCTAAAATTGCTATATTTACCGGTTTGTTTGACCTGGAGCGTAGGGTGCTTATAGTGATAATTAAGACACTAAATATTGCCAAAAATTATACTTAAAACGTTTGTAGGGGTGCTTTATGAATATTAAAACCGTTTCATCGTTAAATACTCATCAAAACCCAGTCGCAGAGCCTATGCAATCAGTAGTGGTTGTATGCGATGTGGCTAACTATCAAGCGTTGGCAGCTGTTTCTGCTTATTTACATTCAGCTAATTTGCTTGTCGAGGCTAATGTGCAGGTGGTTCCCCCCGCGGTGTACGCTAATCAGAAAATTCAAGAAATACTAGCCGCTGATCAGGCCGCTGGACGGATTGGGTTTGTCATGGTGAAAGATGATAATGCCTGTCGCCACTATTTTAAAACAGCTGAACAAACTGATTTCTCAATTCACATTACGCCACTGTAATAAGTGCTTTAAGCCCTGGTAAATCGTGCCAGGGCTCTTTACTCGCTATAAATGCCAAGGTTGCCCCCCCCCCTGTTGAAACAAATGATACTTTTTCAGCTACCCCACATTGGGCTGCTGCCGCTCCACAATCTCCCCCACCAATAACAGTAAATCCTGCATTATTCCCAACAACGGCTAGCATTGCGTTAGTTCCTGTCTGCCCTGCCTTTTCTTCATATTTTCCCATGGTACCATTGGCAAAGATGGTTTGTGCTTGTGCAAGGTAGGGGGTAAAAAGAGCAATGGTCTGGGGACCGATGTCAATAGGATAGGAAACTGATTCCGCTCCTTCTGAGCTAGCCGAAATACAGGACTTGAGTTCTGAACGACGCCCCGTTAGGGGAGGGAGAGTGGGGGCTGATT
>Ga0194124_10004594_pt1 | contig 13363 bp, 14 predicted proteins | sample TA2KigCas0mmetaG_FD_148605 | JGI IMG/M metagenome (GOLD analysis project Ga0194124, IMG submission 148605) | Freshwater microbial communities from Lake Tanganyika, Tanzania - TA2015031 Kigoma Deep Cast 0m | ecosystem: Environmental > Aquatic > Freshwater > Lake | place: Tanzania: Lake...
TTCTTCGCGGTGTGTTCATCGGCAGCGAGGGCACCCTGGGCATCGCCACGGCGGTGACCCTGCGGCTGCTGCGGGCGCCCCAGAGCGTGGCGGTGCTGCTGGCTGACTTCGCCAGCATGGAGACGGCGGGCGAGGCGGTGCGGCTGGTCACCGCCGCCGGCGTGCAGCCGGCGGGCATGGAAATGATGGATCGCCTCTGCCTGGAGGCGGTCAACGATTCCCTGGGTCTCGAGGATTACCCCCGCGATGCGGCTGCGGTGCTGTTGATCGAACTGGATGGTCAGCAGCGGGAGGTGGATGCGGCCATCGCCGTGGCACGGCGCCTGTGTCTGGAGGCCGGTGCCCGTCAGGTGCGCGAGGCCCGGGATCCGGAGACCTGCGCCCGCTTCTGGAAGGGCCGCAAGAACGCGATCACGGCCCTGGGCCGCCGCTATCCCAGCTACTACCTGCAGGACGGGGTGGTGCCCCGCAGCCAGCTGCCGCGGGTGCTGGCGGCGATCGAGCGTCTCAGCGCCGAGCATGGCCTGCCGGTGGCCAATGTGTTCCACGCCGGCGACGGCAATCTGCATCCGCTGGTGCTCTACGACCCCAAGGAAGCGGGCGTCGCCAAGCGCGTGAAACAACTTGGGGCCGCCATCCTGGGGCTGTGTCTTGATGTGGGCGGCAGCATCAGCGGCGAGCACGGCGTGGGCAGCGACAAGCGCTGCTACCTCGACTGGATGTATGGCGGCGATGATCTGGCCACGATGCTGCTGGTGCGCCGGGCCCTCAACCCAGCCAACCTCGCCAATCCCGACAAGCAGTTCCCCACGCCGCGCACCTGCGCCGAATCGGCGCGGCGGGTGACCGTGCTGCAGGCCGAAGGGGTCAGCCTGCCAGCCGAGGCCATGGTGTTTTGACGAGGCCCGCTGGTGATCAAGCCAGCGCTTGTTGCACGTCGTGCAGGGGCACGGCAAAGGTGGGACGCCGCTCGGCCTTGAGCGGCCAGCGGCGTACCCAGGCGCAGTCGCTGTGGGCATCCACGTTCACCACCTGATAGGTGTGGCCGGGCCGCTTGGGCAGGCTCACCAGGGTTCCGGGTTCGATCGCCATGGCCTGAGACCTGCCTGAGATCGGTGCGAATCCACTTAAGCCCATCCGGGGCGGGAAATAAGTAGAAATGCTTAAGTCCTGACGAAGGCAGCTCAATCCCAGCTGTTGTGGCCCTCGTCCTCGCCATCGTCTGCCGCAGGCCAGGCCAGGTGCACCACCACGGGGGCGTGGTCACTGGGTTGGGCGTTGCCGCGCTGGTCCTTGTGGATCACGCAGCCCGTGGCGCACTGCTGCAGTGACGGGTCGAGATAGATGTGATCGATGCGCCAGCCCCGGCCCGTGTCCCAGGCACCAGTGCGGTAGTCCCACCAGCTCCAGTGGCCGCTGCCGCTCTCAAACAGGCGGAAGGCATCGACCAGCCGCTCGCCCAAGGCCTGACGCAGGGCTGAACGTTCGGCATCGCTGGCCATGATCCCGCCGCTCAGGCGCTCGGGGTCGTGCAAGTCGCGGGACTCAGGGCCGATGTTGAAGTCGCCCACCATGCAGAGCGGGTCGCCCTGCTGGTCCTGCCGCTCGAGGTACCGCTGCAGGCAGGCCAGCCATTCGAGTTTGTAGCTGTATTTGTCGCTGCTGAGGGAGCTGCCGTTGGGGACATAGAGGTTCAGCACCCGGATGCCATCGATCAGGGCACTGATCACGCGCTTCTGGTCGCTGAGGGCGGTCGCCTCCGGGCCGAGCAGGGCGTCAAAGCCGATCTGCACGTCGTCGAGCGGCAGCAGGCTGGCGATGGCGACGCCGTTGTAGGCCTTCTGGCCGCTGATCGCCAGTTGATAGCCCAACTCCTCAAAGGCCTGCCGCGGAAACAGTGCATCGGCCACCTTGGTCTCCTGCAGGCAGAGCACCTCCGGCCGCTCCCGCTGCAGCCAGGCCGTGACCTGCTCGAGCCGGGTGCGGACGGAGTTCACATTCCAGCTGGCGATGCGCATCGGACCGGGTCGGATCCAGGGCTCACTAGCATGCATGCACTCCTGGGAGTCCATTCAGGCCATGGCCGTGCTGCTGCGCTGTCTGCCCCTGCTGCTGACATTTGGCCTGCTGGGCTCGGGCTTTGCCCCCCGGCCGGCGGCTGCCCAGCAGCAGGGATATGGCCAGACCATCGATGGCGCCACGGGCAGTGGCGGCGGGGCCGCCTCGCTGGGCTCCGGCATGGGCATGGGCAAGAGTGGCAACGTGCTGGATGCCGTCAATCCCATCGACCTGATGAACCGGATCCGGCGCAACCAGTCCCTCGATGACGCCACCCCCCCGGGCGATGCGGTGGATCAGGCCCTCAAGGATTACCACGGTCAGACGGCTTCGCCGTCGGCAACCGTGAAGAGGCCCTGAGGGCGGCCAGCCCCCAGGCGCTGGCCACCTGATCCAGCCTGGGGTCGGCCTGGCCGGGCTTGAGGTTGCGCGCCTGGGCCAGCAGCGCCTGGGCCTGTTTGAGATTTCCCCGTTGTTGCAGCAGCAGGGCTCTGGCCAGCAGCGGCCGTTGGTCGGCCGGGAAGGCGGTGGCGAGTTTCACCAGCACCGCTTCGGCCTGGCCGGGCGATCCCTGTTTGTCGATCAATTCGGCCAGCAGCAATCCCACCCCAAGGGCTTCGGGTTTGGCCGGCGGTTTGCTGAGGCGATCGAAGCTTGTCTGCAACCGCTGGCGGGCTTCGTTGCCTTGACCCAGCTCCAGCTGCAGCAGGGTCAGCAGCTGCAGGGCTTCGATCTGGTCGGGCCGTTGGTTGAGCAGCTGGCGCAGCTCGCGGCTGGCTCCATTGCGGTCGCCCAGGTCGCGCCGCAGCTCGGCCAGCAGCAGCCGCAGACCCCAACGCTGCGGTTGCTGGTCGGCCAGGGGCTCAAGCAGCGCCGTCGCCTCAGCCTTGCGCTCCAGCGCGATCAACAGTTCCAGTTGGCGTTGTTGCGACGCATGTGTGGCGTCGGCGCCGGCGTTCTGCTGCTGCAGCGCGGCCAGCTGCTGCTCCAGTGCGCTGCGGCTGCCGCTCGCCGCAGGGGAGGTGCCGGTCTGCTGGCGTCCGAGCCACACCCCGCCCCCCAGGCAGAGCCCGCCCAGGGCCACGGCGGCGGCCAGCATCCATGGGCTCGGGCGCGATGGCATGGTGACGGGCTCAACCGTGGTCGAGCACACAGTCTGACCCAGTTAAATTCGCAGCCATGAGAGCGCATCCCATTTCCCCGGTCACCGAACCGATGCAGTACCGGGCCATCGGCGTGGTGCGCGGGGTCTACGAACCGGCTGATCCGCAGCAGCTCAGCCGGGGGGTGATTCGCACCGCCTCGGGCGAGGCGATCGAAGCCGTGGTGCTCGGACGTCTGCTCACGCTGATGCGCCGGCACCTGGACCTGGCCCAGGACCACCTGTGGGTGGTTTACCCCCGCTCCCGCGATCCGGAGGGGTTGCATCTGCAGATGGTGGGCGTGTGGGAACCCTCCACCCTGGCTTCCGAGGCCGACGACCCAAGCGAGGCCAGCGGCGATGCGCTTCCCGAAGGCGACGATTACTTCTCGGTGCGCGGCGAGCTGATCTACACGCGCCCCGAAACCGGCGACCTGGTGATCAAGGTGCGCCAGCAGCCCCGCGCCGACGGCAGCAGGCCGGTGCCGTTCAAGCTGCAGCTCAAGGGTGAGGTGCCACTGCAGCATCTGCGCCATTTCGTGGCTCTGGATCTGCGCCGTCAGGGTGAAGCCCTGCAGCTCGAACACTGTGAGGTGATCGCCCCGGTGGCGACCCGTGGCAGCCGGGGCGGCAAGGGACGCCGTGAAGCGCCGCGTGGGCCTGAGCGTCGCAGCGCCGTGAGCCGGCCCGGTCGTTGAGGGCCCATGGCTGAGCCACTCGCCGCCGGCATTGCCGTCGCTCTGGTGAGTGTGCTGGCGGTGCTGGCGCCCCTGCTGGGGCTCTCCCCCTGGCTGATCACCCTGGTGGCGGCCCTGGCCCTGGGCAGTCTCACCCTCGATGCCGCCCGCTTCGGCGGTCGCGGTGGACACCTGCTCGCCGAGGCGCTGCCGGGTGGCCAGCGGCGGCTGCGCCGCATCGCCGTGCATGAGGCGGGCCACCTGCTGATCGCCTCGGCTGAGGCGATTCCCGTGCGCCAGGTGCTGGTGGGATCGTTGGCCTGTCTGCGGGCCGGCATCAGCAGCGGTGGTTGCACCGAGCTTGAACCGCCCGCGGCTGCCAAGCTGCCCCTCAGCGACCTGCGCCGCTGGAGCCGGGTGCTGCAGGCTGGCATCGTGGCCGAGCAGCTCCACTACGGCCAGGCCATCGGCGGTGCCGACGACCGGGCCCTGCTGGGGCGGCTCTGGGGCCTGTCGGGCCATGACGCCGCCACCGCCCAGCGCGAGCAGCGCCAGGCCCGCCGTGAGGTGGAGCAGGCTCTCAAGGCCTGCGAACACGACCTGCTGCAACGGGCCGAGTTGCTGCTGCTGGCGGCGCCGCGGCTGGGCCGCACCCCGCCGGCCGCAGCGTGACCATGCAGGCCCTGCTCGACTGCCCCACGGGCCTGGCGGGCAACATGCTGCTGGCGGCCCTGCTCGATCTGGGGGTGTCCCAGAGCGTGATCGAGCAGCCCCTGCAGGCCCTGGGCCTTGGCGGGCAATACCGCCTGCAGCTGCAGGAGCGCCGCAGTGCCGGCCTCCGGGGGCTGCATCTCGAGGTGGAGATCCTCGAGCAGCAACCGGCGCATCGCCATTGGGGTGCCCTGCAGCAGCAGCTGCAGCAGGCCCCCTGGCCCGCACCCTTGCAGCACAAGGTGATGGCGGTGTTTTGGTTGCTGGCCGAGGCCGAGGCCGCCGTGCATGGCATCGCCCCCGAGCAGGTGCACTTCCATGAGGTGGGGGCCATCGATGCCCTGGTCGATGTGGTGGGGGTCTGTGCCGCGCTGCTGCACCTCAACATTTCAACGCTGCACTGCACCCCCCCGCCGGCGGGCCACGGTGTGGTGCAGAGCGCCCACGGGCCGTTGCCGTTGCCGGCGCCGGCGGTGCTGGAGATCGCTCGCCGGCGCGCGATTCCCCTGGCCAGCGCGGCTGGCTTTCCGCCCGCTGAGCTCACCACCCCCACCGGTCTGGCCCTGGCCGCCTGCTGGGCCGACGCGTTTGGCCCCCTGCCCGCCGTGCTGCCCCGCCAGCTGGGGGTGGGCCTGGGCAGCCGCAGCCTCGATCGCGCCAACCTGCTGCGGCTGGTGCTGGGAGATTCCGTTTTGCCGGGATCCGGCCCCCTGCCGTCAGCGGGCGCCCAGGCTGCGGCGCTTGAGACCGTGCTGCAGCAGCAGGCCCAGATCGATGACGCTACGGCTGAGGATCTGGCGGCCCTGGCCGAGGCGCTGCGGCGGGCCGGGGCCCTCGATGTGCTGATGCAGCCGGTTAGCATGAAGAAGGGGCGGCCGGGGCACAGCCTCACCGTGATCGCCCGGCCCGAGCAGGCCGAGGCCCTGCGACAGGTGTGGTGGCAGCAGAGCACCACCCTGGGCCTGCGCGAGAGCCTGCAGCAGCGCTGGACCCTGCAGCGGCGCCAGTGGCAGCTGGCCACGCCCCTGGGCCGCGTTGGCGTCAAGCAGGCGCTGCTGCCCGATGGCAGCAGCCGCAGCAAACTGGAGCACGACGACCTGGCGACCCTGGCCCAGCAGCACAGCCTCCCCCTGGCCCAGGTGCGTGCTGTGGCCCTGGCTGCCCTTCAGGCTGGTGCTGATGGCCATGGCGATGCTTGATCGGCTGCTGCGGGTGCTGCGCCGCGGCGCCGCTGCCGCGGGCGCCTGGGTGCCCGCCGGCGTCGCCCGCTGGATCACGCTGCTGAGCGTCGGTTTTCTGTTGGCGGCCCTGCTGGGCCATGGCGCTCAGGTGCTGGCGCTGGCCCCCGACGCCCAGGGCTGGCTGTGGCTGCTGCTGGGTGTTGGGGTCAGCCTGCTCAGCCTGCTGGGCAGCGGTCTGCTGTGGGGGATGGTGCTGCGCTGGCTGGGCCAGCGGGTGGCCTGGCAACCGCTGCTGCTGGCCTACCTGGCCAGCAACGCGCGCAAGTATCTGCCTGGCGGCATCTGGCATCTGGCCAGCCGGGTGCAGCTGTTGCGCCACAGCACGCCACTGACCCCGACGCCACTGACCACACAGCCGTTGAGCGACTCCCTGGCCCTGGTCGGCGTGCTGCTCGATCCGTTGGTGGCGGCTGCGGCGGCCCTGGCCCTGGTGGTGTGGGGCGGCCTGCAGGGGGGGCTGGCGCTGCTGGCCCTGGTACCGCTGGTGCTGTTGCATCCGCGCTGGCTGGCGCCCGGCCTGGCCTGGCTCGAGCGGCGCAAGGCCGCCGCCTTGGGTGTGCCTGTGCCCGATCAGCTGCCGGCCCTGCCGCAGCACTATCCCTGGCAGCCCCTGTTGGCTGGGCTGGGCTTTGTGCTGCTGCGCTTCGGGGGGTTTGCCTGCTGCGTGACGGCCCTCGATCTGCCGGCGGCCCTTGGCTGGGGGGGCTGGCTGGCCGGCTTTGCGCTCGCCTGGACCGCCGGCCTGATGGTGCCTGGAGCCCCGGCCGGTCTGGGGGTGTTTGAGGTGGTGCTGCTGCTGCGCCTTGGCGTGGTGCTGCCGGAAGCGCCGCTGCTGGCGCTGGCGATCAGCTACCGCCTGGTCACCAGCGCGGCCGATGCCCTGGCGGCGCTCACGGCCGCCGCCGACCAGCGCGGCGCAGGCCTGGCCCGGCTTCGCAATTGAACCTATTGTTGAGAACAACAGCAGGTCTCCGTGCCGGTCTCGCCCCCCAGTGCTGCCGGCGTTGCGGCAACCAGCGACGGCCTGCGCACAACGCTGCATGACCGCGGCCAGCGTCTCACGCCCCAGCGGCAACGGGTGCTGCAGCTGTTCGAGCGCATTGGTGAGGGCAGTCACCTGAGCGCCGAGGAGGTGCACCAGCGGCTGCTGCGCAGTGAGGAGCGGGTCTCCCTGGCCACGGTGTACCGCACCCTGCGTCTGCTCAGTTCGATGGGCCTGCTGCAGGAGCTGGAGCTGCCCGAGGGTGGCCGCCGCTTCGAGCTGGCCAGTGACGCCCACCGCGACCATCACCACCTGGTGTGTGTGCGCTGCGGCCACACCGAAGAGTTCGAGAGCACCGCGGTGTTGCAGGCCGGTGCCCTCGCCGCCGGCAGCCACGGCTTCCGGTTGCTCGAATGCGTGCTCAATGTGCGGGCGCTCTGCCCCCGCTGCAGCGCCGCCGAGCAGGTCTGAGCGCACCCCTGTCAGGGTTCGGCCATCCGGCCTCGGCTGGCGGGCTCAAATCCCCTCATAATCCGCGCACCACGCCGCGGCATCACCAGATGTTGGTCTGCACCGGGCCTGTCCCGATCGGCTGGAGGGGTGGCTGTTGACCCCGTAGCTCGACCCGTAGCTCGACCCATGCGCATCGCCCAGATCTCTCCCCTGCACGAAAGCGTTCCGCCGCTGCGCTACGGCGGCACCGAGCGGGTGGTGCATTACCTGACCGAGGAGCTGGTGCGGCGCGGGCATGAGGTGGTGCTGTTCGCCAGCGGCGATTCCCGCACCAGTGCCGAGCTCTACCCCTGCGTGCCCGAGGCGTTGCGCCTGGCCGGCTACACCGGCGATCCCTCCATTCATGAGGTGATCCAGCTCGACCAGGTGGTGGCGGAGCTCGATCGCTTCGACATCCTGCATTTCCACACCGGCCACTTCCATTTCCCCCTGGCCAGTCGCCTGCCGGTTCCCTTCCTCAACACCCTGCACGGGCCGCTCTCAGCCCCGGAGCAGCGGGATCTGTATCGGCGCTTTCAGGCCGTGCCCCTGGTGTCGATTTCCGATGCCCAGCGGTTGCCGGTGCCTGAAGCCCATTGGCTCGGCACCGTGTACCACGGTCTGCCGCTGGATCTCTACCGCTTCGAGCCATCACCTCAGGATTACCTCGCCTTCATCGGCCGGGTGTCGCCCGAGAAGCGCCTCGATCGGGCGATTGAGATCGCCACGGCCGTGGGCCTGCCGCTCAAGGTGGCGGCCAAGATCGATCGCGCCGACAACGCCTACTACCGCGAGGTGATCGAGCCGATGCTGCAGGGCAATCCCCTGGTGGAGTTCATCGGTGAGGTCGATGATGCCGGCAAACAGGAGCTGCTGGGCAACGCCCTGGCCCTGCTGTTCCCGATCGACTGGCCCGAGCCCTTCGGTCTGGTGATGATCGAAGCCAACGCCTGCGGCACGCCGGTGGTGGCCTGGCGCAACGGCTCCACCCCCGAGGTGATCGAGGAGGGGATCAACGGCACCCTGGTCGAGTCGATCGACGAGGCGATCGAGGCGGTGCGCCACATCGAGGGGCTGGAGCGCGAGCGGGTGCGGGCCAATTTTGAGGTGCGGTTCAGTGCCGCCCGCCAGGCCGAAGACTACGAACACCTCTACCACCATCTGATTCAGGCGCGCCGCAGCCAGACTCAGGTGGTCGTGCCGATGCTGCATGCCGCATGACCAGCTCCCCCCGTTCGTGCTCAAGGACGGGGAAACCTTTGCCATGCTCGATGGCCGCGGCGAGATCTGCCCGGAAAGCCATCCCGATTCCGGCATCTTTCACCGCGGCACCCGCCATCTGAGTCGCCTGCAGCTGCTGCTGTGGGGCCAGTCGGGGGCGGTGCTGAGCTCCACCGAGCGCGGTGAGATGGGCGTCCATGTGAGCCATCTCACCAACGACTCCAGCGCCGGGGGTCCGCGCCAGGGGGTGGTGCATCTCGAGCGCAGCACGGTGCTGACTCCAAGCTCCTGCCTGCAGGAGCTCAGCTTCACCAACTACGGCGAGACGGTGCTGCAGATGCCGCTGTGTTTTCGCTGCGATGCCGACTTCCGCGACATCTTCGAGGTGCGCGGCATTCAGCGCCGGCAGCGGGGCCAGACGGTGCTCAGCTGCAGCAGCGACGCGCTCGAGTGGCGCTACCGGGGCCTTGACCGCTGCGAGCGCCGCACGGTGGTGCGGCTCAGCGCCCCGGTGCAGGAGGTGGGCGATGACCATCTCAGCCTGTGCGTGGAGCTGCCACCCCGGCAACCGTTGCGGCTGGTGCTGGAGCTGCAGTTTGTCCAGGACGATCCGCTGGTCGATGCCACACCCCCCGAAGAGGCCTTCAACACCGCCCTGACGGGCACGGTTGCCCGCTTTCGCGAGGCGCGCCGCCGCTCGGCCCTGATCAGCAGCGACAACCCCGCCTTCAACGCCTGGCTGGCCCGCTCCTATTCCGATGTGCACCTGCTCTCCAGCGAGCTGGAGCATGGGCTCTACCCCTATGCCGGGGTGCCCTGGTTCAGCTGCCCGTTTGGCCGCGACGGCCTGATCACGGCACGGCAGATGCTGCTGGTGGAGCCGCGGCTGGCCCGGGGCGTGCTCGGCTTCCTGGCCGATCAGCAGGCCCGCGAGGTCGATCCGGCCCGCGACGCCCAGCCCGGCAAGATCCTGCACGAGGCCCGCTACGGCGAGATGGCGGCCCTCGGCGAGGTGCCGTTTGCTCGCTACTACGGCACGGTCGATGCGTCGCCGCTGTTTGTGATCCTCGCGGCCGACTATTTGGCCCGCAGCGGCGACAACGCCTTCATCCAGTCGTTGTTGCCGGCGCTGGAGGCGACCATGGCCTGGATGCAGCAGGCCCAGGCCGGCAGCGTCGATGGCTTTCTGCGGTATCAGTGCGCGGCCCAGGGCGGCCTGCGCAACCAGGGCTGGAAGGATTCCGACGATGCCGTGCACCACAGCGACGGTCGCCTGGCGGAAGGCTCGATCGCCCTGTGCGAGGTGCAGGCCTACAGCTACGGCGCCCATCGCGCCATGGCGGCGATCCTGCGGCGTTGCGGTCGCCTGGAGCAGGCCGAAGTCCTGCTCAGCGAGGCCGAGGCCTTGCGCCAGCGGTTCCATGCTGCCTTCTGGTGCGCCTCGATCGGCACCTACGCCATGGCCATCGACGGTGAAGGGCAGCCCTGCGCGGTGCGCAGCTCGAATGCGGGCCATTGCCTCTGGACCGGCATTGCCACCCCCGAGGCGGCGGCGTCGATTGCGCGGCAGTTGCTGGCCCCCAGCAGCTTCAACGGCTGGGGGGTGCGCACCCTCGATGAGCGCGAGGCCCGCTACAACCCGATGAGCTACCACAACGGCTCGATCTGGCCCCATGACAACGCCCTGATCGCCTTGGGTCTGGCGCGCTACGGCTACCGCCAGGAGGCGATGCGCATTCTCACCGGGCTGTTTGACACCGCCCGGGCGATGCCAATGCTGCGGCTGCCTGAGCTGTTCTGCGGCTTCCCCCGCCGCGAAGATGAGGGCCCTACCCATTACCCGGTGGCCTGCAGCCCCCAGGCCTGGGCCAGCGGCAGCGTGTTTGCACTGCTGGAGGCGGTCACGGGCATGGCGATCGGCAAGGACGATGCCACCGGCCGCGTGCAGGTGCACCTGCGCCATCCGGTGCTGCCCCGACGCATCAACGTGCTCGAGGTCAGCGGCCTGCGCCTTGGCGATGAGGAGATCGACCTGCAGCTGCACCGCGGTGACCACGACGTGGGGGTGCTGGTGCGCCGGCGCACCAGCGGCGTTGATGTGCTGATCAGCAAGTAGGGCGTTCGCAAATCCAGTTGTTATTGAGAATCGCTTGCAAAAGGGCGGGGTTCTTGTTTAGGTTGCGAGTCATTCGCAATAAGTGCCTGTTCGCCATGGTGGCTTCCTTGCTTCAGGCTCCGCCCCGGCTGTTGGCCCCCGTGCGTCTGCCGGTGGGTCAGTCGGTGTTGCTGGATCCGGGCCTGCGCCCTGCCGGCAGCTGCATTGAGGTGATCGACGGTGTGGCCCGGGTCTATTGCCCCTGCGTGGAGACCGAGGGCATGACCCTGGCCTTTTTGCAGCCGGGTGATCAGCTCTGCACCGATCGCCTCTGCAGCGACGGTGTGTGCGTCGAGGCGCTCACGCCCCTGGCCTTTCGCGCCGATGCCACGCCGCGCGCCGGTGAGGGGTTTGACCCCGTCAACGAATGGACCCTGCAGTTGCTGCGCATCCGCCATCTGGGCCAGGCCGAGCAGCGCCTGCACGCCCTGCTGGCCCTGCTGGTGAACCGCCTGGGCCGCCGCTGCGGCGCCTGGTGCGATCTGCCCTTCCGCCTCACCCATGAGCGCATCGGCGAGCCGATCGGCACCACCCGGGTCACCACCACGCGCATGATGTCCCGCATCCGCCAGGCGCAGCTGCTCGAGGTGCCCAGCGGAGAACCCGGTCTGCGTCTGGCGCCGGTGTGGGTGGAGAAGGCCCCCCTGGCCGTGGCCTGAGAGCGATGCCCAAGACCGTCGCCGCCGTTGATTCACTGCTGGGCAGCCTCTGCCGTGAGGGTTGTTGGTTGCGCGAGCGCGCCAGCCGGCTCCAAGCCGATCTCGAGCGCTGCCATCATCCGGCACTCTGCGCCCGGTTGCAGCGCGAGTTTGATGCCCTCGCTGCACGCCGTCAGGCCTTGGGTGAGCTGTGCCGGCAGCTGCGCAGGCGCCACCTGTGGCGCCATTCGTTCAGCCTGGCGCTGCTTGAGGAACTGTGCAGCCGGCCCCTGGCCCGCAGCTGAGCTCAGCCCGCCAGTGAAGCCGGCTGGCTGTTGCCCGCGCTCAGTTCGCCGTCGATCACCAGCAGGGCAGTGGGGTTGCCCTGACCCAGGCGCACCCGGCCCAGCAGGTGGGCGGCGTGGTGTTCGGCAGCGATTTGACCCTGGATCAAGGGATCCAGAAACACGGTGGTGCGCACATCGCCATTGCGCTCGGCCAGTGCGTACAGCTGCTGCAGTGAGGTGGTGACCTCGGCCTCCATCTCAAACACGGCGCTCAGGATCTCCTCGACGCCGCTCCACTGCTGGCGGGGAGCGGGCAGGGCTTCGAGGCTGACGCTCTGGGAGCGGGACAGCAGGTAGTTGGCAAACAGGGCGGCGTGCTGCTGTTCATCGGCCGCCTCACGTTTGAAGTGCTCCACGAAACCCCTGAGCTCCCGCTCGGCGCTCCACAGGGCCATGGCGGTGTAGGCGATCTGGGCCTGGCGTTCCATGGTGAGGTGCTGCTGCAGGCCGGCGAGCAGGTCTGGTTCCATCGCCTGAGCCATGGCGCGGCCGGACGGACCGGCGGCCAGGGCGTTGGCGGTTGACCTGGCACTCCCGGACGCAAACATGCTCTTCACCGCTGGCGGACTGCGACAAAGCTAGCGGTGGTCAAGGCTTTGTGCCTGCCGCAGCGGGCGTGACATCGGTGACACAGCGGCGTGACGAATGGTGTTGGCCGCCCTGGTGCGGGCGCAAAGGAGAATCGTTTGCAATAAACTGAATGTCTTCCCCTTTGCTGCCGGCGAGCCATGGCTCAGCCCCTCGGCCAGTCCCCTGTAGTCAAACGTGTCGGGCGCTTGGAGCAGGCCAAAAAAAAGGCCTGCAAGAAGACCAAGTGCTCCCACTGGAAGGGCGGCAAGTGCCGCTGCGGCCGCGACTGATCACACCCTGATCAGCGCCGCTCGAGAGCCGGCACCAGCGCAGCTGCCGCCAGCAGGCCAAGCAGCATGATCAGCAGTGCTGGGGCCATGGCCGCTCCCACCCGTTCGTCGCTGGCGTACTGAAACACCCGCACCGCCAGGGTGTCGAAGTCAAACGGTCGCAGCGCCAGGGTCAAGGGCAGTTCCTTGACCACATCCACAAACACCAGCAGGCCGCCGACCAGCAGCGGACCGCGCAGCAGCGGCAGGTGCACGCGGCGCAGCGCGTCGGTCCAGGAGCTGCCCAGGCTGATCGCCGCCTCGTCAACACTGGGGGGAATGCGCTCAAAGGCCGCATCCAGACCCTGTTTGCTGACGGCCATGAAGCGGTCGCCATAGCCCCACAGCAGCAGCAGCAGTGGGCTCATCGCGAGGGGACCGCCCAGCACGATCAGCCCCAGGGCCAGCACGCTGCCGGGAACGGCATAACCCAGACCTGCCACAAAACTGAGCTGACGCACCATCAGCTGGGGACTCCAGCGGCGCACGATCGCCAACAGCAGCGCAGCCCCCACGGTCACTCCACTGGCCGTCAGGGCCAGACCAAGGCTGCGCAGGGCCAGGGGCCACAGTTCGGCCAGGGCCTCTGGCGTCAGGTTCTGCCATCCCTGCGCCATCCACAGGCCTGGAATCAGCATGGCCAGCAGCGGCGGTAGAGCCGTCACCCCGATCGCCAGGGCAGCTCGCCATCCAAGCAGATGCCAGAGCGGCTGTGGTGCAGCTTCACCGCCCAGGTTCCAGCGTCGACTGCGGCGGCGCAGCTGCCGCTCGCTGGCGATCAACACCCCAACGATCGCCAGA
>Ga0194124_10004597_pt1 | contig 13357 bp, 13 predicted proteins | sample TA2KigCas0mmetaG_FD_148605 | JGI IMG/M metagenome (GOLD analysis project Ga0194124, IMG submission 148605) | Freshwater microbial communities from Lake Tanganyika, Tanzania - TA2015031 Kigoma Deep Cast 0m | ecosystem: Environmental > Aquatic > Freshwater > Lake | place: Tanzania: Lake...
ATGCTGAGGGTTATCCGGCAGGTGAGATGAAACATGGGCCGCTTGCTTTAATTGAGGAAGGAATGCCAGTAGTTGTTATTGCAATCAAAGATAGATATTACGAAAAAACTTTATCAAATATGCAAGAGGTAATTGCAAGAGGTGGAAAGGTATTATTAATTTCAGATCATAAAATAAATGGATCAATAAGCGAAAATATTTGGTCTGAAATTAATATACCGACCTGCGAAGAAAATATCGCTCCAATCCTTGCAACTATTCCTCTCCAGCTTCTTGCTTATAATGTGGCATTAAAAAAAGGTTATGACATCGATAAGCCAAGAAATTTAGCTAAATCTGTAACAGTAGAATAATTATTACTTGTTAGGGTAAACACCTATATATATACCGTGGGTTGAAAATGAAAACATGGTCTACAAATAGCTGGAAAAAAAAACATGCAAAACATCTGCCTGTTTACGAAAATGAGTCAAAACTTAAAGAGGTTTTGAAAGAAATTTCAAAATTTCCACCTCTTGTTTTTGCAGGAGAGACAAGGACATTAAAACAATTGCTAGGCGATGTAAGTGAGGGAAAAGCTTTCTTATTTCAAGGTGGAGACTGTGCAGAGAGTTTTGAGGAGTTTTTTCCAGATAATATAAGAGACTTATTCAAGGTAATTTTACAGGTTTCATTAATTTTAACAGTTTCATCTCATCTTCCTATTGTAAAAGTTGGAAGAGTAGCTGGACAATTTTCAAAACCTCGAAGTTCATCAACTGAAATTATTAATGGGAAGGAACTTCCAAGCTATTTAGGTGACAATATCAACTCAATGAAATTTGATATTGAGCACAGAAAACCTGATCCTGTAAGATTATTAAGAGCTTATTCTCAATCCGCTGCAACACTAAATTTATTAAGAGCATTTTCGCAAGGAGGTTTTGCAGATTTAAGTAAAGTACACTTATGGAATATGGATTTTGTAAATGACTCAGCAAACAAAAAGTTTAAAGAAATTCAAGATAAAGTAAGTGATGCTTTAAATTTTATGAATGCTTGCGGAATAACAATTGAGCAGAATAGGAGATTAAGAACTGTAAATTTTTACACGAGTCATGAGGCTTTGCATTTGCCATTTGAAGAGTCAATGACTAGGGTAGATTCTACAACTGGAGAATATCACGATACCTCTGCGCATTTTTTATGGATAGGTGACAGAACAAGACAAATAGATGGGGCTCATGTTGAGTTTTGCAAAGGTATAAAAAATCCAATTGGAATTAAATGTGGACCAACTTTAGATTCTTCAGAACTCGTAAAGCTAATAGAGATACTTAATCCTGAAAATGAAGCAGGACGTATTACCTTAATTGCAAGATTCGGCTTTGATAAGGTAAAAAAACATCTTCCACGCCTTATTCAAGTTGTAAAAAAAAATAAAAAGAAAGTTATATGGTCGTGCGATCCTATGCATGGCAATACTATTAAGGCTTCTAGCGGATATAAGACAAGACCTTTTGAAAATATTATTTCAGAGGTAAAACAGTTTTTTCAGATACATCAAAATGAAGGCACTTACGCTGGAGGTTTACATATTGAAATGACTGGTAAAAATGTAACCGAGTGTATTGGTGGAGCCCAGAAAATTACTGATAAAGATTTATCTAATAGATACCACACGCATTGTGATCCGAGATTAAATGCAAATCAATCAATCGAACTTGCTTTTTTAATATCAGAAGAAATTAAGAAGAATTCAAAATTTTCTATTAATTCTATAAAAAAAGCGTCATAATTTCATTTTAAATAATTTTACGGATATAATAATAACGTTGCAGAGAAATTTTATGCAAGCAAAAGAAAGAGTCGAATATATAAAAAGTTGGATTATCAACTACTGTAATTCAATGTCTAAAAAGCCAACGTGTTTAGTTGTTGGTGTGTCAGGCGGCATCGATTCTGCAGTTGTAAGTACTATTTCAGCTTTAACAGGTCTTCGACTGAAAGCTTTGTCAATGCCAATTAGACAACTTAAGTTTCAAGATGATTTAAGTAAAAAACATATAAATTGGTTAGAAAAAAAATTTTCAAATGTTGATAAAGTTATTCTTAATCTTGATGAAATATTTAATTCTTTTGAGAAAACATTAGATAGTTTTCAATCAGAACATGCATTTGCAAATTCTAGGGCAAGACTTCGAATGGCCACACTTTATCAAGTTGCCGGATCTAGTAATGGCATTGTTGTTGGAACCGGTAATAAAGTCGAGGATTTTGGGGTTGGATTTTATACAAAGTATGGTGACGGAGGAGTTGATATTTCACCTATAGCAGATTGTACAAAGAGTGAGGTGTGGGAAATGGGTAGATACCTTCAAATTGAGGATGAAATTATAAAAGCTGAGCCAACAGATGGACTTTGGGTCGATGGAAGAACAGATGAAAGGCAGTTAGGTATGACCTACCAAGAGTTAGAAAAGGCCATGGAAGATCCTAAAGATAAAAATCACGTAAAATACTTAGAAATTAGAAAAAAAAACCTTCACAAGATAAATCCGATTCCTGTATGCACTTTTAGAAATGGGAAATGATTTATTTTTTTATAACACTCTTGGTAGAATAAAAGAAAAATTCGTCCCGTTAGATAAAAAACACGTTAAAATGTATGTCTGCGGACCAACCGTATACGATGATCCACACATTGGAAATGCCAGACCTTTAGTTGTATTTGATTTACTTTTTAGATTATTAAAAAAAAACTTTGGAAGTAACAAAGTTACCTATGTAAGAAATATTACTGACGTGGATGATAAAATAATCGATCGTGCGTCTCAGCTTAAAATTTCAATTGATGACTTAACACAAAAAGTAACAAATAACTTTTTTGATGATTGCAAATATTTAAAGTGTTTGGATCCTTCATTTCAGCCAAAGGCGACGGAGCATATTCAAGAAATGGTTTCTATAATCGAAAAACTTATTAATAAAGATTTTGCATACAAAAAAGATAAACATATTTATTTTTCGGTAGAAAAGTTTAGCCATTACGGAAAGCTTTCAAATAAAAAAACTAAAGAACTATCTGCTGGAGCAAGAGTTGAGGTATCAGATTTAAAAAAAAATCCTTTAGATTTTGTTTTGTGGAAACCGTCAAAAAATAATGAACCATCTTGGGACTCTCCTTGGGGAAAAGGAAGACCAGGTTGGCATATTGAATGTTGCGCTATGTCTGAAAAATATTTAGGAAAGAGTTTTGATATTCATGGTGGAGGTATTGATTTGATATTTCCTCATCATGAAAATGAAATAGCACAATCACAATGTGCAAATAGTACTAAATTTTTTTCTAAATTTTGGATGCATAATGGATTTGTCACTATTAAAGAAAAAAAAATGGCCAAATCTGAAGGCAATTTCGTTACAATCCGAGAGTTAAAAAAAAAATATAATGGTCAAGTGGTTCGTCTTGCTCTTCTTAGTTCTCATTATAGACAACCGCTTAATTGGTCTGATGAATTAATAAATAATTGTAAAAAAACTTTAGATTCTTGGTATGAACTTTATTTAGAAAATACTCAAGGAATAGAAGATGAAGATATTTCCTCATTAAATGATGATTTAAATACCCCTGAATTGATCTCAAAAATTCATGATTTAGTAAAAAAAACGAATAAAGGTGATGATAATTCGAAAAAGAAGATTAATAATGTTTTAAAATTTATTGGCCTTTTTTCAGAAAACCCTGAGGAATATTTTAAGTTTAATGAGAATAGTTCTACTGTCTCAAGGAGTTATATAGAAGAGATGATCCAAAAAAGAAATGTTGCAAGAAATATTAATGATTTTAAAAGAGCCGATGAAATAAGAAAAGAATTAGAGAGCAAAGGCATCGAATTAAAAGATCATAAGGATAAAACAAGTTGGAATTATAAATGAGAGAATTAGAGAAAATATATATATTTGATACGACACTCAGAGATGGCTCTCAAACCCAAGGAGTAAATTTTACACTTGATGAAAAAATTAGAATTGCAGAGTCACTTAATAAGCTTGGAGTAGATTATATTGAAGCTGGATGGCCAGGAGCTAATCCAACAGATACTAATTTTTTTAACAAAAAACATAATTTCTCTAACTCAAGTCTGGTTGCTTTTGGGATGACAAAAAAATCAGGAAGAAGCGCAGATAACGATCCTGGCTTATCGGCAATATTAAATTCAAATACTAAATCTGTTTGTATTGTTGGTAAAACTTGGGATTTTCACGTTGATGTTGCACTTGGCATTACTAAAGAGGAAAATTTAGAAAATATTTCAGAGACAACGAAGCACTTCGTTAAAAACAAAAGAGAATTCATGTTTGATGCAGAGCATTTTTTCGATGGTTATAAAAATAACAAAGATTATGCACTTCAATGTATTAGAGCTGCATACGATGAGGGAGCTACTTGGATTGTTTTATGTGACACAAATGGTGGAACCTTGCCATTTGAAGTTGAAAAAATTGTAAGCAATGTTGTTAAAATCATTCCTGGCAATAAATTAGGAATTCATACACATAATGACACTGAAAATGCCGTAGCAAACACCTTGTCAGCTATAAATGCTGGAGCAAGACAAATTCAAGGTACTCTAAATGGTCTTGGTGAAAGATGTGGAAATGCAAATTTAGTATCAATCGTACCAACTCTAATACTAAAAGATTTTTTTAAAAAAAAATTTAAATTGAAAATTGAAGAAAATAATTTGAATTATTTAACAGAATGTTCAAGACTTCTTGATGAAATTCTTAATAGAAAACCTAATAACCATGCAGCATATGTTGGTTCTTCAGCTTTTTCTCATAAGGGTGGTTTACATGTCTCTGCAGTTGAAAAAAATCCAAAAACTTATGAACACATTAATCCTCAGATAGTTGGAAATAGAAGGAGCATAGTAGTTTCTGATCAGTCAGGTAAATCTAATATTTTATCAAGACTTGATAGTCTTAAAATTAAGATAGATAAAAATGATCCAAGAATTTCTAAACTTTTAGATCAAGTGAAAGATAGAGAATTTATTGGCTATTCTTATGATGGTGCAGATGCATCCTTTGAGCTTTTAACAAGAAGATTGCTTAACCAAGTGCCAGATTATTTAAAAATTAAAAAATACGAGGTTAGAGTTCATAAAAATTTAGATGATATTGATATAAATTCAGAGGCAAAAATACACTTAAATATCGATGGTAAAGATATCATTTGCGAGGGCACAGGAAATGGTCCGGTACATGCAATTGATAGTGCTATAAGAAAAAATATCTCAAAAATCGGAAAATATGGAGATTATTTAAAGGATTTAAAACTATTAGATTATAAGGTTAGAATTTTAAATACCGGGACTAGTGCTACTACACGAGTCTTAATTGAAAGTTCTGATAATAGCGGATTGATTTGGTATACAATTGGTGTATCACCCAATATAATTGAAGCATCGTTCAGGGCACTTTTAGACAGTATTGATTACAAGCTGTTTAAAGAGAATGCGCCAGCAAATATTTGATTAATTTAAAAAATATATTTTTTATTTTAGTTAGACCTCAATTGGGTGAAAATATTGGAGCATCTGCAAGAGTAATTAAAAACTTTAAATTTGAAAATTTTAGAATAGTTAATCCTAGAGACAAGTGGCCTAATAAAAAAGCAATAATTACATCAGTTGGCGCTAGAGATTTAGTTTATAATTCAAGAATATATAAAGATGTAAATTCAGCTGTTAAAGATTTGCATATAGTATTTGGAACAACATCAAGAGTGAGATCTATTAATAAAACAAACTTAAAATTAAGGGATGCTATCAAAATAATTATTAAAAATTTAAAAAGTAATAAAAAAATAGGATTATTATTTGGATCGGAGGCATCTGGTTTAAGTAATGAGGATTTAGTAAATACGAATTATTTAATAAATATTTCAACTAATAGAGGTTTTTCTTCACTAAATTTATCTCATGCAATTGCAATTATTGCTTATGAATTATTCAACTCCTTAGATAAAAAAATTTTTAATATTAAGAATTCTCATCTAAGTAATTTAGCACCTAAAAAAGAATTAAATAATTTTTTAGATTTTTTAATAAAACGACTTGAAATGATAGGTTTTTTAAAACCTAAAGAAAAAAAGAAAATAATGATACAAAATATTAAAAATACTTTCCAAAAAACTGTGTTATCAAGCCAAGAAATAAGAACTTTGCTAGGAATAGTCAGTTCTTTAATTAAATATAAAGGTAACTTACATTGACTATAATTCTATGTGAAACTATAAGATTATCACTTTGAAATGACAAAAAGAATTAAAGCGCTACATAAAATTGATAGAAGGCTAGGCGTTAATCTATGGGGAAGGCCTAAAAGTCCTTTTAATACTAGGGCATATGGTCCAGGTCAACATGGTCAACGAGCAAAGGGAAAGCCATCAGACTTTAGTATTCAGTTAAAAGCAAAACAGAAGCTTAAAGGTTATTACGGTAATATGAGTGAAAGACAGTTTAGAAATTTTTTTAGAAGAGCATATAAGAAGAAAGGCGATACTGGAGAAAATTTAGTTGGACTGTTAGAAAGAAGATTAGATGCAGTAGTTTATAGGGCAAAGTTTGCTCTTACAGTTTTTCAGGCTAGACAACTCGTCAGCCACGGAAAAATAAAGGTCAATGGAAAAAAAGTCACAATTTCAAGTTATCTTGTTTCAGAAAACGATATGATCGAAATAAAAGATAATTTTAAACAATCAGTTCCGGTTTTATCAGCTACCCAAAGCAAAGAAAGAGAGGTTCCAGATTACATTATCGCTGATCATAAAAAAATGTCAGCACAATTCTCAAAAATTCCTAAATTAAACCAAATTCCATATCCTATTCAGATGGAGCCAAAGTTAGTTGTTGAATACTATTCTAGATAATAAGTTATTGTTTTAAAGTTTTAAAAAGATCACCATTTTCAAACATTTCCTTTACAATATCACAACCTCCAATAAAATTTCCATTTACATAAAGCTGAGGTATGGTCGGCCAGTTGCTATATTCTTTTATTCCTTGTCTTACCAACTCATCTGATAATACATTTACTGAAAAAAAATTAATTTTTAAATGTTTTAATATATTGCATACTGTCATTGAAAACCCACATTGAGGCATTTCAGGCGTACCTTTCATAAATAAAACAACTTTATTTTTTTTTATTATTTCTTCTATTTTTTTATTTATTTCTTCCGTCATTTTTCAGCAGTTGTAAGTGCTAGAGCGTGTAGTTCCTTACCCATTTTTCCCTTTAAAGAGGCATATACCATTTGATGTTGTTGTACTTTGCTTTTGCCCTTAAATTTAGATGATTTTATATTTGCAGCATAGTGGTTATTATCACCAGCTAAATCATCAATTTTAATTTCTCCATCAGGAAAACCTAATTTTAAAAGCTCAAACAATTCATCTTTACTAATAGCCATTTAATTTAATGTAAATTTTTTAAACCAACTATTATTTATTTTTATAAGTTTTGTAATTGGAATTTTTAAAATATCTTTAATTTCAAAACTATTTTTTTGAGTTTTTCCAATTATTTCAAATTTAATCGCATTTTTTTTAAGAATATTTGTAATTTTTAATTTATTTTTATTGTTAAATTCCAAAATATATCTTCCTTGATCTTCACCAAATAGATAGTGAATTTTATTTAAATTAATATTAATTAGTTCGATTTTACATCCCATAGACCCAGACATACACATTTCAGCTAATGAAATAATAATACCCCCATGTGATATATCATGAACTGATTTTAATAGATTTTTTTGAATTAACTGCTTAACGCATAAACCATTTTCTCGTTCTTTTTTAAGATTAATCTCAGGAGGGGGACCATCCTTATATTTTAGAACATCGTACAGTAGTGCGCTTTGATGAAGATGACCCTTTGTATCTCCTATTATCATTATGTGGTTATCAACTTCTTTAAAATTAAATGTCATCATAGATTTAAGATTTTTTAACAGTCCAATACCGCCAATAGTAGGGGTTGGGTAAATGCTTTGTCCGTTTGTCTCATTATAAAGAGACACATTTCCTGAGACCACTGGGTAATTCAGAAATTTACAAGCATTTTTTATTCCTTTTATGCTTTCAACAAGCTGTCCCATAATCTCTTTTCTTTCAGGATTTCCAAAATTTAAGCAGTTTGTAATTGCAATAGGTTGAGCGCCAACTGAAATTAAATTTCTCCAGGTTTCGCAAACCGCTTGCATAGATCCAGTGTAAGGATGTGCAAAACAATATTTAGGAGTGCAATCAATTGTAGCTGCAATCCCTTTATTTTTTCCATGATATCGTATAACTGCAGAGTTACCACCAGGAGCTTGAACAGTGTCTGCCATAACCATATGATCGTATTGTTCCCAAACCCAAGATTTATTTGAGAAATTATAGTGGGATAATAATTTTAAAAATGCATCTTTGATTTTTATTTTTTTTAAAATTTTTTTTAATTCAGTTTTTTTTGGTAATTTATGAAAGATCCAGGGTCTTTTATATTTAGGAGCATTTTTTCCAAGTGTATGGATTGGAATTGATCCGACTAATTCATCATTGTATTCAATCTCAAGTTTTTTTGAAGAAGTAAGTTCTCCTACAATTGAAAAATCAAGTCCCCATTTATCAAAAATATTTTTTGCAAAATTTTCTTTTCCTTTTTTTAATATAATCAGCATTCTTTCCTGACTTTCTGAGAGCATAATTTCATATGGTGTCATATTTTGTTCTCTACATGGAACTTTATTTAGATTTATTCTAATTCCTAAATTACCCTTTGAGGCCATTTCTATAGATGAAGATGTTAAACCTGCAGCTCCCATATCTTGGATGGATACAATGCATTTTGATTTCATTAACTCTAAACATGCCTCAAGAAGCAATTTTTCTGTAAAAGGATCACCGACTTGTACCGTTGGTTTTTTTTCATCAGAGTCTAAGTCAAACTCTGCAGATGCCATAGTTGCACCGTGTATGCCGTCTCTACCTGTTTTTGAACCTACATAAACTACAGGATTTCCAATTCCACTTGCAACCGAGTAAAAGATTTTATTTTTTTTAGCTATCCCCACATTCATAGCGTTGACTAAAATGTTTCCATTATAACAATCATCAAACTCTGTCTCTCCTCCAACAGTTGGAACTCCGATACAATTTCCGTAACCACCTATTCCAGAAACAACACCATTTAGTAAGTATTTAGTCTTAGGATGTTTTGGCGATCCAAATCTAATAGAATTTAGATTTGCAACTGGTCTTGCTCCCATTGTAAAAACATCTCTTAAAATACCACCAACACCAGTTGCTGCACCTTGATAGGGTTCAATAAATGAGGGATGATTATGACTTTCGATCTTAAAAATTACAGCATCGCCATTACCAAAATCTACCACTCCAGCATTTTCACCAGGCCCCTGTATAACGTACTTATTTTTAGTAGGTAAAGTTTTTAGCCAAACTCTTGAGGATTTATAGGAACAATGCTCATTCCACATTGCAGAAAATATACCTAACTCAACTAAATTAGGTTTTCTTCCCATTATTTTAATAATTTTTTTAAACTCTTCTTCTTTAAGACCGTGTTTTACAGCAATATTTAAATTAGTTTCTTGCATAGTTTAATAATGAGTTAAAAATAAATTTTCCGTTATCTCCTCCTAATAAAACATCAGAAGCTCTTTCAGGATGTGGCATTAGTCCAAAAACATTAAATGTTGTATTAGCGATACCAGCAATATTCATTAAAGAACCATTCGGATTTGATTCTTTATTAATCAAACCTTTCTGATTACAATATTGAAGTATTATTTGTTTGTTTGTTTTAAGTCTTTTAAGATTTTTTTTATCAATAAAATAATTTCCCTCATTATGTGCTATCGGAATTTTAAGCACTTCATTTTGTTTTGTCTTTAATGTGAAAGGAGTTTTATTATTTATAACTTTTACATAAATATTTTTGCAAATAAATTTTAAGTTACTATTTCTCATTAAAACTCCAGGAAGAAGACCGCTTTCAACTAAAATTTGAAAGCCATTACAAATTCCTAAAACTAATTTATTTTTTTTTGCATGTTTGATTACTTCAGACATAATTTTTGATTTGGAGGCCATACTACCGCAACGTAAATAATCACCATATGAAAAACCTCCTGGCAAAACAACAAGATCAACTTTTGGTAAAAAAGTATCGTTATGCCAAACCATTATTGGTTTGATGTTAAATTTTTTTAAAGCAATTTTAATATCACGGTCACAATTTGAACCAGGAAAAACAATTACTGCAGCTTTCATTACTCTGCTATTTCAACTTTAAAATCTTCAATAGTAAGGTTTGCAAGTAGCTTTTTACACATTTCTTCAGTTTCTTTTAAACTCTTGTTTTCATCATTTTCATTTATATTTAGTTCAAATACTTTCCCTTGCCTAACATCACTTACACTTTTAAATCCTATATTATGAAGAGAATTTTTAATCGCTGAACCTTGCGGATCTAGAACGTCTTTTTTTAAAGTTACGTAGACTCTTAATTTCAAAGGTTTATTTATTTTTAAGACTTTTAATTTTTGTAATTCCTGCTTTAATTTCTTTAATATTTGTACCTTCAGGCATAATACCAAGTCTTCTAGCCACTTCTTGATAAGCTTCAACCAGGCCTCCAAGATCTCTTCTAAATCTGTCTTTGTCTAGTTTTCTTTCATCTTTAATATTCCAAAGTCTACATGTATCAGGGCTTATTTCATCAGCGAGAATTATTTCTTGATCGTCTCCGGTCCAAATTTTTCCAAACTCCAATTTAAAATCTACAAGTTTAATTCCAATACCTCTGAAAATTCCAATTAAAAAATCATTAATTCTAAGGGTTTGCTCAGATATAAATTGCAGCTCATCTCTTGTTGCCCAGTTGAGATTAATAATGTGGTCGTCATTGACCAAAGGGTCTCCAAGCTCATCACTTTTATAATAAAATTCTAAAATTGGTCTTTGAAGATCTGTCCCTTCGCTAATACCAAGTCTATTAGATAGCGTTCCAGCAGCAATATTTCTTACAACGACTTCGATTGGAATAATTTCAACAGATTTAATAAGCTGTTCACGCATATTTAAGCGTTTAATAAAATGTGTTTTAATTCCTATTTGATTAAGCTGTGTAAATAAAAATTCTGATATTCTATTGTTAAGAACGCCCTTACCACCAATGACTGCTTTTTTTTTATTATTAAAAGCAGTTGCATCATCTTTGAAGTACTGAATAAAAGTTCCTTTTTCAGGACCTTCATATAAGATTTTAGCCTTTCCTTCGTAAATTAATTTTCGCCTGCTCATGAATTTTTCAATACTCTTGAGAATATAGAATCTATGTATCTTAAATGAGACTTTAAGTTGAATAATTTTTCAAGGTCGGTTGTTGATAAATATTTTTTAACTGCTTTATCTTTATTTAACAAATCAAAAAAACTATCATTTGTTTTCCAAGATTTCATTGCTTGGCCTTGTACCATTTTATATGCTTTTTCTCTTTGAAGGCCTTTTTGAGTAAGTTTAAGCATAACACTTTGAGAAAAAAAAAGACCTTTAAGTTTTTCCAAATTTTTTTGCATATTTTTTGGATAAACAATCAAATTTTGAATAACATCATTAAGCCTATATAAAATAAAATCTAAAGTTACAGTTGCATCTGGACCTATATTTCTTTCAACGCTTGAATGACTTATATCTCGCTCATGCCATAAAACGACATTTTCTAAGGATGGAGCAACATAACTTCTCACAAGCCTTGCAAGCCCAGTTATATTTTCGGACAGCACTGGATTTCTTTTGTGTGGCATGGATGAAGAACCCTTTTGTCCTTTTGAAAAAAATTCTTCAACTTCTAAAACTTCTGTTCTTTGCAAGTGTCTAATCTCTGTAGCAAGACGTTCTGCAGAAGTAGCTATAAGTCCAAGTACAGAGAAAAAGAAAGCATGTCTATCTCTTGGAATAATTTGTGTAGATATAGGCTCGACGATAAGCTTTAATTTTCTTGCAACATATTTTTCTATATTTGGACTTAAATGCGCAAAAGTGCCAACAGCTCCAGATATTGCGCAGGTTGATATTTCTTTTATTGCTTGTTCTAATCTTTTTTTATTTCTTAAAAATTCTGCATAGGCAGTTAATAATTTAAGACCAAAAGTAGTTGGTTCAGCATGAATTCCGTGGCTTCTTCCGATACACGGTGTGTTTTTGTATTTTATAGATTTTTTTTTAAGTGTTTTTAAAAGTTTATCCAGATCGCTAATCAAGATTTTTCCAGATTTAACTAATTGAATGTTAAAACAGGTATCTAAAACATCGGAGGATGTCATGCCCTGATGTAGAAATTTTGCTGATTCTCCAACCTTTTCACTTATAGATGTAAGAAAAGCTATTACATCATGCTTAACTTGTTTTTCAATATTTTCAATTCTTGAAATATTTATTCTTGCCTTTTTTTTAATAGAATGAGAAATCCCTTTTGGAACTATTTTAGCCTTCTCCATGGCTTCTGATGCATAAACTTCTATATCCAACCAGATCTTGTATTTGTTTTCTTGACCCCAAATATTTGAGATTTCTTTTCTAGTATATCTTGGAATCATAAAGCTAATTGCAAACTAGAATAGCATTTAATTTTATAAAGTGAAAATTTCGAAGCCATTACTAGTTATACCAACTGTATGTTCAAATTGTGCTGAAAGAGTCTTGTCTTTAGTAACTGCGGTCCATCCATCTTTTAAAACTTTTGTCTCATAACTTCCTTCATTTATCATAGGCTCAACTGTAAACACCATACCTTCAAGAATCTCAATACCGTCTCCTTTTTTTCCGTAATGTAAAATATTTGGCTCCTCATGAAACGATTTACCAACACCATGTCCACAAAAATCTCTAACAACAGAAAAACCTTTCGCCTCAGCATAAGATTGAATTGCAAAACCTACATCACCAAGTTTAATTCCTGGTTTAATAATATTAATCCCTTCCATCATTGATTCGTAAGTGGTTTGAACTAGTTTTTTTGCTTTAATAGAAACATCTCCTACACAGAATGTTTTACTAGCGTCCCCATGATATCCATTTAATACAGCAGTGACATCTACATTAACGATATCTCCTTCATTTAAAATTTTTTCTGATGGAATACCATGACAAACAACATGATTAATAGAGGTACATACCGACTTTGGATAACCACGATAAAAAAGGGGAGCAGAATAGGCATTATTTTTTTTTAAAAAATTATTTATTTCTTCATCTATTAAATTTGTAGAAATTCCAGGCTTTATTATTTTTTCAAT
>Ga0194124_10004598_pt1 | contig 13346 bp, 11 predicted proteins | sample TA2KigCas0mmetaG_FD_148605 | JGI IMG/M metagenome (GOLD analysis project Ga0194124, IMG submission 148605) | Freshwater microbial communities from Lake Tanganyika, Tanzania - TA2015031 Kigoma Deep Cast 0m | ecosystem: Environmental > Aquatic > Freshwater > Lake | place: Tanzania: Lake...
TCGAGGCAATGCTCGAGTTGCCGGCCTCAAAGCCGACGTCGTTCATTCCGAGGATTTGGATCGGCACTTTCGTGCCGGCCGTCGCGAGCTCGCCTTGCAGGGTGTCGAGGTGGCCAAACTGGCCACTGCAGTAGCCTCACGTGGCGTGGCCGAAGTACCAACCCGAGACCTGTTTCAGGTAGTCCTTCGGCGACACGGCCTGGTTGAACCTCGGCGAGCTCGGGTTGACGTCCATCAAGCTGAAATCGGTGGCCTGCCAGCCGATGGAGACTCCCTGGCTCATCCCGCCGGACCCGCTCGAGGAGGCGACCGCCACGCTGGCTGCGTCGCTCGCGCTGCCGGACGTCGTCGTGCCTCCCATCCCGCCGGTCGCGTCCCGGCGCCGCCGCTCCCGACCGTGTCGCCCCCTCCGGCCTGCGTCGACGACCCGCTCGTGCCCCCGCTGCTCGCCTGCGCGCCCACCACGCTGCTCGGCCCAGGGCGCTCTGAGTCGGAGCAGGCCAGAACGAGCGCGGCGACAAGCGGGAGCGTGAACCCCATCTTTGCCACGATCATGGTCCGAGTGTAGCGCGCCGTCGCTCCGCCGGGGAAGCACGATCCTTCTCCGAGGTGGTCGACGCGCTTCGCGACACCTTGCTAGCGTGACACAGATGGGCGGCGAGCGAGAGCGCACGGGGGCGGCCAACGGCGTCGCGGTCGAGCAAGCGGACGGCGAGCTTCGTCCGCGCGGCGTGCTCGACGAAGTGGCCGAAGCGACCTCCGCGAGGGACGTGGTGCACCCGGTGCCGGCGCTCCGCACCGCGAGGCTCGTCGAGCTCGTCGGCCTCGACGCCGTGATCGCGTGGCGCGGCTCCGACGAGCGTCTCCGCGCGCTCGTCGCCCACGACGTCGAGCCTGCCCTCTTGCGCGAGGCATTCTTCGCAAAACAGCCCGTCCTGGTCGAGTTCGCGCACGGCGAAGTCCCGATCGTGGTCGGTCTGCTCCAGACGCGGCGCAGCGCCGAGGTCGTCGTCACCGGTGAGCGCATCGAGCTCAACGCGGCGCGCGAGATCCTGCTCCGCACCGGCCGGGCTGGGATCCGCCTCCGCGAGGACGGCGAGGTCGAGCTCGTCGGCTCGCGTGTGAGCGCGGTGTCGCGCGGACTTTTTCGGATCGTCGGCCGGATGCTGAAGTTGAACTGAGCCCCCACGGCCGCTCCCCGAACGCCGCCTCCTCCGCCACTCGCCATGACCCTTCGACCCGAGCGCATCCTCGAGAACAACGCCCTCGCGCACGCCGAGTGCTTCACGCTCGACGCGCCCCCTCGCAGGATGGCCGTGGTCGTCGCGCGCTTGACCTGGTCGATCACCCCCGACGGCGTGGCTTCGGTCGCGCTCGAGCCGCGGCCGGTGCGGATTCCGACGAGCTGGAATGGGCACTCGAACGCATCGATGCGCTTCGCGAGCGATCTCGCGACCGACAAGCCCGGGACCGACGTCGTCCTTCTCGGTCACGCGCATCCACCGGTACGACGGCCCGGCGCGTCGCTCCCGACCGCCATCGACGTGAGCTTCCGCCTCGAGGCCGGTCACCGCACGCTCGCCAAAGCGGTGCGCGTCTTCGGGCGGCGTGTGTTCATGAGAACGCTGCGCGGCGTCGAGCCCGGTCCCGCAGCGCCGCTCCTCGAGCCGGTGCCCCTCGTCTACGAGCTCGCGGAGGGAGGGGTCGATCCCGACGCCGACCCGTCGAAGCGCAAGCACCCGGACAACCCCGCCGGTTCCGGGTACGGCCGCGGGCTTCGGGCCGATCGCGCCGCAGTGGCCGCGTCGGAGCGCGCTCTACGGCACGACGGACGAGCGCTACTTCCGGCACCGCCATCCCGTCGCGCCGACCGATTACGACGTGCGCTTCGCGAGCTTCGCCCACCCTGATCTCTGGAGCCCCGAACCGCTGCGCGGCGACGAGCCGGTGGAGATCGTGAACGCTGTCCCCGAGCGCGTATTCCGCTTTCGCCTCCCGCGCTACGAGCCACGCTTCGACGTCACGCAGGACGGAGAGGAGCGACGCTGGCCGACGCACCTCGACACCTACCTCGTCGACCTCACCGACCCGGCCGCGCGGGTCGTCGAGCTCACGTGGCGCGCCGCCGTACCCATCCCGCGCAAGAGCGAGCGCCTCGAGCGCATTTGCGTGACGAACGGAACCGAGCTCCCGGAGGGCTTCTATCCCGCGCTCCGGAGAAGGCTCGACGAGCGACGACGAGAGAAGGAGAACCGCGCATGACGATGGACGGCGAGCTCACGCTCACCCTCGAAACACCGGAGCCCGTGACGGTCGTCGCGGCGCACGTCGCCGAGCGACTCTCGACTCCAACGGTGGCGCGCGTCGAGGTCGCGAGCACCATCCCGCTCGTCCTCGACGACGTCCTCGAGAAGGACGCGACGCTCGCCGTGGCTCCACCGGGCGGACCGCCTCGCCGCTTCACGCTGCGCGTCGGCCACGTCGATTTTCTCCGCATCGTCGACGGCTCGCTGCGGTACGCGGTGCAGCTCTTTCCGGCGTTCTGGCTGCTCCGCTTCACGAAGAACCAGCGCAAATTCCGCAACCAGTCCGCCGAGCAAATCGTCTCCACCATCCTGGGCGAGCATCAAGTCGCGCACCGCTTCGAGCTCGCGCGTCCGACCGAGCAGCGGAAATACTGCGTGCAGTACCGCGAGACGAACCTCGACTTCGTCCATCGCCTGCTCGAGTTCGAGGGCATTCACTACGCCTTCGAAGACGACGGCACGATGGTGCTCGCCGATCGATCGTCCGACGCCGCGGCCGTGCCTGGCCAGAGCGTGTTCGATCTCGTGGAGGTCCAGGGCGCGATGCAGTGGACCTCGATCGGCATCCGCGAGGTGAAGAAGGGTCGGAAGGTCACGAGCGGCACCGCCACCGTGAGCGACTTCAACTGGAAGAAGCCCAGGGTGAAGCTCCTCGCCTCTGCCTCGGCCAAGGAGGACGGCGAGCTCGAGGTCTACGACTACCCCGTCGGCTTCCGCCGCGAAGACCAAGGGTCGCTGCTCGCGAGGCGACGGCTCGAGGCGTACCGCGTGGAGGCGAGTCACCTGAAGGGCGTCGGCAACGCGCACACCTTCGCGCCGGGCCGCAGCTTCACCTTCGGTCCGCTCGCGAGCCTGCGCTTCGCGGGAGAGTACCTGCTCGTCGGGGTCGACCATCACTATCGGAGCAGCAAGTTCGAGCACACGGCGGAGGGCGGGTCGAGCGACGGCATCACCTACGAGAATCGCTTCCACGCCATCCCGAAGGACGTTCCGTTTCGTCCGCCGCTCGTTACTCCCGAGCCCCACATCGCGGGCACCCACACCGCGATGGTGCCCCCCACACCGACACGCATGGGCGCTTTCGGGCGCAATTTCACTGGGATCGCGAGGCGAACGGCAGCGACGAGGACTCGCGTTGGCTGCGCAACCTGCAGGAGACCGCCTCGGGCATGGGGCTCGCGCGCATCGGGTGGGAGCAGTCCGTCGCCTACTTGAACGGAGATCCCGATCGGCCGGTCGGCATCGCGCGGAACATCAACGGGCACATGACGCCCGAGTACGCCCAGCCCGCCGGCAAGACCCGCCACGCGATGAAGTCACCGTCGTACCCGAGCGCGAGCGGCGGCTTCAACGAGCTCCGGATGGACGACCTCGCGGGGCTGATGAAGATGGAGTGGCACGCCGAGAAGGGGGCCACATCGTCGGCGTCGATCACGACCGAACCGAGACGATTGCCGGCAACGAGACGCGCTCGGTGGGAGCGACGTTTGCAGCGACGGTCGGCAACGACCAGTCGGTGACCATCGGCGGCAACCTCAAGGTCAACGTCGGCAACGACCACGGCCTGGCGGTCGAGACCGACCGGACGAAGACCGTCGGGGGCGAGGAGTCGGTGAAGGTGACGAAGGTCTACTCGGTCACGGTCGGCGGCGACGAGCTCGAGAAGGTCGGCGGCACGCGCAGCGTCGAGGCCGCCGAGCAGGGCGGCTCGGTGACGCGCCAGATCCAGCAGGGCCTCGAGCGTGAGGCCGCCGCGTGGACCGTGAAAGGCCCCGGCAACGTCGAGCTGACGGTCCAGGACACGCTGAAGGAATCCGTCGGTGCCGCGAAGAACGTCGAGGTTGCCGAGGGCGGGATCAGCCTGCGCGTCGGCGGCAAGTGGGACGTCACCGTCACCGCCAACGTCAAGCGCGAGGTGGGCAAGCGGATGGGCTACTCCGCGAAGGAGACGACGGTCGCCGTCCAGGGCTCGGCGACGCTCGAGGCGGGCGAGAAGATCACCCTCAATGGTGACGCGATCATCCTCGAGGCGACGTCGGCGCTCGAGCTCAAGTCCGGGCAAGTCGGGCTGAAGCTGGAGCCGGGCAAGACCACCATCGCTGGCAAGATGCTGGTCGATGCGCCCTCCGGAAAGATGCGCGTCTCCGGCAACAAGAATCTCCTGACCCGCTGAGCGTTCGCGACCGACGAGCACACGCGACCATGACCGCACCCGACCTCCCCACTCCGCAGAACCTCGCGAAGCTCGCGGCCTCGCTCGCCGAGGAGCACGTCGCGCTCACCATCGACGGCCGTCCCTACGAGGTGCTCACGCTCGCCGGATACGAGAAGCTGAGCACGCTGTTTCGCTTCGACATGCTGTGCGCCGACGTGGCGACGGCTCCGGGGCCGCGCGCGCTGCTCGGGCGATCGTGCGAGATCGTGTTGCACGACGGCTTCGGCGTCCGCCGCTCGATCCAGGGCATGCTCACCGAGGCCGAGCGGTTCGTCCGTGATCAGGGGACGGTCGAGCTCCGCGTGACGGTGCGACCGAACCAGCATCCGCTGACGCTGTCGCGCTCGAGCCGCGTCTTCAACGACCTGACGGTCCCCGCGATCGTCGACCGCGTCCTCGAGAAGCTCCCGACCAAGCATCCTTACCGCTGGGAGCTGACGAAGACCTACCGCACGCGCGTCTACACCGCGCAGTACCGCGAGGAGGACTGGACGTTCATCGCGCGGCTCCTCGAAGACGAGGGAATTTACTACTGGTTCGATCATGAAGGCGGCGACAGCGTGCTCGTCTTCTCCGACGACTCGACCGCGGCGCCCGACCTCACGGGAGGCGCGCCCCTCGAGTTCGCCATCGAGACCGGGATGCTCGGTCGGCGCGAGTACATCCACGAGCTCGCGAGCGAAGCCCACGCGACCGCGACGCGCTTCACGGTCACCTCGTTCGATCCGTGGAACCCGGCCCTCAAGGTCACGGCGACCGAGGGCTCGGGCTTCCACGAGATCTACGAGGCGCCCGGCGGCGGCCCCGAGAGCCCCGAGGTCTGCCGCGCGCAGGCGAAGAAGCGCCTCGAGATCGCGCTCTCGCACCGCGCGGGCGTCAGCGGCAATGCCTCGAGCGTGAGGCTCGATCCAGGGCGCGTCGTCGCGGTCGTCGGCCACCCGCTCCACGAGGGACGGCACCTCGTCACCGAGGTCGTCTACGAGGCGCGGCAGCGGCGCGCGTTCTCGGGCGAGGGCGGCGGATACCGCTGCCACTTCGAGGCGATCCGCGAGGCGGTCGCGTTTCGTCCGCCCGAGGCGACGCCCGTGAGCCAGCAGGCGGGCATCCAGACCGGCCGCGTCGTCGGTCCGCCGGGCGAGGAGATCCACACGGACGAGCGGGGCCGCGTGCGCGTCCAGCTCCACTGGGATCGCGAGGGGGCTTGGGATGACAAGGCCGGCAAGTGGATGCGCATCGCGCAGCGCGGCGTCGCGATGTCGATGGCGTACCCGCGTACGGGCTGGAACGTCACGGCGCTGATGGAGGAAGGCAACGTGGATGCCCCGAGCGTGATGTCGCGGCTCCACGACGCGGCGCATCCGCCGACGTACCCCTTGCCCGCCAACAAGACGCGCACGGTCTTCCGGACCGCGACGTCGCCGGGTGGCGCGAGCGCGAACGAGATTCGCTTCGAGGATTTGCTGGGGATCCAGGAGTTCTTCGTGAACGCGAGCCGCGACATGAACTACCAGGCCAAGAACGACTTCGGTCTCGGCGTTGCCCATGACCAGACGCGCAGCGTCGGCGGCAACCAGGACGTCTCGATCGGCGCGACGATGCTCGACGACGTCAAGAACGACCAGGACGTGACGGTCGGCGGTGACGAGGAGCTCGAGATCGCCCAGGACCGCACGAAGTCCGTCGGTGGCGACGAGACCGAGACGATCGCGGGCCGGCGCAGCCTCGAGGTCGGGTCGAACGTCGCGCACACCGTCGGGAAGAAGCGCACGCTCGAGGTCTCGGGCGATGCGACCGAGAAGGCGAAGGAGGGGCTCATCAAGGTCTCGGCGAGCACGGCGAAGGTCACGATCAAGGGGCCGACGCTGCAGGAGCTCGACGGCGTGCTGTCGGAGATCGTCACCACCGACGCCGAGAAGACCGTCGGCGCGGGCAAGAGCGAGCGCTGCAAGGACGCCTACTCGATCGAGGTCAACGGCGAGGTCACCGAGACGATCGAGGGGAGCCTCTTCATGAGGAGCGACGAGCACTTCATGGACGGCGCCGACAAGGTCTCTTCGTGGACGGTCGACGCGGCCATCGTTGGCAAGACCCCCTCGATGCACGTGCAGGCGAAGGAGCGGATCTTGCTGAAGGTCGGCTCATCGGTGGTCGAGATCGAGCCGTCGGGCATCGCGATCCGCGCGAGCGCCTACGAGCTCGACGATGCCGACAGCCCCCCGTCGTCAAGACCCTCCGCATCGAACACAACGTCTGAGCGTAGAGCCTCCCATGCCACACCCTCTCGTCCACCAGCTCGAGGTCGCCGGCTTCGGCTTCCAGGTCCGTGACGTCGTCGGCGTCGAGGCGCTCTCCACGCCGTGGCGGCTCGACCTCGCGTTCGCGCTCGACCCGCAGACGATGCGGGGCGAGCCCGAGGCCTTCGACCCCGACCGGATCGTGAAGGCGGACGCCGTGCTCGTGATGCGTCGCGGCGATGCGACCGTGCGGCACCTCACCGGCATCGTCACCGAGGTCGAGCTCGCGGCGTCGGCGTCGGGGCATCCGGAGGTCACGCTCACGCTCGAGCCGCGCCTCGCGCTGCTGCGCCATCGCCGCGACGTCCGCAGCCACCGGAACCTCTCGGTGCCCGAGATCGTTCGCGAGGTGGTCGAGGCCCTCGGCGTCAAGGTCGAGACGCGGCTCCGAGAGAGCTATGCGAAGCGGCCCTATTCGGTGCAGTGGCGCGAGAGCGATCTCGCTTACGTCAGTCGCCTGCTCGAAGACGAGGGGATCTTCTACTTCTTCCGCGCCGACGACACGCTCGTCCTCGGCGACCACCCTAGCGCGTACGAGCCGAGCGGGCTCGCGCTGCCCTTCCGCGACGCCGCCGGGCTCAACCTGAACGAGGACGCCGTCCATGCGTTCGGCGAGCGCGCCGCGGTGACGCCCGGCAAGGTCACCCTGCGCGACTGGAACACCGAGCACCCGGACCTCGACATGGACGTCTCGCACCCGACGGCGGTGGACTTCGGGCCCGAGTGGTACGACTTTCCCGGCGAGTACGAGGAGCCCGATGACGGCAAGCGCAAGGCGCGGCTCCACGCCGAAGCGTTCGACCGGGCCGCGGCTGCGCTCGTCGGTCGAAGCACCGCGGCGGGCCTCGCGCCGGGGCGCACGTTCGTCCTCGACGAGGCGCCGCTCGGCGTCGAGCCGGGCGAGCTCGTGGTGCGGTCGGTGCGCCACGAGTGGCACCGTGACACGACGGGCTTCGAGGTCGCGTTCGAGGCGGATCGCGGGGACGTCACCTTCCGACCGCCGCGGGTGACCTACGTCCCGCGGATCATGAACCCGCTCACCGGCATCGTGTGCACGAACGGCGAGGACATTCACTGCGATCACTTCGGTCGCGTGAAGGTGCACTTTCACTGGGACCGCCTCCGACCGTATGACGACGACTGCTCCCACTGGATCCCGGTGCTGCAGGACAACACCGGCGGCTCGTCGGCGATCCCGCGCAAAGACTGGGAGGTCCTCGTGCATTTCCTCGAGGGCGATCCCGATCGACCGGTCGTCCTCGGGCGCGTCTACAACGGCGACGACGTGTTCCCCGAGAAGCTCCCGCACGCCAAGGATCGCTCCGCCCTCACGTCGCTCGAGAGCCCCGGGCGCAAGACCGGCAATGGCATCCGCTTCGAGGACGCCGCCGGGCTCGAGCGGCTCTTCGTTCGGGCGCCGAAGGACATGAACGTGTTCGTCGGCAACGACCAGCGGCAGTCGGTCGGCAACGCCGCGACGTCGGTCGTCGAGAACGACGAGACCGTGTCGGTCGGGGGCGACTCGACCTGGAAGATCGGTGAGAACCACACGCCCTCGATCGGCGCGAACCAGTCCTGGTCCGTCGGCGGCAACCGCACGAAGAAGGTGGGCCTCGGCGACGCGAACTCCATCGGCGGCGATCATCACCTCGAGATCGGGGCCGACCACGAGCTCAAGGTCTTTTCCGACGTGAATTACGCTGGGCCGACGAGCTGAAGGAGACCATCGGCGGACAGCTCCTCGAGGAGTTCAAGGAGAAGCACACGACGCAGGTCGGCGGGGCGATGGAGTTCACGATCGAGGGCGAGCTCACGCAGCGGGCGAAGGGCTCCAAATCCGAGCAGACGACGCGCAACCGCACGGAGAAGATCACCGGCAGCCACGCGATCACGGCCGAGACCGAGCTGCAGCTGCGCTGCTTCACCGAGCGAAAGACGACCGTGAAGGGCTCGCTCGAGGCGCGGAGCGGGCGCTTGCTCGCGCTCACCGGCGCCGAGGAGCACCGTCAGCTCTCGAGGACGGGAACCTGGGAAGCCACGGATGACCTCACGCTCGTCGTGTCGGACGGGACGGGCCAGGAGTCGTCGGTCGTGATGAGCAAGGGGACCATCACGCTCCGGACCACCGGAGACGTCACCATCGAGGCCACCAGCTCCGCCGCACAGGGCGCCTCCAAGTCGAGCCAGATCTGAGGATGCGATGCCGCGCCTGTCGTGAGCCATTTCGTCTGCCTGCAGCCGCGTGCCTGGGCGCGCGTCTACGTCAACGACGTCCCCGTCTACCGCGCGCCTCACATCGGCCCCGACTCGCGCAGCGGCCCCTTGAACCACTTGCTTCGCCAGGGCGAGAACGAGGTCACGGTCGAGCTGCTGCGAGCCGGCAAGCAGCCCGGGTACGACCGCGTGCCGGACGCCTTCGTGTTCGAGCTCTACATCGTGAACAACCTCGACGCTCCGGCGACCGAGAAGCTCGACCGCACCCTGCTCTGCGACGTGCGCTATCCGAAGATCTTCGAGGACGCCCGCCCCCCCAGTTCCAGCGCGAGCCCTTGCACCACCGCCAGACCTTCCGGATCGAGGAGCCGCTCCCCACGCCGCTGTACTTCCACGCGGAGCCGGCCTCGTTCGGTTGCGAGGGGACCCCCGACCTTCGCGACGCCGTCCAGCGCATCCACGGGGCGCTCGAGCGCGGCGATCACGAGGGCTTTCTCGACGAGCTCTCGCTGCGGTTCGAGTGCGACGAGCGGGCCTACCCCGACGAGGATGGCATGCGCGCGGGACCGCGGATGCAGAAGAGTGGCGTGACGAGCTGTTCCCCTACGATCCGCGCCCCGACGCGCCGCTCGACCTGTCGCAGCTCCACTTCGAGGCGCGCTGCGGCGGGCGGGTCGCCCACGTCACGCGGCACGACGAGCGGCACGTCCTCGACGTCGCCTGTCGGAAGGATCCGAAGCGGCGGATCCGAACCGATCTGCTCTTGATTCAACACGGCGGACGCTGGCGGGTGTTCGCTTGAGGCGGAGGGCACGATGAGCGCGAGCAACGAGAAGAAGGACATCGTCCACAAGGGTGGGGAGTTCACGGCGTTCGGTCCGGCGGACGCCTGCATGAACGGCACGTACGAGAACGCGGCGCCGGCGAAGACCCTCGGCGCCGGGGCGACGACACGCACCGAGATCGAGAACAACCCGATCGCCCTCGTCGGCTCGAAGTGGGAGTCCTCCCAGAGCGAGGGCAAGGTCGGCCTCACGTCCGGCGCGACCAAGGACTACGGCGCCGTGACGAGCGGCTCGCAGACCGTGAGTGCCGAGGGGGTGCCGGTCGCTCGCGTGTCGGATCCGACGAGCCAGAACAAGGTCAACTCGACGGGGAGCGTCGTTGGCAAGTCCGTCGTGCCGTCGAACGAGAGCCTCGAGGAGCGCGCGAAGAAGCGCTGCAAGCTCACGCGCTGGGAGGGCTCGAACGGCAAGGCTTCCCTCGGCTACCCGGGGCAGGACAAAACCGGGCAGCCCAACTACCTCGAGCTCTGGGACATCGACATCGTCACGTTCAAGTCGACGCGCCACGACATCACCAAGACCCCCCACGAGGAGAACCCGAAATGCGAAATTGCTTCGCATACCATCTGGTATGCGAACGGCAAGGTGTTCCCGTTTTACGGGCGCACCGCTGAGGCTCGGGCCTCTGGCGTCGAGACCTTCGACGTGCCGGCGAGCCTCGTCACGGAGGCGTTCACCGCGGCCGGGGTGCTCGCCGACATGATGAACGGCGACGTGGCGGGCGCCATGGGCAAGATGGCGTCGAAGTTCATGACGAACTACGGCGCCCAGCGCAGCGAAGGCGAGCCGGACCCCGACAATAAAGAAGACCGCCGCCGCGTCGGCGGCCTCGGCCGGCAGGACTACGGTGGCTCCTCGCAGGCGCCTGTCGCGCAGTACGCGGGCGGGGAGAGGTTCGACGGCAAGACGATCCCGGGCCTCACGAAGAAGCCCACCCCCGAAAATAAAAAAGAGCCGATCCGCGGCGGTTCAAGGGACGAGGTCTTCGGTGCGACGTTCGAGGGCGATCCCCGTGCGATGATGTTCTTCGCGTGGTGGTGGATCATGCCGCCCGAGATCAAGGTGACGGCGACCTCGTGCGGCGGTGCCCTCGACGCGACGCTGAAGGTGTTCCCGAACCAGAAGACCAAGTTCAAGTTCACCTGGCCGCTCCCGGGCGCCGCCAAAAATCGGCAGACGGTCTACGACGCGAAGAAAACCCAGCAAAACCTCGCCGACCTCAAGTCGCAGCAGGCGGCGGCGGACCAGGCTCGCTCGCAGGCGCAAGGGGCGCAGGACGCGGCGAACGCGCGCGGCCATGCGCAGGTCGTGAAGGGCCTCGAGCACCTCGAGAAGGCCGACTCGATCGGGGGCACGACCGGCGCCGCGAAGAAGGGGCGCGCGCGGCAGGAGCAGAAGGCAGACAAGGCGTTCGACAAGGCGGCCGAAGAGTTCGCGAAGGCCGAGGCGGCGCTCGCCAAGTTCAACCAGGCGCAGGCGACCCTCGACAGCATCCTCAACACGCTGAAATACACGGAGAGTTCGCTTGGCGTCCTGCACAAGATCTCCGCCGTGGCGGGCGTCCCGCTGACCTCCGAGGTCTGCAAGGACCTCTCCCTCGAGTTCGAGTTCAGCTACGAGCGCACGGCGGAGAAGATGAGCGCGCGGGGCTGGCGGTACTACACCGCGGCGACGATGGGTCAGAAATGGACCGCGAGCATCACCTGCGGCACGTTGCTCGGCGTCAGCTGGAAGGCCTACTTCTCGCTCCTCCAGTTCGCGACCTTCTACGTCCCGGGGCTCGCGCAGGCGATGTCGCGCTTGCGGATCTTCCGCGTCGACATGTTCGTCTCGATCGCGTTCAAGGTTGGACTCGGGGTCGGAGAGCCACGAAGACGCAGCACGACGAGTTCACGGTCAAGGGCGATATGAGCGTCAACTTCACCCCATCCATCGGCCTCGTCGTCGGCGGCGCGGGCATCGACGTCGTCCAGGGCACCATCTGGGCGCCGACCGAGGCCAAGCTCTCCATCGAGCCGCCGAAGTCCAAGGGCGCGATCATCGCCTGCAAGCGTTCGTTCCGTACTTCCGCGAACTACCGCGTCGTGCTGTTCCCCGACCGATGGTGGGAGATCGAGGCGTCGGCGGGTGAGATCCCAGGCCTGAGCTACTACTACAACCAAGACGGCGCCTACTACTTCGAGCCGCTGACGCTCCCGGGCTGAGTGAGGCGCCGTGCGGTTCCGTCCTCCCATCGTCTCGCGCCGGATCGCGCGCTCCATCACGGCGCGCGACGTGATGCCCTTCGCGGTCGGGCTCGTCCCCTGGAGTGTGGCCGAGCGCCGCACCTCGGTCGTCGTCAAGGCGCGCTACGCCGCGCTCGAGCGCGCCATCCTCGCCGAACACCCGCCCCGGCTCGGCCGTGGCTCCGCGAGCGAGCGACGCGGCTCGTCGTCCATCGAGCGCGCGGCGCCGGACGACTTCGTGACGGCGAAGCTCGGCACCGACGTGCTCCTCTCGGGTTCGGCTTACGCCGCGCGGGCATCGAGCCGGATCGACGCGCGCGTGCGGGTCGCAGAGGTGCTCGATCTCGCGTTCACGGTGGTCGGCCCGTCGCCGATCGAGCGGATGCCGCTCGCTGCGGAGTACCTGCGCGGCCCCGATGGCGTGAGCCCGCTCCCGCCGGTGGGCCCGATCCGCGCGCGCGACGTCGAGCGGCCGCCGGACGAGTTCGATGCGCTCGAGCCGGCGGAGCAGGCCGACGCGATGGCCGCGCTCTTCGAGTGGCTCGCGGCGTCGCAGTCGCGCGCCGAGGGGGACGACCGCCTCGCGGCCAACGCCCCGGCGTCGAGCGATCCGCGGGGGGCGGCGCAGTCGAAGCTGCCGACCCGTGATGCGCTGCCGCTCGTCACGCCGCTGCTCGACGTCGGCGTGTCCTCTGCGGCGGCTCAGCTCGTGACCGCGGACTTCCTGCGTGGCGACGAGGTGCTCGAGCTTCACGGGCTCACGCCCGGCGGCGGGGTGCGGGCGCTCGCACTGCCGGGACACCGACCCATCGTGTTCGTCGCGGGCGCCGCGGGACGCTACTTCCTCGAGATGGTGCTCGACACGCTGCAGCTCGACGACGAGGGGATCACGTTGACGTGGCGTGGCCAAGCTCCGGAAGATCTCTTCGCGACGCCGAGCGTACGCCTCGCGGTGTCGCTCGCGGAGCTCGAGGTGTCGCCGTCGCGAGCCGCTGTCGAGTCCGACCTCGTTCGGGCTCGTCACGCACGCGCGCGGAGGTGCCCGAGGACGGCGAGATTCCAGATCCGCCGAGCCCGGACGTCGAGCTTCTCGTGGAGCAGGCGCTGGCAAACGAGGCGCGTCGCGACGCGAACGCGCGAGGAGAAGCAACGTGATCGCGAACGTCGTAGGGATGGGTGCGCGAGGTCCGCTCGGCCTCTCGAGCCTGCAGGTGGCCACCTCCGTTCGCGCCCGCCGCTTCGAGGGG
>Ga0194124_10004599_pt1 | contig 13345 bp, 13 predicted proteins | sample TA2KigCas0mmetaG_FD_148605 | JGI IMG/M metagenome (GOLD analysis project Ga0194124, IMG submission 148605) | Freshwater microbial communities from Lake Tanganyika, Tanzania - TA2015031 Kigoma Deep Cast 0m | ecosystem: Environmental > Aquatic > Freshwater > Lake | place: Tanzania: Lake...
GCGGTTAACATTCCTTAATCACAGCGGAGATCCAAGTGAAGAAGCGCTGGCGTAATGCAGGCCTCTATGTGCTCCTGGCCGTGGTGGTGATCGCCGTGGGTACGGCCTTCCTCGACCGTCCTGATCCGGCGAATGCGCCGCGCACCCTCCGCTACAGCGACTTCGTGGAAGCCGTTGAGGGCAACGAGGTGTCGCGGGTGCTGATTGCTCCCGATCGCGGCACCGCCCAGGTGGTGGAAAACAACGGCCAGCGCGCCGTGGTGAACCTCGCCCCCGACAAAGATCTGCTCAAGCTGCTGGAAGACCACAAGGTCGACATCGCCGTTGAGCCCTCCCGTCAGGCCCAGCCCTGGCAGCAGGCGATCGGCTCGCTGATCTTCCCGCTGCTGCTGCTCGGTGGCCTGTTCTTCCTGCTGCGCCGCGCCCAGGGCGGCGGCGGCAACCCCGCCATGAACTTCGGCAAGAGCAAGGCGCGGGTGCAGATGGAGCCCCAAACCCAGGTCACCTTCGGTGATGTGGCCGGCATTGAGGGCGCCAAGCTCGAGCTCACCGAAGTCGTCGACTTCCTCAAGAACCCCGATCGCTTCACTGCCGTCGGCGCCAAGATCCCCAAGGGTGTGCTGCTGGTGGGCCCTCCGGGTACCGGTAAAACCTTGCTCGCCAAGGCTGTGGCCGGTGAGGCCGGCGTGCCCTTCTTCTCGATTTCCGGCTCGGAATTCGTGGAGATGTTCGTGGGCGTCGGCGCCAGCCGCGTGCGCGATCTGTTCGAGCAGGCCAAGAAAAACGCTCCCTGCATCGTCTTCATCGATGAGATCGATGCCGTGGGCCGTCAGCGCGGCGCCGGCCTCGGCGGCGGTAACGACGAGCGCGAGCAGACCCTCAACCAGCTCCTCACCGAGATGGACGGCTTTGAGGGCAACACCGGCATCATCATCGTGGCGGCCACCAACCGCCCCGACGTACTAGATGCGGCGCTGATGCGTCCCGGCCGTTTTGACCGTCAGGTGGTGGTGGACCGCCCCGATTACGCCGGTCGTCTCCAGATCCTCGGCGTGCACGCCCGTGGCAAGACCCTCGCCAAGGACGTGGACCTCGACAAGATCGCCCGCCGTACCCCTGGCTACACCGGCGCCGACCTCGCCAACCTGCTCAACGAAGCCGCGATCCTCGCTGCGCGCCGCGAGCTCACCGAAATCTCGATGGACGAGGTGAACGACGCGATCGAGCGGGTGATGGCGGGTCCTGAGAAGAAAGACCGCGTGATGAGCGAGAAGCGCAAGCGTCTCGTGGCCTATCACGAGGCCGGTCACGCCCTGGTGGGTGCGCTGATGCCCGACTACGACCCGGTGCAGAAGATCTCGATCATTCCCCGCGGCAACGCCGGCGGTCTCACCTTCTTCACCCCCAGTGAAGAGCGGATGGAATCGGGCCTCTATTCCCGTGCCTACCTGCAGAACCAGATGGCCGTTGCCCTCGGCGGCCGCGTGGCTGAAGAGATCGTCTACGGCGAAGACGAAGTCACCACCGGTGCCTCCAACGACCTGCAGCAGGTGGCCCGCGTGGCCCGTCAGATGGTGACCCGCTTCGGCATGAGTGATCGCCTCGGCCCCGTGGCCCTGGGCCGCAGCCAGGGCGGCATGTTCCTCGGCCGCGACATCGCCGCCGAGCGTGACTTCTCGGAAGACACCGCTGCTGCCATCGACGAGGAAGTGAGCCAACTGGTGGCCGAGGCCTACAAGCGTGCCACCGCCGTGCTCAATGGCAACCGCAAGGTGCTCGATGAGCTCGCCGAGATGCTGGTGGAGCGTGAAACCGTGGACGCGGAGGACCTGCAGGAGCTGCTGATCCGCAGCGACGTGCGGGTGGCTGAGTACGTCTGATCCGTCCGGCTTGATGAGCAGCCTGCGCCGCCAGCCTCTGCTGGCGGTGCTCAGGCCTTCATCCATGCACCAGGCCCGCCTGCAGCTCGAGCAGCTGCACCAGGCGGGCCTTTGTCATGCCGAGCTGGCCGTGGAGGCCTCCACCGGCTGGGTGGCGATGGCGCGGGATCTGGTGGCTGCATTCCCTTCGCTGCGCTTGGGAGCGGCTTCGGTGCGCTCAGCTGCCGGCCTGGAGGCCGCCTTGGCCGCAGGGCTTGGCTACGCCGTGTCGCCGATCCTTGATCGCGCGCTGCTGGAGCAAGCCTCTGCCGCGGCGATCACCCTGGTGCCGGGGGTGTTCAGTCCCACGGAAATCGCTGCGGCGGTGCAGTGGGGGGCACCTGCGGTGAAGCTGTATCCGGCCGCGATCCTTGGGGCTGACTATTGGCGCGCCTTGGCGGGGCCCTTGGGGCCGTTGCCGTTCTGCATCGCGGCTGGTGGCCTGGCTGCCGCCGATGCCACAGCCTGGTATGCGGCGGGCGTGGATGCCATCGCTCTGGGCGGTGCGCTGTTCGCCAACGATCAGCTCGATCCAGCCATGCACCAACTTGTTGTCAGCCTGAGATACAAGTGCTACCCCTGAGATAGACGATGTTGTCTGTATGTCTCAGCTCACGATCAAGCTCAGCGACAAGGCCGACGCCCTGATCGCTCAGCTTCAAAAGGAGATCTTCAACCGCCGCCGCAAGAAGGTGTCTGCCGCTGGTGTGGTGGAAACCCTGGTGGAGAGCGGCGCCAAATCCCAATCCGACAAGCGCTTCGCCACCTCCTGGACAAACCTGATCAGCGACATTGAGAAGGCCGCAAAGCTGGCCAATGCCCACGGCAGCAAGCCCGCCAACCTCAGTGATGCCGAATGGGCGTTGGTGCTCAGCCACCGCGCGCGCTCCGGATCCGCAACACCCAGAGCGAAGGCCCCGGCCAAGCCGGCTGCGAAGCCAGCTGCGAAAACCGCGCGCCGCACGGCTGCTGTCAAGCCTGCCGCGAAGGCCAAGCCCAAACCGGCGAAAGCCGCCCGCAATCCGGTGAAGAAAACCGCCGTGAAGGCACCGGCCAAAGCCAAGGCGGCCTCCAACAGCACAGCTGGATCTTCTCCGGCGCGGCGCATGGCGAAGGCGGTGAGCCGTTTGAGTGCATCAACGCCAGCGGTGGCAAGCAGCAATGGCGTTGCTCAGCTCAGCGGCGTGAGCTGACGCCCACCTGCCGCACACGGCTGATCACCACAGGCTGCACTGCCCCTGTTGGCGCAGCAGGTGATCAGCCAACACCAGCGCCACCATCGCTTCCACCATCGGCACGGCCCGTGGCAGCACGCAGGGATCGTGCCGACCTTTGGCTTCCAGCGTGGTGGCTTCCCCTTTAGCGTTGATCGTTTGCTGGGCCTTGCGAATCGTGGCCGTGGGCTTGAACGCCACGCGGATCACGATCGGCTCACCGTTGCTGATGCCGCCTTGAATGCCACCGGAGTTATTGGTGGCGGTGTGGAGCGAGCCATCACCGGTGGGGAGGAAGGCGTCGTTGTGTTCGCTGCCTTTCTGCAGCGTGCCCGCAAACCCTGAACCAATCTCAAAGCCCTTGGTGGCCGGCAGCGACATCACCGCCTTGGCCAGATCGGCTTCGAGCTTGTCGAACACCGGCATCCCCAGCCCCACCGGCGCCTGCCGCACCACACACTCGATCACGCCGCCGCACGAGTCGCCGTCGCGGCCGATCGCCTCGATGCGCTCAGTCATCTGCTCCGCCATGGCGGCATCGGGGCAGCGCACGATGTTGCCCTCCACATCCTCCAGGCGCACCGTGGCTGGATCGATGCTGGCTTCGAGGGTGTGAATGCGCTTCACCCAGGCGATCACCTCGGTGCCATGGGCTTTGGCCAACAGCTGCTTGGCAATCGCACCGGCGGCCACACGGCCGATGGTTTCGCGGGCTGAGGCGCGCCCGCCGCCGCTGCGCGCCTGGATGCCGTATTTCGCCTGATAGGTGGCGTCGGCATGGGAGGGGCGGAAGGCCACCTCCATTTCTTTGTAGTCCTGCGGGCGCTGATCCTTGTTGCGCACCACCATGGCGATGGGAGTGCCCAGGGTCATGCCATCGAGCAGACCGCTCAGGATCTCAACGCGGTCGTCTTCCTTGCGGGGTGTGGTGATCTTGCTCTGTCCCGGTTTGCGCCGATCCAGTTCCGCCTGAATCGCGTCAAGATCGAGCTCCAGCCGCGGCGGGCAGCCATCCACGATCACCCCCACCCCACCGCCGTGGGATTCACCGAAGGTGCTGATGCGGAAGAGATCGCCGAAGCTGCTGCCCATGGGCTGAATGCGCTGCAGCGAGCCTACAAACTGGGCCTTGAGAGCAGTTTGGTGCGCTGGTGAGGAAAGAGGAGCGGGCCGCCTTGATCATGGAGCGGCTGGAGCAGCACTATCCCACCACCCCGGTGCCGCTCGATCACAGCGACGCCTTCACCTTGTTGATCGCTGTGTTGCTCAGCGCCCAGTGCACCGACAAAAAGGTGAATGAGGTTACGCCTGCTTTATTTGCAGCTGGCCCCACGCCTGAGGCCATGGCGGCCCTGCCTGAAGCCACGATCCTGGGGTACATCCGTCAGCTGGGGCTGGCGAAAACCAAGGCGCGCAATGTGAAGCGGCTGGCCGAGTTGCTGCTGGAACGCCATGGCGGCGAGGTGCCGGCCAGGTTTCAGGCGCTGGAAGCCCTACCGGGTGTGGGCCATAAGACGGCGTCGGTGGTGATGGCCCAGGCCTTCGGGGTGCCGGCCTTTCCCGTGGATACCCACATCCATCGCTTGGCCCAGCGTTGGGGCCTCAGCAGCGGTGTGAGTGTGACGCGCACAGAAACCGATCTCAAGCGCCTCTTCCCCAAACAGGCCTGGAACAAGTTGCACCTGCAGATCATTTTTTACGGCCGCGAATTCTGCACCGCCCGCGGCTGCGACGGCACCATCTGCCCGCTGTGCAGAGAGCTCTATCCAAAGCGCCGCAAACCGGTGGCTTGGATCAAGGCCTGATTCACACAACAAAAAGCCCCCGCTTGCGCGGGGGCCTTCCGATTCAACCGAGATTGAACCGTGTTGAGGATCAACCTCAGCCGATGGCGGGGGCAGTCAGAGCCACGGGGGTGGCTTCGGCTGCTGCCAGGTCGAGGGGGAAGTTGTGAGCGTTGCGCTCGTGCATCACTTCCATGCCCAGACCAGCGCGGTTCAGCACGTCAGCCCAGGTGTTCAGAACACGACCCTGGGAATCCAGGATGGACTGGTTGAAGTTGAAACCGTTCAGGTTGAAGGCCATGGTGCTCACGCCCAGGGCGGTGAACCAGATGCCAACCACGGGCCAGGCAGCCAGGAAGAAGTGCAGGCTGCGGCTGTTGTTGAAGGAGGCGTATTGGAAGATCAGGCGACCGAAGTAACCGTGGGCAGCCACGATGTTGTAGGTCTCTTCCTCTTGGCCGAACTTGTAGCCGTAGTTCTGGCTCTCGCTCTCGGTGGTTTCACGCACCAGGGAGGAGGTCACCAGCGAACCGTGCATGGCGGAGAACAGGGAGCCACCGAACACACCAGCCACACCAAGCATGTGGAAGGGGTGCATCAGGATGTTGTGCTCAGCCTGGAACACCAGCATGTAGTTGAAGGTGCCGCTGATACCCAGGGGCATGGCGTCCGAGAAGGAGCCCTGACCGAAGGGATACACCAGGAACACAGCAGAGGCAGCAGCCACGGGTGCGCTGTAAGCAACGCAGATCCAGGGGCGCATGCCCAGGCGGTAGGAGAGTTCCCACTCACGTCCCATGTAGGCGTAGATGCCGATGAGGAAGTGGAAGATCACCAGCTGGAACGGACCGCCGTTGTACAGCCACTCGTCGAGGCTGGCGGCTTCCCAGATGGGATAGAAGTGCAGACCGATGGCGTTGCTGCTGGGGATCACAGCGCCGGAGATGATGTTGTTGCCATACATCAGGCTGCCGGCCACAGGCTCACGGATGCCGTCGATGTCGACGGGGGGAGCTGCGATGAAAGCAACGATGAAGCAGATGGTGGCTGCCAGCAGGCAGGGGATCATCAGAACGCCGAACCAACCCACATAGAGGCGGTTGTCGGTGCTGGTGACCCACTCGCAGAACTGGTTCCACGCAGAAGCGCCTTGGCGCTGCTGGAGAGTGGTGGTCATGAGTACGGGATACGTAGGGCTCAGCAACGAAGACCCGAGCGGGCCCTGTGTTGAGCGAGAAGGAAGGACAGGCCGGAAACCCGCCCTGCCACGCATCAATGTAACGGATGTTTGCGCCGTGTGACGCGGGCTTAAGGCAAGCAATGGCCGCCCTCGGCAACAGTGGTGCTGATCTCAGCCATCAGCTGCGCTTGTGGGTCCTGTGATGGCAAGCGATCTCGTCACCTGGAGCCCCAGCGTCACCCTCGTGCCCACCCACGGGTGCTTCAACGCCTGCGGCTACTGCAGCTTTCGCGTGCCGCTGGAGCAGGCGGTGCCGTTGTCGCTGCGCGCCGCCACTGAACAGCTGCAGGCGCGCCCGGCCGCCGCTGAGGTGTTGCTGCTCAGCGGGGAAGTGGCGCCCAACGCAGCTGCGCGTGGGGAATGGTTTGCGCGGCTGCGCCAGTTGAGTGCTCTGGCTCTGGCTCAAGGGCGCTTGCCCCACACCAATGCCGGCCCGCTCTCGCGGCGTGAAATGGCGGCACTGGGTCGCCTCAATCCCTCCATGGGTTTGATGCTCGAGGGTGTGGGCCCTGCTTACGACGCGCTGCATCGCCACGCCCCCAGCAAAACCCTGGCCATGCGCCTGGCTCAGCTGGAGCAAGCCGGCCGGCTCGGGATTCCCTTCACCACCGGGCTGCTGCTCGGCGTGGGCGAAACCAGGGCGGAGCGCATCAAGGCCCTGGAGCTGCTGGCGGGACTGCAGCGCCGCTGGGGCCATCTCCAGGAGGTGATCCTGCAGCCCTGGCGGCCTCATGGGGAGGCGGCCACGCCGCTCACCCCAGCGGAGCAGAGCGATCTGCTGGAGCTGATCGCAATGGCCCGACAGTTGCTACCGCCGGAGGTGCAGCTGCAAACGCCGCCCAACCTCTGGCCGCTGGAGCAGCTGCCCGCAGCGCTGGAGGCCGGCATCCGTGATCTCGGCGGCATCGACACGCTGGATGTGATCAACCCGGCCTATCCCCAGCCCACGCCTGAAGCCCTGCGCCAGCTGCTGGCTTCACGCGGTTGGCGCCTCGAGCCGCGCACCTGCGTGCATCGCCATTGGTGGCCTTGGCTGCCTTCCGCCCTGCGGCGGCGCGTGGAGGAGCGGGCGCGCTTGTTAGCGTCCGAGCCGGCCCTGGCCAACGCGCCCCACACCTGACTCACTGTGCGACACGCCTCCCCGGAGGAACAGCGGGTGCTGCTGGTGCGCCTGCCCTGCAATCCCATCTTTCCGATCGGCCCGGTGTACCTGGCCGATCACATCCACAAGCAGTTCCCTGAGCTGGAGCAGTGCATCCTCGATCTGGCAGCCGTGCCGCTGCTCGATGTGGAAGTTGTGCTGCAGCAGGAGATCGAGCAGTTCCAGCCCACCCTGCTGGTGTTCTCCTGGCGCGATATTCAGATTTATGCCCCCGTGGATGGGCGCGGCGGGAATCCGCTGCAGAACTCCTTTGAGGTGTTTTACGCCCGCAATCCGCTGAAGCGGCTGCGGGGCGCCTTCGGCGGATTGCGGCTGATGGCTTCCTTCTATGGCGAGCTCTGGCGCAACCTGCGCCTGGTTCGGCGTGGGCTGAGAGCTGCCCGCCGCTTCCAGCCAGAGGCCCGGGCGGTGCTGGGTGGCGGCGCGGTGAGCGTGTTTTACGAGCAGCTGGGCCGCAAGCTCCCGCGCGGAACCGTGGTGTCGGTGGGCGAGGGTGAACCGCTGCTCGAAAAGCTGATCCGCGGCGAATCGCTCGAGGCGGAGCGCTGTTTCATTGCTGGTGAGCCGCCCCGGCCCGGCCTGATCCATGAGCAGCCCGCCGGCATGGAGAAAACTGCCTGCGATTACGGCTACATCGCCTCGATCTGGCCCCAGCTGGATTGGTATCTCGATGGCGGCGACTTCTATGTAGGCGTGCAGACCAAGCGCGGCTGCCCCCACAACTGCTGCTACTGCGTGTACACCGTGGTGGAGGGCAAAGCGGTGCGCGTGAACCCCGTGGAGGAGGTGATCGCCGAGATGCGCCAGCTCTACGCCAAGGGGGTGCGCGGTTTCTGGTTCACCGATGCCCAGTTCATCCCGGCCCGCCGCTACATCGACGACGCCAAGGAACTACTCCGGGCCGTGCAGGCCCAGGGCTGGAACGACATCCGCTGGGCCGCCTACATCCGCGCCGACAACCTCGATGCCGAGCTGGCGGAGCTGATGGTGGCCACCGGGATGGACTACTTCGAGATCGGCATCACCTCCGGCTCCCAGGAGCTCGTGCGCAAGATGCGCATGGGCTACAACCTGCGCACCGTGCTGGAGAACTGCCGCCTGCTGGCCCGCGCCGGCTTCCGTGAGCACGTGTCGGTGAACTACTCGTTCAACGTGATCGACGAGCGCCCCGAGACGATCCGCCAGACCGTGGCCTACCACCGCGAGCTCGAGCGGATCTTCGGAGCCGACAAGGTGGAGCCGGCGATCTTCTTCATCGGCCTGCAGCCCCATACCCACCTGGAGCAGTACGGCTTCGACCAGGGCCTGATCAAGCCCGGCTACAACCCGATGAGCATGCTCCCCTGGACGGCTCGCCAGCTGCTCTGGAACCCCGAACCGATGGGCAGCACCTTCGGCCGCATCTGCCTGGAAGCGTTCGAGCGCAATCCCGCTGATTTCGGCCGCACGGTGATGGATCTGCTCGAGCGCGATTACGGCTTGGCTCCTCTGGAGGAGGCGTTGCATGCGCCGGTGGAAGGGCGGGCTGCGTTGGCAACCGCCAGCCGTTGATCAGCTCTGCGGCAGGTGCAGTTCCGCCTGTAATCCCCCCAGGCTGGAGCTGTTGAGCGCCAGACGCCCACCGTGCAGTTGGCAGCAGCGTTCCACGATCGAGAGCCCATCCCCGGAGCGGTTGCGTTGCTGGCGATCGTGGGCGGGAGGGATCCTCGGCATCCCGAGCAGATTGGTGCTGCTGAGCCCGGGGCCGCTGTCTTCCACCATCAGCACCACGCTGCCCCGTTGCTGTTGGTGGCATCCACCAGGCTGCCGGTGGCCTGGCACAACTGCTCGCGCTCAAAGGCGATGCCGCGCGACAGGCAAAGGAAGCTCAGCAGCGAAGCATCGCCGCGGCTGAGGCTGTTGGTCACCCCTGTGGGGCCCACGAGCTCCAGCCGCGCTGGATCAAACAGCACGCTGTTGATCCGGAAGCGCTGCTCCGGCGGGCGCTGGGGGGTGAGGTCGCGGCGGTAATCGAGCAGGCGCTCCAGCCGCAGCTGCAGTTCCCGCCAGAGGAACGGCTTGGCCATGTAGTCGTCGGCACCGGTTTCCAGCCCCTCGATCCGTTCATCAGCGGCCCCGAGGGCGGAGAGCATCAACACCGGAAAGCGATGGCCTTGCTGGCGCAGCCGCTCCAGCAGGTGGGTGCCGCTCTGACCCGGGAGCAGCGATCCAGCACGAGCACATGGGGCATGTCGTCGCGCAGGGCTTGATCAAGGCCTTCGCCGTCTTTCAAAGCTGCGGGCCTTCCAGCCGCATTGCCCGAAGCGCTCTTCGAGCAGGCTGAGCAGTTCTTGATCGTCATCCACCACCCACACCCGAGCGTCGGGATGCCTTGAAGCTGCAGGCCGTTCTGCTGTGCTGGCCGTCATGGCGGGGTGGTGCGAATGCCCTCATCCCACCAAGGGCGGCGGGCCAGGAGCAACAGGGCCAACCCCAGCCAGCCGATCAACCCGCCGATCGGGTTGTCTGGACCTATCAGCCAGGCCGGGGCGGAGGGGTTGATCGCGACGAGCCCTTGATGCAGCACGAACCAGCCCGCCACCAGGCCGCCATGCAGGCCGATCGCGCCCCAGAGCAGGCCGCCATCAGCCCGGCGCTGCAGCCCGAGGGCCAGGCCAAGCAGCAGCAAGCCCACAAGCAGGCCGATCAGTTGGATGGGGGGCAGGTTGAAGCGGGTGTGCACCAGGCTGAACAGGGCTGCCTGCAGCCACAGCGCCCGTTGCGGCCCCAGCAGCAGGCTCAGCTCCCCCAGCAGCCAGCCGCGGAACAGCAATTCTTCGGCGAAGGCTACCCCGAGCCCCAGGGCCACGGCGTTGAGCAGCAGGCCGGCGTTGAGCCGGGGCAGCCAGCTGAGTTGGCCGGTGAGTGCCAGCGCGGCGATCACCAGGGCCAGCAGGCCGATCGCCTTGAGCACGCCCCGCAGCAAAGCCTTCGCCACGGCTGCCTTGCCGCCGACAACACCCAGCCGCCGCCAGGGCTGGGGTTCGGCCCAGCAGCGCCGCAGGCGAACCGGAAGGCTGAGCAGCAGGGCCGCCACAGCGGGCAGTGCCGCCAGGCTCGCCAGCAGAGCAGCGGGCACCCCCAGCGCCTTCAGCAGCAGTTGACCACCCAGAAACACGGCCACCAGCGCAGCTGGATAGAGCACGGTGCCCCACCAGTTCAGGCGCGGCATCAGCTTTCCGGCTCGATCGTGCTGGTGAGTCCCTTGGCTTTGAGGGTTTCGCTGTAGAACTCGGCCGGCTCGATGTCGCACACGATCACCAGGCCTACGCCGGTGTTGTGGGCCTCGAGCATCACGGCAATGGCGTCCTGCTCGCTGAGCGAGGGCACTACCTGGCGCAGGGTGCCCACCACGTATTCCATGGTGTTCACCGGATCGTTGTGGAGCAGCACCTTGTAGCGGGGCGAGGGCTTGCGCACCCGCTCCGGCGCCTTCTCCATCACGGCAGCGCCGCCGCTCTCACGGCCCGGCGATTGGGTGGCGGTGAGAGCAGCTCTGCAGGGGGTGGATCGAGGCATCCTGTCCAGCTCCGGCATCACGACAGCGGACTTTAGGCAGCAGCTCAGGCCGCAGCGGCGGCTGGAGCCAATGCCGCCTGGATGCGGCGCATCGCTTCCAGCACATTCTCGCGGCTGTTGAAGGCCGAGAGGCGGAAGTAGCCCTCGCCGGCGGCTCCGAAGCCGCTGCCGGGGGTGCCCACCACGTTGGCCTGGCTCAGCAGCAGATCGAAGAAGCCCCAGGAATCCACGCCAGCAGGGGTTTTGATCCACACGTAGGGAGCCTGTTCGCCGCCATACACCTGCAGCCCAGCGGCGCTCAGTTCGCGGCGGATGATCGCGGCGTTCTCCATGTAGAAGGCGATCAGCGCCTTCACCTGGGCCTGGCCCTCGGGCGAGTACACGGCTTCAGCGCCGCGCTGCACGATGTAGCTCACGCCGTTGAACTTGGTGCACTGGCGGCGGTTCCACAGGGCCCACAGTTCCACCTGTTCGCCATTGGCTGCGGTGCCCATCAGGCCGCGGGGCACCACGGTGAGGGCGCAGCGGGTGCCGGTGAAGCCGGCGTTCTTGGAGAAGGAGCGGAACTCGATCGCGCAGTCGCGGGCGCCTTCGATCTCATAGATCGAGTGGGGCAGCGAGGGGTCCTGAATGAAGGCCTCGTAGGCGGCGTCAAACAGGATCAGCGAGCCGTTGGCACGGGCGTAGTCCACCCAGGCTTTGAGCTGCTCCTTGCTGGCTACCGCGCCGGTGGGGTTGTTGGGGAAGCAGAGGTAGATCAGATCCACCTTCTCGCTCGGGATCTGCGCGGTGAAGCCGTTCTCGGCGCTGATCGGCAGGTAGGTGAGGCCGCCGTACTGGCCGGCGTCATCGGCATCGCCGGTGCGGCCCGCCATCACGTTGCTGTCCACATACACCGGGTAAACCGGGTCGGTCACAGCGATGCGATTGCCGGCGCCGAGAATGTCGAGGATGTTGGCGCTGTCGCACTTCGAGCCGTCCGACACGAAGATCTCTTCAGCGGAGATCTGGCAGCCGCGGGCCTGGAAATCGTGCTGGGCGATCGCCTCACGCAGCCACAGGTAGCCCTGCTCCGGGCCATAGCCGTGGAAGCCTTCGCGGGTGCCCATCTCATCAACGGCAGCCTTCATCGCCGTGCGGCAGGCCTCGGGCAGCGGTTCGGTGACATCGCCGATGCCCAGGCGGATGATCGGCGCGCTGGGGTTGGCCTCGCTGAAGGCCTTCACCCGCCGGGCGATCTCGGGGAACAGATAACCCGCCTTGAGCTTGAGGTAGTTGCCGTTGACCTGGGCCATGTCGCGACTGGGCCGCGCGGGCCCCTGAGTACTGGGCGCGATTGTCCTATGCGGCGGTGGCCGGCTGGGGTGAGCATCCCCATCGCGCTGCTGCATACGATCGATTCAGCGCTGCCGTCGCCGCCGTGACCGTTGCTCCAGTTCAGCCGGCCGGTGCTTCAGCAGATGCGCCCGTGGATTTCGCGGCCCTGGTGGACCGCACCATCGCCAAGCCGGGCCGTTACCTCGGCAATGAGCTGGGGGTGCAGCCGCGCGACTGGGATCAGGCCTGGCCGGCTGCTGGCGTGCGCTGGGCGCTCACCTACCCCGAGATCTACGAGGTGGGCTCGAGCAACACCGGCCACATCATTCTCTATTCGATCCTCAACAGCGTTCCGGGCCAGCTGTGCGATCGCAGCTATCTGCCCGGACCGGATCTGGCGGAGCGGCTGCGCGAGCGCGGTGAGGCGCTGTTCGCCGTGGAGAGTCGCCGGCCCCTGCCCGCCTTCGACATCCTCGGTTTCTCGCTCAGCTACGAGCTCGGCGCCACCAACATCCTTTCGATGTTGGAGCTGGCGCAGATCCCGATCCGCGCCTCAGATCGCGGCGATCTGCCCCTTGCTGATCCGGCCGCGCCGCCCTTGATCTTTGCCGGCGGCCCTACCGCCACCAGCAACCCCGAGCCGTTCGCGGCCTTCTTCGATTTCGTGGTGCTGGGCGATGGCGAGGAGGTGTTGCCCGAGATCGGCCTGGTGGTGGCGGAAGCCAAGGCGGCCGGGCTGAGCCGCCGCGAGCTGCTGATCGATCTGGCCCAGGTGCCGGGGGTGTATGTGCCGGCGCTCTACGGGCCAGCCGCCGATGGCGTCACCCAGGTGCCGTTGGTGCCCGGGGTGCCGGCGCGGGTGCTGCGGCGCACCGCCACACCGATGCCTCACTACGCGATGGGCCTGGTGCCCCATATCGAAACGGTGCACGACCGGCTCACGGTGGAGATCCGCCGCGGCTGCACCCGCGGTTGCCGCTTCTGCCAGCCGGGCATGCTCACCCGCCCCGCCCGCGATGTGGAGCCCGAGGCGGTGATCGAGGCGATCGAAACCGGCATGGAGCGCACCGGCTATTCCGATTTCTCGCTGCTCTCGCTCAGCTGCTCCGATTACCTCGCCCTGCCGGCGGTGGGCGTGGAGCTGCGCAATC
>Ga0194124_10004617_pt1 | contig 13309 bp, 13 predicted proteins | sample TA2KigCas0mmetaG_FD_148605 | JGI IMG/M metagenome (GOLD analysis project Ga0194124, IMG submission 148605) | Freshwater microbial communities from Lake Tanganyika, Tanzania - TA2015031 Kigoma Deep Cast 0m | ecosystem: Environmental > Aquatic > Freshwater > Lake | place: Tanzania: Lake...
GCGACAGGATCCGGCGCCGGCGGCGCGTCGCGCTCATTTCTCCTTGTCGCGGTAGCGGTAGCCGAGGCCGTAGAGCGTCTCGATCTGCTGGAACGTCTCGTCCGCCTCCTTGAACTTCTTGCGCAGCCGCTTGACGTGGCTGTCGATGGTGCGGTCGTCGACGTAGATGTGCTCGCCATAGGCCGCGTCCATCAGCTGGTCTCGCGTCTTGACCATGCCCGGCCGCTGCGCGAGCGCCTTGATGAGCAGGAACTCGGTGACGGTCAGCGCGACGTCCCTGCCCTTCCAGGTGCAGACATGGCGCGCCGGATCGAGCACGAGCTCGCCGCGCGCGAGCGGCGGCTCGCCGCCCGCGGCGCCCGCCGCGCGGTCGCGCAGGATGTCCTGGCGGCGCAGGATGGCGCGTATGCGCTCGACCAGCAGGCGCTGCGAGAAGGGCTTGGTGATGTAGTCGTCGGCACCCATGCGCAGGCCGAGCGCCTCGTCGAGTTCGTCGTCCTTGGAGGTCAGGAAGATGACGGGCATCTGGCTCTGCCGGCGCAGCTTGCCGAGCAGCTCCATGCCGTCCATGCGCGGCATCTTGATGTCGAGCACGGCGAGGTCGGGCGGCCGCGCCGTGATGTCGCGCAGCGCCTCCGTCGGGTCGGCGTAGCTGCGCACGGCGAAGCCCTCCGCCTCCAGCGCCATCGCGACCGAGGTGAGGATGTTGCGGTCGTCGTCGACCAGCGCGATCGTCTGCGGCACGTGTCCCTTCCTTCCCGGGGCCGGCGCGTCCCCGCCGGCAAGCCGCCGCAATCTCGCGGCGGATTATGGCCCCCGCGCGGCGGCGCCGGGGCGCGGACGCGACTATAGAGGCCGCGCGCGGCCGGGGTTACTCTCCGCGCCATGGAAACGACGCCCGGCCCCGCCGCCGCCGCGCCGCCGCCGCCCGGCCAGGTCGCCCGGGCGCTGCTGCGCGGCCTCGACCACGCCGCCCTCGCCACGATCGGCGCCGCGGGCAGCCCGGCCGCCGGCGCGCCCCATGCCTCGCTGGTGCAGGTCGCCTGCATGCCGGACGCGAGCCCGGTCCTCCTGGTCTCGCGGCTGGCCGAGCACACGCGCAACATCGAGGCGGACCCGCGGGTGTCGCTGCTCCTCGACGGCACGCCCGGCCTCGGCGAGCGGCTGACCGGCGCGCGGCTGAGCCTGCATGGCGTCGCGCGGCGCAGCGACGACCCGGTCGCGCGGCGGCGCTTCCTCGCGCGCCATCCCGGCGCGGCGCTCTATGCCGGCTTTGCGGACTTCTCCTTCCACGTCGTCGAGATCGGACCGGCCCATCTCGTCGCCGGCTTCGGGCGGATCCACTGGATCGCGGCCGGCGTGCTGCGCGACGACGTCGCCGACGCGGCGGCGCTGGTCGCGGCCGAGGAGGAGATCGTCGCGCACATGAACGAGGACCATGGAGACGCGATCGGGCTCTACGCGCGCAGGCTGCTCGGCCGCGCGGGCGAGGGCTGGCGGATGACCGGCATCGACCCGGAAGGCCTCGACCTGCGCCGCGAGGGCGCGGGCGAGGTCGCGCGGCTCGCCTTCGCGCGGCGCGCCACGACCCCGGACCAGGCGCGCGCCGAGCTGGTGCGCCTCGCGAAGGCGGCGCGCGCCGTCGCGTGAAGGCGGCGGGTCAGCCCGCGCGCATCGCCTCGTCGGCGAAGCGCGGGTCGACGGCCTGGGCGTAGCCGAACTCGGCAGGCGGCGCGTCCTGTCCCAGCAGCGACAGCTCCTGCGCCAGCACCTCGCGGTTGCGCGCGAAATGCGCCTGGGTGATGCGCGGGTCGGCGTTGAAGATCGCGCCGTCGGATTCGAAGGAGCGCTCGAAGATCGCGGGATCCATGTCGCCGAAGAAGCCGCGCGCCCAGGACTTGAAGCCCGGCGCGTCCTCGCGGATCGCGCGCAGCGCCACGGCGAGGCCGCGGCAATAGGCGACGAGCTGGGGCCCGCGCTCCGCCGCGACGCGGTCGGTCGCGGTCGCGGCGATGTAGAGGTAGTCGGCGAAGTCGGGCGGCGGGTTGCGCGACATGTTGAACAGGAACGCCGCCTGGCCGCGCGACACCGCGACGTCTGAGGTCGGCGAGGACAGGCAGAAGCCGTCGATCACGCCGCGCTCCAGCGCCGCGAGCATCGCCGGGCCGCCGCCCTGGACAGTCACGAGCTGCGCGTCGGAATCGGGCTTGAAGCCGGCGCGCACGAGCAGGTTCCGCAGCAGGAAGTCCGGCGCCGCGCCCGGGCCGGTGGTGCCGAGGCGCAGGCCCTTGAGCGCGCGCGCCTTGTCCAGCACGGGCGACGCCTCCGTGACGCCCAGGCGCTGCAGGACGTCGGGCCTGACCACGACATGGCTGGCGTACCGGTTCACCATGCCGGCGATCATCTTGATCGGCTGCCGGCGGATCTGCACGCGCATCGTCACCGTCGGCGCGCCCAGGAGGATCTCGGCGGCGCCGCTCAGCAGCGCGTCCACGTTGACGCCGCGGCCCGAGGAATTGCCGAGCACGCGCACGCCCGCCTTCTCGAAGGCGCCGAGGGCGCCCGCATAGTCCTCCGCGATCCACAGCCAGGACTTTGCCGTGGCGCGTATGGAACGCAGCTCCGGCATGCCCTGCGCGAGCGCGGGCGCGGCGAGCGCGGTGGCGGTCGCGCCGGCAAGCGCGGCGCGGCGGGTGAGTCTCGTCATGTCGGTCTCCCTTCGTCCGGTGATGGCGCGGCCGCGTCGAATGCGGCGCCGAAGAACCCGGCGAGGCGCGCGAAGAGGATGCGCTGGTTGCGCTGCCTCGATATGCCGTGGCCCTCGTCCTCGAAGACGAGCACCTCGTGCGGCACGCGCGCCGCGTCGAGCGCGGCCACGACCTCGCGCAGGTTCGCGGGCGTGACGTTGGGGTCGCGGGCGCCCTGCACGACGAGCAGCGCGCCGCGGATGGCGCCGACGAAATGCACCGGCGAGCGCTCGCGGTAGCGCGCGGGCTGCGTCGCCGGGCTGCCGCCCATCATCTCCTCGCTGTAGGGCCGCAGGTCGGGCCGCGTCGTCTCGTAGTCGACGACGAGGTCGGTCATCCCGCAGATCGGCGCCGCCGCGGCGACGACCTCGCGCGGCCAGCGCGTGATCGCGCACCACGAGGAATAGCCACCATAGGAGGTGCCGGTTATGCCGACGCGGCCGGGCCGCGCGATCCCCTCGCGCAGCAGGTGCTCGATGCCCGCGCGGATGTCGTCCTGCTCGAGCCCGCCCCAGTGGCACGCCTTGATCTTCTCGCGGAAGGCGAGGCCGAAGCCCGTGGAGCCGCGGTAGTTGGGCTCCAGCACGTCGAAGCCGCACCAAAATGGACGAAGGGGCTGATGCGCGCCTCGGCATGCGCCGTCGGCCCGCCATGGACCTGGACGACGAGGCCGCGCGAGGGCCGCGCCTTCGTGCGCGTCAGCCAGCCCTGGACCTCCAGCCCGTCGACCGAGCGCCACGAGATGCTCTCCGGCGCGGCGAAGTCCGTGGGGCGCAGCTTCGTGAAGGGCCAGCCGCGCGACAGGCTCAGCGCCGCGGTCGGGAACTCCTTCGACAGCCGCACGACGTCGCGCGGGTGGTGGGCGTTGGCGAACGTGCCGACCCAGCGCCCGTCCGGCGTCGGCGCGAGCGGCATGAAGGTGCCGGGCGGCCCGCCGAAGGGCTCCATCGGCGCCCCGGCGGCCCGCCGAAGGGCTCCATCGGCGCGCCGTCCGCGGCGTGGATGCTCGCCCTGGTGACGGCGCGCGCGGTCTCCACGACCACGAAGCCGCCATGGCCCCTGAGCGGGTAGGCGTGCTCGACGTCGCGGGACGGGTCGTCGACCACCCAGCGCAGCGCGCCGCTGTCGACATGCAGCAACCCGACGCGCTTGTGCGTCGGCGTCTCGGCCACGAGCAGCGCGGTCTCGCCATCGGCGAGCCAGCGCCCGGAGACCTTCGCGGTGCGCCCCGCGTCCAGGATCTCGCGGTCGCCGGACCCGTCGATGCCGACGCACCAGAGCTGCGTGCCCGCGGGATCGCGGTCCTTGCGCACGTAGAGGATCCGCATGCCGCGCTCGTCGAGCTGCGGCGCGCCGGTGCCCGGCCGCTCGGGGCGCGCGACGACGCGGCGCGCGCCGGTGGCGACGTCGTGGGCGTAGACGAGGAAGGGCTCGATCTCCGCGCCGGTCGCGGGATCGCGGTTGGCGGCGTAGACGAGCGTGCGCCCGTCCGGCGCGAAGCGTCCGCCGCGCAGGAAATGCGCCGGCTCCTCGTCCGTGAGCAGGCGGCGCGCATGCGGCGGCGCCGCGGCGACGGCGTAGAGCCGCGTGCGCTCGTCGCCGGCGCGGTCCTCGGCCACGACGACCTCCGTGCCGTCGGGCGTCCAGCCCACGACGTAGCTGTCGTCGGGGCTGGAGGTGATGCGCACCGGCCCGGCCATGCCGTCGACCGGCGTGACGAAGGCGTCGACCGCGTCGCCGCGCCCCGCCCAGGAGAAGGCGACGCGCGAGAGGTCCGGGGACACGCTCTCCGCGACGACGCGCGGGAGGGCGAGGACCTCCTCGAGGAATTCGGCCGGGCTGCCCGCGAAGCTCATCTCAATGCGCCTCGGCCCAGGAGCGGCCATGCCCCGCCTCGACGACCAGCGGCACGCTCAGCTCGACCACGGGCGCGGCCGCGCCCTCCATCGCCGCGCGCACGACCTCGATGGTGCGGTCGCGCTCGGGCGGCGCCACCTCGAAGAGGAGCTCGTCGTGCACCTGCAGCAGCATGCGCGCCGACAGCCCCGCCGCGGCGAGCGCGCCGGGCACGCGGATCATCGCGCGCTTGATGATGTCGGCCGCGCCGCCCTGGATCGGCGCGTTGATCGCCGCGCGCTCCGAGAAGGCGCGCTGCGCGGGGTTCTTCGAGGCGATGCCCGGCACGTGGCAGCGGCGGCCGAAGGGCGTGACGACGTAGCCATGCTCGCGCGCGAAGCGCTTCGTCCTGTCCATGTAGTCGCGTATCCCCGGATAGCGCGCGAAATACGCGTCGATGTAGGCGCGCGCCTCCCCCTGCGGGATCGAGAGCTGGCGCGCGAGCCCGAAGGCCGAGATGCCGTACACGATGCCGAAGTTGATCGCCTTCGCGCGGTTGCGGACCTCCTTCGTCATCCCCGCGAGCGGCACGCCGAAGACCTCGCTCGCGGTCATCGCGTGGATGTCCTTGCCCTCGCGGAAGGCCTCGCGCAGCGCGTCGATGCCCGCGACATGCGCGAGCAGCCGCAGCTCGATCTGCGAGTAGTCGAGGCTGACCAGCTCGAACCCGTCCTCGGCCACGAAGGCGGTGCGGATCTTGCGACCCTCCTCCGTGCGCACGGGGATGTTCTGGAGGTTGGGGTCCGAGGAGGAGAGCCTGCCCGTCGAGGTCGCGGCCAGCGAGAACGAGGTGTGCACGCGCCCGGTGCGCGGGTCGATCCGCTCGACCAGCGCGTCGGCGTAGGTGGACTTGAGCTTGGCGAGCTGGCGCCAGTCGAGCACGAGCTGCGGCAGCGCGTGGCCGGCGGCGGCGAGGTCCTCGAGCACGTCGGCGCCGGTGGCCCAGGCGCCGGTCTTGGTGCGCGACGGCGCCGCGCCGTCGGGCAGCTTCAGGCCCATCTCGTCGAACAGGATCGCGCCGAGCTGGGCCGGCGAGCCGATGTTGAATTCGCGCCCGGCGGCGGCGTGGATCCTGCGCTCGAGCTCCTCGAGCCGCAGCGCGAGGTCGTTCGACACGCGGCGCAGCGCGTCGCGGTCGACCTTCACCCCCGCGCGCTCCATCGCCGCGACGATGCCGACCAGCGGCCGCTCGATCGTCTCGTAGACGCGCAGCAGCCGCTCCGCGCGCAGGCGCGGGCGCAGCAGCCGGTGCAGCCGCAGCGTCACCTCGGCGTCCTCGGCGGCGTAGTCGCGCGCGCGCTCGAGCGGCACCTCGGCGAAGCTGATGCGCGACTTCCCCGTCCCCGTCACCTCGTCGTAGGTGATCGTGCGGTGGCCGAGATGGAGCTGCGCGAGCTCGTCCATGCCGTGGCCATGCGCGCCGCCCTCGAGCACGAGGCTCGCCAGCATCGTGTCGTCGACGGGGCCGATGGAGATTCCTTGGCCGGCGAGGACGAGCGCGTCGTACTTGATGTTGTGGCCGATCTTGAGGACGGACGGGTCCTCGAGCAGGGGCCTGAGCCGCGCCAGCGCCGCGTCGCGGTCGAGCTGGCCGGGCACGCGCTCCGGCCCGCCGCCCAGCGCGAGCTCGCCCTCCGCCCCCGCCGCCGCGCCGCCGGGGCGGACATGCGCGAGCGGCACGTAGGCCGCCTCGCCCGGCTCGATCGCGAGAGACACGCCGACGAGCTCGGCGCGCATCGCGTCGAGCGACGTCGTCTCGGTGTCGACCGCGACATGCCCGGCCTCGGTCGCGCGCGCGATCCAGCGATCGAGCGCCTCCATGTCCTGCACCAGCACATAGCGCGCGGGCCCGGCGGGCGCGGCCGGAGGCGCGGGCGCGGGGCGCGGGGCGGCAGCCTCGCCCGGTGCCGCGGCCGGCGCGGAGGGCTCGGCGGAGACGCTGCCATCGGCCTGGAAGCGCGCCAGCAGGCTGCGGAAAGCCTGCGCCTCGAGGAAGGCGCGCAGCACCGCCGGATCGGGGCGGCGGCGCGCCAGCGCGTCGAGGTCCGCGGGCAGCTCGCAATCGTCCTTGAGGCGCACGAGCTCGCGGCTGATGCGTGCCTTGTCGGCGTTGGCGAGCAGCGTCTCGCGCCGCTTCGGCTGCCTGATCTCGCCCGCGCGCGCGAGCAGCGCGTCGAGGTCGCCGAAGGCGTTGACGAGCTCCGCGGCGGTCTTCACGCCGATGCCAGGCACGCCGGGCACGTTGTCGGTGGAATCGCCGGCCAGCGCCTGGACGTCGACGACGCGGTCGGGCCCGACGCCGAACTTCTCGCGCACCTCGTCCTCGCCGATCGGCTTCGACTTCAGCGGGTCGTACATGCGCACGCCCGGCCGGATCAGCTGCATCAGGTCCTTGTCGGAGGAGACGATCGTCACCTCGGCGCCGGCCTCGCGGGCCCTGCGCGCGTAGGTCGCGATGAGGTCGTCGGCCTCGAAGCCAGCGACCTCGATCGCCGGGGGACGGCGAAGGCGCGCGTCGCCTCGCGCACGAGCGCGAATTGCGGCACGAGCTCGGGCGGCGCCTCGGGGCGATGCGCCTTGTACTCGGGGTAGATGTCGTTGCGGAAGCTGCGCCGGCCGGCGTCGAAGATCACCGCGATGTGGTCGCAGTCCTGGTCCTGCAGCAGCTTCCAGAGCATCGAGCAGAAGCCGAACACCGCGCCGACGGGCGTGCCGTCGGCGCGCGTCATCGGCGTCTTGATCGCGAAGAAGGCGCGGAAGATGTAGCCGGAGCCGTCGACGAGGCAGACATGCCGCGTCGGCGCCCTGTCCCTGCCACCTTGCGCGGGCGCGCCGCCCACGCTCAATGCCCCGCGGCGCGCGCGCCCTTCCTCAGGACGAACTTCCGGTCGCAATAGCCGCACTCGCCGCTGCCGTCGCGGGAGAGGTCGATATAGACGCGCGGATGCCCCAGCGCCCCGCCCCCGCCGTCGCAGGCGACGGTCGCGGTGTCCGCCTCGATGGTCTCGGGCGGCGGAGGAGAGCGGCTTGGGTCGTCGGGGCCATGCGGTGCTCTCGATCGGCTGATTGCGCTTGCGGTGCACCGGATGATAGCGAACGACCCCGGCGATGCAACGAAGCGATGGGGTACGGCGAATGGCCGGCGCGCCCGACGACGCGGTGGAGATCGAGGACCTCGCCAAGGCCTATGGCTCGGCGGGGAAGGCGCCGCCGCGCCGCGCGCTCGACGGCGTGACGCTGTCCGTGCGCCGGGGCGAGATCTTCGGGCTGCTCGGGCCCAACGGCGCGGGCAAGTCGACGATGATCAACATCATGGCCGGGCTGGTCGACAAGAGCGCGGGCCGCGTGTCGATCTGGGGCCTCGACCTCGACCGCGACCGGCGCGCGATCCGCGCGGCGATCGGCGTGGTACCGCAGGAGCTCAACCTCGACGCCTTCTTCACGCCGCGCGAGCTGCTCGAGGTGCAGGCCGGGCTCTACGGCGTCCCGGCGCGCGAGCGGCGCACCGACGAGATTCTGGCCGCGGTCGGCCTCGCCGACAAGGCGGAGGCCCATGCGCGCGCCCTGTCCGGCGGCATGCGCCGGCGCCTGCTGGTCGCCAAGGCGCTGGTCCACGCGCCCCCCGTCCTGGTGCTCGACGAACCCACCGCCGGCGTCGACGTCGAGCTGCGCCAGCAGCTCTGGAGCTACGTGCGCGAGCTCAACGCGCGCGGCACCACCGTGCTGCTGACCACCCACTACCTCGCCGAGGCCGAGGAGCTCTGCGGGCGCATCGCGATCATCAACCGCGGCCGCCTCGCCGCCTGCGACACGACCGCGAACCTCAAGCGCGTCTTCGACCGCAAGACGCTGCGCGTGACGCCCGCCGCGCCCCTGGCGGAGGTCCCCGCCGCGTTGTCCTCGCTGGCGCCCGCGCTCGAGGCTGGCACGCTCTCCTTCAGCTACAGGCCGAGCCAGGTCAATGCCGGCGCCATCCTCGCCGCGGTGCAGGACGCGGGCATCGCGATCGCCGACGTCTCGACGCGCGAGCCCGACCTCGAGGACGTCTTCCTCGGCCTCACCCGCGCGGCCTGAGCCGATGGGCGCGCGCGCCACGTCCCGGTCCCTCGGCGCGATGGCGGCGGCGCTGGCGCTCGCGACGGCGGCCTGCGCGCCCACCGTGACGGGCCTCGGCGCGGCCACCGGCGCGCCGTCCCTGGAGGCCGATGCCTTCGTCGCCGCCGACGGCACGCGCCTGCCGCTGCGCGACTGGAGGCCGGAGGCCGAGACACGCGCGGTGGTGCTCGCGCTGCACGGCTTCGGCGACTACTCGAACGCCTTCCGGATCCCGGGCGAGGCCTGGGCGCGCGCGGGCATCCGATGCTATGCCTACGACCAGCGCGGCTTCGGGCGCTCTCCGACCCGGGGGCGCTGGGCCGGGGGCGAGGCGCTGGCCAGCGACCTCGCCGCGGCGCTGGCGCTGCTGCGCGCGCGGCATCCGGACATACCCGTCGCCGTGCTCGGCGAGAGCATGGGCGGCGCGGTCGCCATGGCCGCCGCCGCGCGCGGCCAGCTCGACGCCGCGGACGGGATCGTGCTGGTGGCGCCGGCGGTGCGCGGCAGCGAGGCGCTCGGCCCGGTCGCGACGTCCGCCCTCTGGCTCTTCGCCCATGTCGTGCCCTGGCTCGCCGGACCGTCGGGCGGCTACGGATTCAGGCCGACCGACAACCCGGAGATCCTGCGCGAATGGGCGCAGGATCCTCTCATCCTGCGCGGGCCGCGCGTCGACATGGCCTGGGGCCTCGTCCAGCTGATGGACGAGGCGGTCGCCGCGGCGCCGCGCCTCGAGGCGCGGCTGCTGGTGCTGACCGGCGCGCGCGACGCGCTGGTCCCCGACCGCGCGATGGAGGCGGCGCTGGCGCGCATGAGGCGCGGCGCCGATGGCGGCCCGCGCGTCGCGCGCTACGCCGAGGGCTGGCACATGCTGCTGCGCGACCTCGGCGCGGCGCGCGCGCAGCAGGACGTCGCGCACTGGGTCGTCGGCCTGCGCGGCGACGGCCGCACGGGGCCGCTGCCCTCCGGCGCCGAGCGCGCCGCCCGGCCGGACTGAGCGCCTCCGCCCGGCATGCGAAGGAATTCTCTCCAGAGCAGAATTCGCCACGTCTAATTCTGCTCTGGAGAGGTTTTCGACGGTCCGGCACGTGGAAGGGGGGCTTGCCGCGGGCAGGCGGGCGGCCGACCTTTGCGCCATGGAATCCGCCTCCCGAGTCGCCGCCGGGGGCCGCGTCGTCGCGGTGCTCGGGCCGACCAACACGGGCAAGACGCATCTCGCCATCGAGCGGATGCTCGGCCACCGCAGCGGCATGATCGGGTTCCCGCTGCCAACACGGGCAAGACGCATCTCGCCATCGAGCGGATGCTCGGCCACCGCAGCGGCATGATCGGGTTCCCGCTGCGCCTGCTCGCGCGCGAGAACTACGACCGCATCGTTCGCCTGAAGGGCGAGCGCAACGTGGCGCTGGTCACCGGCGAGGAGCGCATCGTGCCCCCGGGCGCGCGATGGCATGTCTGCACGACCGAGGCGATGCCGGTCGGCGCGCGCGACGTCGAGTTCCTGGCCGTCGACGAGATCCAGCTGATCGCCGACCGCGAGCGCGGCCATGTCTTCACCGACCGGCTGCTGCGCGCGCGCGGCGCCAGCGAGACGATGTTCCTGGGCGCGGCCACGGCGAAGCCCGTCATCCGCAGCCTCGTGCCCTTCGCCGAGTTCGTCGAGCGCCCGCGCCTGTCGACCCTCACCCATGTCGGGCCGCGCAAGATCACGCGGCTGCCGCGGCGCTCGGCGGTGGTCGCCTTCTCGGCCAACGACGTCTACCGCATCGCCGAGCTGATCCGCCGCCAGCGCGGCGGCGCCGCCGTCGTCTTCGGGGCGCTCAGCCCGCGCACGCGCAACGCGCAGGTGGCCATGTACCAGGCCGGCGAGGTCGACTGGCTGGTGGCGACCGACGCCATCGGCATGGGCCTCAACATGGACATCGGGCACGTCGCCTTCGCCGAGCTGTCGAAGTTCGACGGACGCGCGCCGCGCCGCCTGACCGCCTCCGAGCTGGGCCAGATCGCCGGGCGCGCGGGACGGCACATGACCGACGGGGGCCACGGCCGAGGCCGGCGTCCTCGAGCCCGAGCTCGCCGCCGCGATCGAGGAGCACCGCTTCCCCGCCCTCGCGCAGGCATTCTGGCGCAACGGCGCGCTCGACCTCGCCTCGCCGGCCGCGCTGCTCGCCAGCCTCGAGGAGCGCCCGCCCGCGCCCGAGCTGCAGCGCGCGCGCACCGCGGAGGACCACGCCGCGCTCGCCATGCTGTCGCGCGACGAGGAGGTGCTGGCCGCCGCGCGCGGCCGCGCGATGGTCGCGCTGCTCTGGGAGGCGTGCCAGATCCCGGACTTCCGCAAGTCCTTCGACGGCGGCCATGCGCGCTTCGTCAAGCGCGTCTTCCTCGCGCTCGCGCGGCACGGGCGGCTGCCCTCCGACTGGGTCGTGGCGCAGGTGGCGCGGCTCGACACCGCCGAGGGCGACATCGACGCGCTGCTGCAGCGCATCGCCGAGACGCGGACCTGGACCTACATCGCCCACAAGGGCGACTGGCTCGCCGACCCGCTCGGGTGGCAGGCGCGCACACGCGCGATCGAGGACCGCCTCTCCGACGCGCTGCATGCGCGGCTCACCCAGCGCTTCGTCGACCGGCGCGCGGCGGCCGTGGCGCGGCGGCGCGCCGCGGGCGAGGAGATCCTCGCCGGCGTGACGCGCACGGGCGACGTGGTGGTCGAGGGCGAGTCCGTCGGCGCGCTGCGCGGCTTCGCCTTCGTTGGCGCGCGCGACGCGGCGCAGGACGGCGAGGGCACGCGCGCGATGATGGCGGCGGCGAACCGCGTGCTGCGCCAGGACGTGGGCGCGCGCGTGCGGCGCCTGGTGCAGGGCGACGACGAGGCGATCGCGCTGCGCGACGACGGCGCGCTCGCCTGGGAGGGCGCGGAGGTCGCGCGCCTGGCCCCTGGGCCGGAATGGCTCGAGCCGCGCGTCGAGGTTCTCGCGAGCGACCTGCTCGAGGGGCCGCATCGCGAGGCGATCCGCCGCCGGCTCGCGGCCTGGACGGACGCGCATCTCGCCCAGCGCCTCGGCCCGCTCTTCGCGCTGCGCGCGGCCGCGCTGCCCGGCCCCGCGCGCGGCCTCGCCTACGAGCTCGTCGCCGCCATGGGATGCCTGCCGCGCGCGCGCGTCGGCGCGCTGGTCGCCGCCCTCGGCCCGGCGGAGCGCGGCGCGCTCGCCGCGCTGGGCGTGACGCTGGGCGACCACGCGGTCTTCCTGCCGGCGATGCGCAACGACCGGACCATGCGGCTGCGCGCCACGCTGCGCCATGTATTCGCCGGCGGCGACGCGCCGGCACGTGCGCTGCCGCGTCCCGCGCTTTCGCATCCGCGCGAGTGCGGGCCGGACGCGGCGACGATGGCGGCGCTGTTCTGCCTTCCGGCAGGCCCGCGCTTCGTGCGCGCCGACCGGCTGGAGCGGCTCGGCCGAGAGGCCTTCCGCCGCGGCCGCGGCGGACCCTTCGCGATCGACCCGTCCTGGGCGGCGCTGGTCGGCACGCCGCTGGCCGACATGGAGGGCGTCCTGCGCGCGCTCGGCCTGCGGCTGCGCGTCGAGGGCGAGCTGCGCCTGCTCGGCCTGCCGCCGCGCGAGCGACGTCGCGCGCGCGCCGAGGCCCTGCGCGAGGCCGCCATCGACGAGGCCTCGCCCTTCGCCGGCCTCGCTCGGCTGGTGCGTGGGTGAGCCTGGCGCCGGCGCCAGGCGACGCCGCGCCGCGCATGCGGCTCGACAAGTGGCTGTGGTGCGCGCGCTTCTTCCGCTCGCGGGGGGTCGCCACCCGCTTCTGCGAGGAGGGCAGCGTGCGCGTCAACGGCGGCAGGACGACCAAGGCGCACCATGCCGTCCGGCCCGGCGACGTGTTGACCCCAAGGCGCACCATGCCGTCCGGCCCGGCGACGTGTTGACCTTCCCGCTCGGCTCCAATATCCGGGTGGCGCGCATACGTGCGCTCGCGGATCGGCGGGGGCCGTCCAGCGAGGCGCGCGCGCTCTACGACGACCTGTCGGCCCCGGGGGCGGGCTGAGGCAAGGGGACACCACGGCGGATGGACGCGCAATTCTGGGCCGCGCTCTTCGAGATCATCGCGGTCAACATCGTCCTGTCGGGCGACAACGCCATCGTCATCGCGCTCGCCTGCCGCTCCCTGCCGCCGCGCCAGCAGCGCATGGGCGTGATGCTGGGCGCGGGCGCCGCCATCGCCATGCGGGTCGCCTTCACGGCGGTCGCCGTGACCCTGATGAGCCTGCCGACCGTCGGCGTGTTCGGCGGCGGCCTACTGCTGTGGATCGGCTGGAATCTCCTGGCCTCCTGGCCGAGGACAACGAGGGCGAGGGCGACGTCACGGCCTCGGACCATCTCTGGGGCGCCGTGCGCACGGTCCTGGTCGCCGACGCGGTGATGAGCCTCGACAACGTCATCGCGGTCGCCGGCGCGGCGAAGGGCGACACGCTGCTCCTCGTGCTGGGCCTCGTCATCTCCGTGCCCCTGGTCGTGTTCGGCGCGACGGTCCTGCTGAAGCTGATCCAGCGCTTCCCGGTCATAGTC
>Ga0194124_10004622_pt1 | contig 13293 bp, 6 predicted proteins | sample TA2KigCas0mmetaG_FD_148605 | JGI IMG/M metagenome (GOLD analysis project Ga0194124, IMG submission 148605) | Freshwater microbial communities from Lake Tanganyika, Tanzania - TA2015031 Kigoma Deep Cast 0m | ecosystem: Environmental > Aquatic > Freshwater > Lake | place: Tanzania: Lake Tanganyika...
GTTTTAAAATCGGAAGCACTCTAAACGGAAGTCTTGTTAGTCCCCAATTTATTGATGTGGTTCGGGGTAATTCTATTGGATTTGGAACCAGCTCAAGATGACAACAAACCCCTCTATTGTTGAACACTTGTCTTCCTCCAAAGATATAGCTTTGATGATTGGTGAGATATTTGGAATATTTGTGGTTGGTTTGTGTGTTGGTTTGGTGGGTGCTTTACGTAAGAAAAAACTTAAGTTTAATTTTTGTAAAGAAGAAGAGACAAAGTTTGTACAGACACATAGTCAAATACACGAACTACTAACAGAACTACGCATTACTATCAGAGCTTGTCGATGTCTTATTTTTCAGTTTCATAATGGCGGATCTTTTGCTGACGGAACCTCAATTAAACGGTTTTCGGTAACACATGAGTCATACGAAAACGGAATTCAAAGTATAATGCTTGACTCACAGGATGTCTTTCTTACCAGATACGCTGATATTATACGAATAATGGATGAGAACAAGGCTTCAATTATTAGAACAGACAGTATACCACAGTCATCGTTTAGGTCTGGACTTGAGATAAATAATGTGGAATATTTTAGTTTAGTGCCACTAAAGTTTGATGATGGTTTGACCCCTCTTGGATTTTTGTGCTGTCATTGGTGTTCTTCTGAGGAGTTGGATTCAATACAGAGAGAAGGTGTATCAGAACAGATGATTATGGAGTTGATACGAAACAACACACAAAACATACAATTTCATCTAACACAAAGTAAGAGGAATCGGAAAAAACAATAATGCCATTACGAGTAGTAGGAAATAAAGAATCAGTTTTTACTGATATTGATGCTACCTTTGCAAAAAATCCAAAGGATGCAGATGTAATTTTGGCAAAAGATTCTCGTGCCATCAAAAGTGCTATTAGAAATTTGCTCTCTACTTCTTATGGAGAGCGGTTGTTTCAACCAAATATTGGATGTTCGTTACGAAATCTTTTGTTTGAACCAATAGACGCAATAACCACAATAGAAATACGCGATAGGATACTAACCACCATACGAAATCACGAACCAAGAATAGGAAGTGTTGTGGTTGATGTGGTTTCTAATCCCGATGATAATCACTACACAGTAACTGTTGAGTATTCTGTCTTAGCAGTTGGTGATACAGATAGAATAACAGTAGTACTAGAAAGGCTGCGCTAATGGCTAATCCCAATAGTTTTAACATCGTAGGACTGGATTTTAGTGAAGCAAAAGCTTCTCTTAAATCGTTTTTGTCTACTCAGGAAACCTTGAAGGATTATAATTTTGATGGCTCTGTTCTGTCCACAATTCTTGACGTGCTTGCGTATAACACCCACTATCAGGCTTTTTACGCAAACATGGTGGCAAATGAAATGTTTTTGGATAGTTCAGTTATGCGTCCATCAGTAGTGTCCCATGCTAAGTCTTTGGGTTATGTTCCATCGTCAAGAAAAGCTTCCAAAGCAATTCTTACTGTAATGGTTGATGGTGCTGACTCTAACACATATCTATCACGTGGTTCTGAATTTATAGGAACGGATGCCGCAGGAACTCAGTACAAGTTTGTGCTTTTACAAACAGTATACGCTGACACAACAACTGCGTCCTTCAAAAATATAGAAGTACATGAAGGCACCATTCGTAGAATGAGTTACATTTATAATCCAAACAAAAAAGAATCTTCTATTCTTCTTATTCCAAACGACAAGATAGACACAAATACTATACGAGTTCGTGTTCAAGCTTCTGCAAGTGATTCTACCGGAATTTCTGATGTGTGGTCGTATTCTGAATCGTATATCGACCTTACACCCAATAAAAAAGTTTTCTTCTTGCAAGAAAAAGAAGCAGGTATGTATGAACTGTATTTTGGTGATAATTTTTTAGGTAAACAACCTGCCACTGGTAGTCTTGTAACTGTGGAATATCTTGAAACTAATGCGTCAGCAGCAAACGGTATTACTAGTTTTTCTTCAGCCATCGACGGTATTGGTTCTATTCAAACAATTTCCTCTTCTTCTGGTGGAATAGCAGAAGAAACAATTTCAAGAATAAAGTTTCTTGCTCCTAAATTCTATAAATCACAGAACCGTGCTGTAACTGAAAATGACTACATTGCTACCACTATAAAAAAATATCCCAATGCAGACTCCGTGTTTGTGTACGGTGGAGAAACAACCATCCCCCCACAATACGGAAAGGTGTTTATAGCTATAAAACCAAAAGCAGGAACAGCACTAACAATACCGGAAAAGATATCGCTTGCAAAAAGCATAAAACAAGACTCTTCTATTGTTACTGTGACTCCAGAAATTGTTGATCCTGACTACATTGATATTGTGATTGATTCCACAGTCACATACGATCCCACACAGATTAGTATTGGGATTGGCACACTTAAAGCTTTGATTGTTGCGTATATGTTTACTTACTCTTCAACCAAACTAGAAACTTTTGGATATAATTTTTACCTATCTAAACTTGCAGAGGGAATTAACGGAATTAATTCGTCTATTCTGTCTAATCAAACAACTGTTAGCATGAGAAAAACAGTTAATCTTTCTACATTGGTGTCTTCTAAAGGGTTTGTAATGGATTTTGCTAATCCAATTCACCACGAAGAGGGAGAAAACTGTGGTTCTGTAATAGCATCAAACACGTTCTCACATATTAATACTATTGGCACACTTGTTTCTGATGTGTACATCGAAGACGATGGAAACGGAAAAATTAATTTGATGAAAACAGAAGCAGACAAATCAAAGATTTTAGTGTATCCAAATATTGGAAAGATTGAATACGCTACTGGAAAACTTAAGTTTTCCACTTTGTTCTCCCCTATCAGCAATAGTCCTCTGTTTAGTGTAACAGTAAAACCACAAAACACAGACCTTTTTGTTTTTGAGAACAAGATAATGCGTGTGAACCGAGCGTATACGGATTCTGTTAAAGTTGGTGTAAGTACTCAAACTGATCGAAAGCAAGTGATTCGAGGATAACATGGTAAACATCAAGAACATTATTCTTGATACATCGGTTGAGAAATTGGAGAACTTGCTGTCTCCTTTTATACAGGAGCAGTTTCCTGCATTTATTCGTTCGGATTATCCAAAACTTGTACTATTCATTAAGGCGTATTATGAGTGGCTTGAAACACAGAACAATTCAGGATATGTGCTGTCTAAACTAGATTCTATTGGAGATATTGATAAGAATACTGAAGAGTTTTATTCTCACTTCAAGAATACATATTTGGAGTCTTTCCCCGATTTGTTAGCAACAAATATTAGCGGGAATAAACCCAATAAAAAGACACTTCTAAAAAAGATCCGAGACTTTTACGGGAATAAAGGCACGGAGAGTGCTTACAAGTTTTTATTCCGTGTTCTGTACGATAGTGATTTAGATATTTATTATCCTAAAGAAGACGTATTGAAAATCTCTGACGGAAATTGGGTTGAGCCAAAATCCATAAAGATTAGTAGTTTAAATGGAACTGATTTGTTCAGTGTAAAGAATGGGGAAATATCACAGTACGAAGACACCACTCTAGTTGCTTCAGCATTTATAGAAGATGTTGTGCAGTATGTTTTTAACGGTATCAACATAACAGAGGTTTTTATTCGGGATGTTGTTGGAAATTTTCAGAACACAAAACCAGTGGTGCTTCGCAAAGAATCAACTGTATACCAAGAGACTCCATTCAGCGTACTCGGAGAATTTTTCATTGAATTGCCTGGAAGGGGATATAAGGTCGGTGACACTGTAACTGTTCAGGACTTGACTGGAGTTGGTTTTGCTGCTCAGATTGAACAGATAGGATTGGCAGGAACTATTAAGAAGATTGCCATTTCTAATTCAGGCATTAACTATCCAGTTTCTATTATTGCAAATATTATTTCTGACGGAGGACAACAAACCGCCAAAGTAATTCTAGTGTCTAGTGTAATCACAAAGTATCCTGGTTACTTTTTGGGAAACAGAGGTAAGATTTCATCCAACAAGCATATTCAAGACGGTAACTATTACCAAGACTTTTCGTACGAATTAAAGTCGGAGGTTTCATTTAATCAGTACTTTGATGTGCTTAACACTATTATTCACCCGTCTGGAACTCGTATGTTTGGATCGGTGTTGGTGAAAAAAGAATTGCAAAATCAATCGTCATCAAGTTCTCAAGGCACATTCATTGAGAAACCTCTGATTGGACAGTACACACCGTACACATTCAACACAAGCATAAATCTTCGTAAAAACGGAAACGAAAGTGCTGGTTACTGGTTGGGAGTGATTGGTGACTTGTATCCATTGGGATACAATCCGTACATAGGTAGCACCACTGAAGTAGGGCCAAATGGATCGACAACTCCTAACGGAACGGTGTTTGTTGGGTCTTCATTGGGATACACCTGGTGTTATGTACCTGAAAACGGTATCACATCACATAATCCAATTGGTGCTGCTCTAGGAAGCACTAGTGCGTGGTATCTTAACAGAGAGTCTAATCTTGATCCTGCTGATATTGACGGACTTGTGTTGTGGTTAAAACCAGAAAACATTGGGGTGTGTGGGTCTGTGGTGAACGGTGCAAGCGTGGATGTGTGGCGAGACGCATCGCCTTCAGGCAATGACGCACTGCCGCCCACATGGGATCGGTGGAACAATACTCTTACCACCACTTACACTGGTCCTGCTGCTAACGGTTGGAGTAAACAGGTTTGTCAAAACTCCGCATCGCACTTGACGAATCCCTCACCTCCAATAACAAGACTACAGTTTGTGTTTAACGGGGTGTGTGGCGGATTTACTACTGGACGACTGATGATGGTTGGTTTAAACACTGATCCGAATACGGATGCCGGTCATGTTAACATTGATTACTATATGTACAGTTACGGTCCATACGGGTCTGATGCACAGTTGACTCACTCTAGAGCAATTTACGCATACGGAAGTAATGTGAGCTTTGGATTACTAGAAAACACTGGAGTAAATTACTCTGCTTTGGACAACAGTATTTGCGAGATTGAATACAGCGAACCAAACATAATATACCGTATTAATGGTGTGGTTAAACGAACACTATATGCTGGTTACGGAAAAACTTACTACATGGACTCTAGTTTCTTCGGGGATAGTAATCCCGCTCGAAACGGACACTCGCTTACCGTTTTGGGAATGTGGAACGGTGATACCCCTGTTAGACCACCAGCAGCAAGCATAACGACTACAGCTGGTTTGACTACTGTTGTGTACTCAGGAGTCACCGTGGACAAACTGCGCCCCACTCTGCAAACCGCAGCATACGGTGGAGTCACAGGGGTGTCGTTTAATGGTGGTGTACTGTACTCTGCACGAACCACATACGCAGGAAAAACTCTTGGTGGTCTTATGGGACTAGGATACACCACAGGACCAGGCAGTAGTGCCGCAAGCATTCTTACTGCACAACACCTGTATTTAAAGAAACCTTTAAACTTTTCAGATGAGATGGACGTGTTCATGGTGATGAAAAGCACCAGTGATTCTCCCAACAATGGAATGGGGTTGTTTTCTAGACTTGATTCGCTGTCCCCGTCTTTTTCAGCAACTGGACCAATACAAGACGATTCAGTTCTGTTTAATCGGTCTTACAACAGTGTTGATCGCATTGCAGCGAATCAAACATCAGAGTTTTATTCTGTTACTCCACGAGGAACCCTGTTGTATCCTACAAGAGCAGGTCTTGTGGGATTTCGTCCTGACGGAGGCCTACCCAACCAACAAAAAACAACTATTTCATACGATCCCCATGTGTCTGGAGCGTGTATGGGACTGGTAATTGGTGAGTGGACACGAGACAATACTAATCGAATAAAAACGTATCTGAACGGGGACGCTTCACTCAATCGCTCACGAATCACTGGTCGTAGAGTAGTTTCGGTTACCCCTCCTTCATCAGAACTGTACTCTATGGCAAGTGGTTTAATGTTTAATTTTGACCCAGGTAAGAGTGCTTCGGTTGGTGGGTTTACCCGTGCAAAATCTGCAAACCTGCTTGATCTGTCCCCGTTCCGTGAAACACCTCTGAACTTTATTGGCCCTATTGCTCCAATAATGTGGAGAGGAGATCATGCGTCGTCGCCATTCGCTGTCTTGGTGACGCAGGACAGTGGAGCCACGTTGGGTACTGATGAAGTGTACGAAATGACCACAGGAACCAGTGGCAACATCTATTTGTATAGGGGTCCAGACGGAAGTGGTTCTGCCGCAGGTGCGTGGGTAGACTCTACCACCACTTCCACCACGTGGACTGCTTCGTTCACCATTCGTAGGGACGACGGTGCCGCTATTACAAGTGCTAGTGTGTACATTTACACGCCTGGACCGGATGCCGCACCAGGAACAATTGAGCCTTTGGGTGGTGGGTGGTATCGTGTTACACGAACAAAAACACTAACAACTGCCGCCGCCGCAAACATTCTCATAGGGCTTACTGGTTTGGGAGCGGGGGTAAAATACCGTATTGGTCGTGTGTTCTTGCAGCCGTATCCTGCGGCTACTGATGTTGATATTCCAGGCACAATCATACGGTCATCAGGCAGTTATCCTACTGGTTACTCTAGGGTTGGAACCGATACTGCAAACGAAGTGGGGTACAAGACTGGACCTTCAGGCCATTTGGAAACAGTGTGGCACGGTAAAAACCACTCCACAGACAGAACTAATGCGTCATTCAACGGTAATGTTGGATTTATAACTCCCCAAGTGTCCATAGACCGCACCAAACTGTACAGGTATTCTGTGTGGGTAAAGCGAGCGGTGTTGAGTATCGGTGAAGTGTATTTTGGAAACAATTCCGCTGTTCTAAAGCGCAGCAACGGAACCTCAGACACCAATCCGTATTGGGATAGTGGTTCAGCAGGCAATAGTGCGTATGTTGGAAAGCAAAACCAGTGGGTACTGGTTGTTGGGCATATTCACCCAGTGGGCAGTGGCACAGGTTCCAATCACCCCAACAGCGGGTACTATCTGCCCAACTCAGGAACACCCTACTCAGGATTTATAGGAGGTGATAACTATACCGACAAGGTGTGGACTTCTACAAGCACAACAGATGCTCTTCGTATATTCCTGTACGGGTCAAACAATAGGGGAGAAGAAGTACAGTTTGCTCGTCCCCGAATTGAAGTGGTTGACGGCACTGAACCCTCAATTGAAGCCCTGACAAGCAGCAGCATTAACACCGTGAACGATTTGAGTAATAGTAATGCGAACATGGAAGTCATAAATGAAGTGGGTTACACACCAGACGGAGGCGGGTCTGTGGTGTTTACCGGCGGTCCAGGTGTAATCTCTACAAATACTCCACTGGCGTTTGGCACCAATCGAAACATTACATGGGAGGCGTGGGTAAAACCGTCCGTCCTTTACGAGACTGATATGTACATGGGAGGGGGTAATCTTCCATATTTCGGTAACTATTACACTGCATTTTTGTGGAGCGTGTATCATCCGAACAACACGCAGATATTAATTAAATCAAACTCAGGATTTTTCGTGGCAAATACTTGGCACCATGTGGTGTGTGTTTCTGAATACGATGGAACAACTACTCGGTACACAGTTTACAAAAATGGAGTAAAGATCACCACTACAGGCACTGCGGGCAGCACAACTCTTTCACCAGACACTTCAACCATTGGAATAAGTGGAAAAGAACAGTTAGGTAGCAGTAATGACGGAAATGTTGTATTCTGCATAGCGAATCGTGCAAGCGGTAAAAGATTTTATAACAATGGAACAAATACTTCTTGGCGAGGCTCGGTTTCAAACACTCGTGTGTACTCACGCGCTTTGAATCCGGCAGAAGTCCAACAAAACTTTAACGCTCTGCGGAGCAGATTTGGTTTGTAACACACCAGAGGAGAGTATATGCCAGACGAACTAATAGACAATCAAGTGGAGAATAATTTTACTGCTCCCGAAAATGTAATTAATTCAGCACCTGTTACTCTGTCTCGTTTAGGATCGTATGTACGAGAAACTGCAAACTCTACAAATATCGTAGGTAGCAGCAATTGGATAGCGGATCTAACCAATTCCACAAAAAATCCACCACATTCTTTTTTAGGAACAGTACATGAAGTAATAGTATTCAACAGAAAATTGACTGAAACCGAGCGGCAGTCTGTGTACTCGTATCTTTCTAAAAAATATAAACTTACTGACTCACTACCAGACTCGTTTGTTTCATCTCACCCAAGTGCAGAACTAGTAGGACTCACGTACTGGTCAATTAAGCACCATCCAAACAGTAAGGGTTTAAGAGATATACAACCGAATACTCAGTTTGGAGGCATTACTCTGCAAACATTCTTCCATCTTCCAGACCAGACATACAAGTCAGAAGGCACTCGTCTTCCAAATGGAACAGTGCTTTCGGGTGATACATACGGTGGTGTATCAGGTTAAAAAGGAATTTTAATGTCTAGTTACTTAAAAGCGTCAATCAAAAAGTCTTTTGCTGAGAGTTTTCTGTCCGAATTGGAGAGAAACGAAAATCAGTATTTGTTTTTTATTGGTAAAGGTACGCCTTGGCAGAACGAGTTTTCTCCAGATTCGTATGTTGACTCTGTTGGATCTGAATTTTCTGCAATGAACAACATTATTGGGTATAAGAAAATTAATCCAGCTGACATTATTTTTGCAATATCTCGATACGAGTGGGTAACAGGAACGGTCTACAACCAGTACAGCGATTCTGTAGACCTGTTTGACGACACTAATCCCAAAATTTTCTATGTGATTACTGATCAGAACAATATTTACAAATGTTTAAGTAACAACAACAACAGTCCGTCTACAGTTCGGCCTGATCAGACTATTGTTTCTCCGTTTGGCACTAGTGATGGGTACATATGGAAGTTTTTGGGAACGGCCAAAGAGTCCAATCTTCCGTACGAACTAACCGACTACATTCCTGTAGAAATAGCACATCACGCAAACGACACCGAAACAGTAAATCAATATAACACTCAAATACAGGCTGTAAACTCTTCTGTTACACGGATAGATCTTAGTGGCAGTGGTTTTACTGGTGCTTCTGCGGGTGTGTATAATCAAACAATAACAAGTAGTGTTCTTGGATCAGAATCGGGTACTTATTACACAATTAGTGTGGGTAATTTTTCCACAATTACGAACACAAAGAAAACGGTCAAAATCACAGACTCTATTTCACGTCAGCGAATTAATTCTACTTCATCTTTACAAGATTATATTGGTTACGCCATGCGAGTAGACAAAAGTCAAGTTAATGATTCACAGGTAAATAACTACGGAATCATTACAGCAGTTACTAGTACTAGTAATGATATTGATTTTACTGTGGAAAATGATGCCGTAGACTTTGTTGTTACTCCCACAACTGGTTCACAATTTGCGTCTGTTGAAATTACACCCCATATTCGTGCGGTTGGTGACGGATACGGGCTTATTAGTAAACCAAACATGGACAATTCCAAGAAAATTTCTTCGGTTACTGTGGTTAATAGTGGAAAAAATTACAGTAATATTACTCTTGATATACCCACCACAAAAACAAGCACTTCAGTACATCCAATTCTCACAGGTGTGCTGTCACCAAAAAACGGTCACGGAAGCAATATATTAAGCGAATTGGGAGTACAGGATATTTTGATTATTGTGGAGGTATCCGAAGAAGACTCTGAAAAAATAGTTGGTGGTCCAGAGTCTTCGTATCGCCAATTTGGAATAATTAAAAATCCTGTGTTATCAAACGGAAGCAGAGAAATTGCAGGAAAGAGTAATTTATATTTTCGAGACATTACTTTGTTTCCAAACGCTAGTACTGAACAAACACTGGATGCCACAGCATTTCCGTCCACTGGAACTTCGTTTATCTTTGGAAAAGAAACTTTTTCTTGTGCGCGAGTTGTTGGAATAAAGTCAAATAGAAATGCTACTAACAATAATTTTTTGGTGGTACGCACCGTTTCTTCTCATCAAAACTTTGTGACACGACTTGACCGTCCAAACAATTATTCGGTTCAGTTTTCCTCTGCTCCTGCGAGTGGGAGAAACTTTACTGTGGGAGAGCGTATACAGCAGACTGTTCCTGCCGGAACAGAGATTGGTGGAATCTCATACGGTTACGCTTTACAGTCGTTTGGCACTGTACTTTTTCATTCTTCTGGTAGTAATGTGGCAGATGTAATTTTTGATTCTGGTAGTTTGTTTGTTTCAGGATATACGGTAGAAGGAGAACTTTCTGGTGTTACTGCTACTGTATCGAGCGTTAGTCCAAAGTACGGAGAAGACGTAATTGTGTCTTATTATCCCCCCAGCAGTCAATCGTACGCATTTTTAAGTAATGGGTCTAATCAACAAAACCTGTACAGAATTGTAGAAGTTGGCAGTCCATATTTTGGAGCAGGAAGTGCTCCAGCATTCAGCGGACTTCACGTTCTTGATATTGCAACTAGTGTTAGTGGTGTAACAGGAGTGTTAGACACAACCACTACACCGCTAACACCAAATTCGTTCTCTGTTGGTTCAATGGTGGTTCAAGGCAGTACATCAAGTAGTTATTTTTCTTACGCTACAGGCAGAGTATACAAATGGGATTTTGTTAATCCTTCCTACGGTAAACTGTATCTTACTGGAGTGAACGGTAACTTTAAAAATGTAGAGGTGGATGGAATAACAGGTTCAGTTTTGCAGGGGTTTATTGTGTCTTCTGTATCTTTACCAGAGATAGACCGAACATCGGGCGAAATCATATACATAGACAATATACGGCAAATCAAAAGAACAATAGGACAAGAAGAAGAATTTAGACTTCGTTTAGGATTCTAAGAGGAACACATGGCATACGATCCTAGTATTTTTAATACCAATCCTTACTACGACGATTTTGATGCAAGCAAGGGCTTCTTGCGAGTGTTGTTCAAGCCAGGTTACGCTTTACAGGCGCGTGAGCTTACACAATTACAAACAGTGTTACAGGATCAAATTTCAAAAATTGGTGATCATATTTTTAAAGACGGATCACGAATTGTTGGTGGGTCTATCAGTGTACGAAATGTTTCGTATGTTTCAGTTGATGTTGGGACAGAAACTTCCCTTTCTGGCGTATCAGACTACTCTGGCCTTGTTGGGGGACTTTTAGAACCCTTGCCTGTAGCTGGAGCAGTAAACTCCAGCAAAGCTAAAGTTGTTCACTACATTAATCCAGACTACTCAACTGACAGAAAACTCATATTGGTTGTTGATTTTGTTTCAGGAACTAATCTTGGTTCTACTTTTAAATGGACAAAGACTGGAGTTGCAACATCTTATACTCTTGCGTCTTCTCCTGTGACTGGATTTGTCACTACTGGGAACTGTAAACTATTAACCATTTCTGAAGGAATTTTTTATATTGACGGGTTCTTTGTACGAAACACATTGCAGAATTTTACGCCATTTAGAGTGAATAATAATGTGCGTGATTTTTCTTTTAATAATTTTTCTGATCTGTCTAAAAAAATAGGATTTTCTCTTGTCAGAGATTCTGTTACGGAGCAAGAAGACAACACACTACGCGATCCTGCAATTGGGTCTTACAACTACAATGCACCAGGTTCAGATCGCTACAAGATAAATTTGGTACTGTCTCAGTTAGATTTTGAACAGGCATCCACAGACTTTGTGGAGTTGTTAAAGTTTCAAAACGGCAGAATTACTAAACGGGTAGATCGGGTTTCATATGGGGAAATCGAGCGTGTGTTTGCTCGTAGAACATACGATGAGTCTGGATCGTATACCGTAAAACCTTTTGAAGTTACTATAAAACCAAATAATAGTGATACCTCACAATTTAATGCGTTTATCGGCTCTGGCAAGGCTTATTTGTACGGATACGAATTAGACAATCAGTATCCGCAAGTGATTGGAATTTCTCGCGCACGGGAAACTCAGATAGAATCAAACAAGCGGTATCCGTTCTCTGTTGGAAACTGGTTGGGTGTAAGCATGGGAGCTTCTTTGAGTCCTCCAGGTGGTTTCACTTTTGGTTACGGTCAAACCCTGTCAACCAAACTCAGCACAGTTGCACAAGGGTCTGCTATTGTTCGTTTTCGTCGTGGCCCTATAAACACTCCTGGTTCTGTTGTTGCAACTGGATACGTTCACGGGTACGATCCAGAATTAAGTCCTGGAGTTACTTCTACAAACGCCAGACTGTATTTGTACGGAATTAGTGGTTCTATTTCTGGTGCTTCTATTGGATACATTTACGAACACGCATCTACCTCTACGAGTCTTGGAAATACTATTGGACAATTTGCTCCTATTTCTGGAGATAGTTTTTCTGAACTGTCAAACACAGACGATCAGAGTCTGGTGTACGAGATAACTCCAGGATACGCTATAAAGGACTTTTCGTACCTAAAAATATGGACAAAACTTGGTTCGGATGGTATTAATCCAAATAATTCTTCTAGCACTCCACAGACAACCACATACACGGTTGCCCAATCCTCTTTTTCAAATACAACATCATCGACTAGTTCTTCGCTAATCCAATTTGATGATTACGGAGCAGCGAGTAGTCCAGTAGACACAAACAAATTGTCTGCAATTCGTATTGTGAACGCAGGTGGTCTTGGTTACGCGCCGGCTCTTGTGCCAGGTTCTGGACTTAATGGAATTAGTCTTTACAATAATAACACAACACCAGGCACTGGTTTTATTCTTGCAATTAAACCAGCGGTTGCAGGATTTACTTCTGGTTCTGTAAAGGTGATTTGTCCCGTTATTTACACTCCATCCTTTACAGATGATCCATCAACACAGTACAGAATTAAAACAGCAAGTAATAATTCTCAAACTTTTGTGTCTACTAATGTTACTATGGATGGCTCTAGAAAGTACTATCCCTTACAAAATACCGATGTGTTTAAGATTACTCGTGTTTACTATACTAGTGGAACTCCAAATCAGCAAACAGAAATAACTTCGGATTTTGAACTTGATGACGGACAGAGAGAGACTTTCTATGACAATTCCCGTCTGTACATTAAACCAACTGTAGCAAATGAATCACGATACACTACTGGTTCTTTGTCTATAACAGTAGAGTACACTTATTTTAACCACACCGGATTACCGTACGCTCCATTTATTGGTTCAATGTCGTATATTAGTCACCCGTATGAGCAGATTCCTCTGTACACAAACAAGAGAACAGGTAAAACTGTTTCTCTTGCAAACTGTTTGGATTTTCGTCGTAGTGGG
>Ga0194124_10004627_pt1 | contig 13283 bp, 9 predicted proteins | sample TA2KigCas0mmetaG_FD_148605 | JGI IMG/M metagenome (GOLD analysis project Ga0194124, IMG submission 148605) | Freshwater microbial communities from Lake Tanganyika, Tanzania - TA2015031 Kigoma Deep Cast 0m | ecosystem: Environmental > Aquatic > Freshwater > Lake | place: Tanzania: Lake Tanganyika...
AAAAAATGAACGCCGACCAAGGCATGACCCGCTTCATGGTAAGCAGTAATTTTCTTTTCTTCTTCGCTCATGACCATAGAACGTCGCTCTGCTCCCATAAGAACTTTGTCTTTTGCTTCCTCTAATTCTACAAGACCAACAACCCGTCGACCCTTGCGCGCTGCTAACAAGGCCGCCTCATTCACAAGATTCGCTAAGTCTGCCCCAGAAAACCCAGGGGTTCCCCGTGCAATAACGGCAACATCAACATCGGCAGCTTGAGGCACTTTCTTAAGATGAACCTCGAGAATCTTTTCCCGCCCTCCAACATCAGGAAGAGGAACAACAACTTGTCGATCAAACCGCCCTGGGCGTAAAAGAGCGGGATCTAAAACATCTGGTCTGTTTGTTGCAGCAATTACGATAATCCCCTGGTTCTCATCAAACCCATCCATTTCAACCAACAGTTGGTTAAGCGTTTGCTCTCGTTCGTCATTTCCACCCCCGTAGCCAGACCCTCGATGACGGCCAACTGCATCAATTTCATCAATAAACATGATGCAAGGGGCGCTTTTTTTTCCTTGGTCAAACATGTCCCGAACACGGCTTGCTCCAACACCCACAAACATTTCCACAAAGTCTGATCCTGAAATAGAAAAGAATGGAACCCCTGCTTCCCCTGCAATCGCACGAGCCAAAAGAGTTTTTCCTGTTCCCGGAGACCCCATCAATAAAACACCTCTGGGAATACGGCCCCCGAGTCGCTGAAATTTCTTTGGGTCTTTCAAGAAGTCGACGATTTCTTTTAATTCCTCAAGGGCTTCATCAATTCCCGCGACATCTTGAAAAGTTACTTTAACTTTTTGCTCCTCCAGGAGTTTAGCTTTAGAACGACCAAAGCCCATAGCACGATTGGCCCCCACTTGCATCTGGCGGTAAAAATAAATCATAACACCAAAAAACAAAAGCGTTGGAAGAATGGACAAAAAGAGATTCATCAAAAAAGATTGACCTTCTTCTCGATCTGCTGCTGTCACTTTAACCCCTTGTGCAGCTAGCTCGTCTGCAACACCTACGTTATCTGGGATTTTTGTCACAAAAGGCACCCCCTCTGTGTTTTTCCCAACAATCGTATCTCCGCGCATAACAACAGAATCTACATGCTTTTGGGTGACGGCTTTTTTAAACTCTGTGTAGTCTAAGATAGTTCCTGTAACTTTTTGGCTGGATGCATCAAAAAGATTATAAAAAAAGACAAGGCCTAAAACAACCAGAACAAGCAACCAAAAATTGCGTTGGTTCATATTCATTGAGAGACGCTCCTTTTACATGAAATTAAGAAAAATAGTGTAATCGACACTCTAGCACGGTCTTTTGGACTTTTGAATCCCTAAAGTTTGAAATACAAAAGCAATTTAGAAGTGTCCTATTGCCTTTAGAAAGATCCTATGAGAATCCTATACTACCCACAGAGAGCCTTAGAAATCACCCAAGATCCACTTTAATCGGCTTCACGACTGCCAGCCCATTCTTTCCTGACGTTATTTCAACCATATCCCCTTCTTTAATTTTTCCATCCAAAATGAGCATAGCCAAAGGATTTTGAAGGAACGTCTGAATCGCACGCTTTAAGGGACGGGCGCCATATATGGGATCATACCCTTGATCTCCTAACCACTGCTGCGCTTTATCATCTAAAGACAGGGTAATCTTTTTGGAGGACAACAATTTTTGAAGACGTGCTAATTGAATATGAACAACATTCGAAATATCTTCCCGTTTTAATCGACTAAAGAGCAGAATTTCATCTAACCTGTTCAAAAACTCTGGTCGGAAGGCAGCTCTCACAACTTCCATGACCTGAGGACGCACTGATTCTACCTCTTCATTTTCTTCAAGGTTAGCGATCACATCGCTTCCAAGGTTGGAGGTTAGAATGATTAAGGTATTCCTAAAATCAACGGCATGACCCTGTCCATCTGTCAAACGACCATCATCTAAAACTTGAAGCAAAATGTTAAACACATCAGGATGGGCTTTTTCCACCTCATCAAATAAAATGATTTGATAGGGTCGACGACGCACAGCCTCCGTTAAAACACCCCCTTCTTCATATCCTACATATCCTGGAGGAGCTCCCAAAAGCCTTGACACCGCATGCTTTTCCATAAATTCGGACATGTCAATACGAAGAACTGCCGACTCGTCATTAAACAAAAAGGCAGCCAGTGATTTTGCAAGTTCTGTTTTTCCAACCCCTGTGGGACCCAAAAACAAAAAAGATCCAATAGGTCGATTAGGATCTTGGAGCCCTGCACGCGAGCGTCGAACTGCATTGCTCACAGCAACCACCGCTTGACGCTGACCCACAACACGCTTATGAAGCTCATCCTCCATTTTAAGCAGTTTATCTTTTTCACTGGCCAGCATTTTATCAACAGGAATCCCAGTCCATTTGGACACAACAGCGGCGATATGTTCGCTGGTCACTTCTTCATTGACCATTTGCTGTCCATTGGAAGTAGACGCATTTTTTAGTTGTTCTTCCAATTTAGGGAGCACCCCGTATTTTATCTCTCCCGCTTTTGCAAAATCACCGTTGCGTTCAGCAGTCGCCAAATCATTCCGAGCTTTTTCTAACTTTTCTTTCACATCCTGGGCTTGAGATAATTTCTGTTTTTCTGCTTGCCAGAGAGAGGCCATATCCTTTGCTTTGACTTCTAGTCCTTCTAGCTCTTTTTCCAGTTCTTGAAGACGGGTTTTTGACCCCTCGTCGGTTTCTTTTTTCAAAGCCTCTCGCTCAATCTTTAGTTGCAACACCCGTCGATCAAGTTCATCCAATGCCTCTGGCTTTGAATCTACCTCCATCCGCAAACGACTTGCGGCTTCATCCATAAGATCGATTGCTTTATCAGGCAAGAATCGATCAGCAATATAACGATCTGAAAGCGTCGCTGCTGAAACAATAGCACTATCCGTAATTCTGACACCGTGATGGAGTTCATATTTTTCCTTCAGTCCTCGCAAGATAGAAATAGTTTCTTCCACCTTTGGCTCTGACACAAACACAGACTGAAAGCGCCTTGCAAGCGCTGCATCTTTTTCAATGTACTGACGGTATTCATCCAACGTTGTTGCCCCAATACAATGCAGTTCGCCCCGTGCAAGGGCAGGCTTTAACATATTGGATGCATCCATAGCCCCATCCGTTTTCCCAGCACCAACCAAGGTGTGAAGTTCATCAATAAAAAGAATTAAAGACCCTGCTGCTGCATCCACTTCTGAAAGAACCGCCTTTAACCGTTCCTCGAATTCTCCTCGATACTTAGCCCCTGCAATAAGAGCCCCCAAGTCTAAAGCCATAAGTTTTTTGTGTTTTAAACTTTCAGGAACATCCCCATTAACAATGCGTAACGCTAACCCTTCAACGATCGCTGTCTTTCCAACCCCCGGTTCTCCAATAAGAACTGGGTTGTTTTTAGTGCGTCGCGAGAGCACTTGAATCGTTCGCCGGATTTCGTCTTCTCGACCAATAACAGGATCTAATTTTCCCTTACGGGCAGCTTCTGTTAAATCGCGTGCATATTTTTTCAAGGCATCATACGTATCTTCAGCACTAGGCGAATGGGCACTGCGACCTTGGCGCATGGCGTTAATAGAGCCCCTCAACCCTTCTGCTGTAACACCTCCTGCTGCTAAGGCCTGTCCTGCGGGGTCGGTTTTTTGTAATACAATCCCTAAAAGAACATACTCAAGAGTTACATAACTATCCCCTGCTTTTTTTGAAGCTTCTTCCGCAAGGGCAAAAGCCTTGGCTACATCGGGGTCAGCAGAAATCTGTCCCCCTCCTGTAACTGTTGCCATTTTTTTAAGCGTTGAGTCCACGTGATTTTTTACAATAGCAAAGGATCCCCCTGCCCCTTGGATAAGAGAAGCCCCTAATCCCTCAGGATCTTCAACAATCACTTTTAAAATGTGAGAAAGTGTGAGTCGTGCATGGTTAGCGTTCTGTGCAGCGGTTTGAGCCGATTGTAAAAACCCCTTAACGCGATCCGTATAAAGATCAAAATTCATGATTAGATCTCCTTAAAACTTGGTTCAATTGTAATAGGAAAGAGAGTCTTTATCAAGATCTTGCTAGTCTCACTTCTATCTGAACTTATTCAGAGTTTCGAAGACGTTTTTTATATGTTTTTTATAAAAAAGCTTCTTTTTATTAAAAAATTTTAGTAAAATCTTTTGAAAGACTTGAAATATGCCACAAAAATCCAATATCTTCAGTATATGTTAGTAAACTACATCTTTAAAAAGGATTGTGAATGGGACTTGTAACACATAATGTTATTGACCTTGAACTTGAACGTAAAAAGCGCTTTAATCCTTCTCTTAATGCCATTCGCTTTGTTTGTGCCTTAGAAGAAACACTTTCAGACACACCAAGAGACCAGTATTTGATGGTCTTGAAAGAGTTTATTTATGCCATGGATCTTGGCGAACATCCTTTAACAGCCCTTGCGAAGGCGTGTCAAAAAAACTGTGATATTTTACATCTGTTTGTTTCGATTTTATTTGATATTACTCCCGATATTTTAGTTTATTTATTAGAGTACATCGAAAAAATTTATCCAAAAGACAAAGAAATAATTTCTCGTCTTAAATTGATCGCTGTTACTTTTCATACACGTGATCTTTCTCTAGAGAAGCTTTCCAATCTGTTTGATGTGAACCCAGAACTTTATCTTTTAAGATTTATTTTGGGTGAAGACGATCATTTTGAGAAATATGCTCTTTTTTCCAATGCAAATGTTTTAAAATTCCCAGAGACTGTGATTTAAGTTTTTAGGGTAGAGACTGTAAAAGCGAATTAGCAGAATTGCTAATTAAAGCCGCCCTGCGCCAAGGCTTCGGGTGGCACTCCTAGCCCTACCCCGCTTCGGGTGACCGCCCGGTGGCCTACCACCCGAACCCCGGATCAAGTCCGGGGGTAGGATGGTGGGCACTATAGGGCTCGAACCTATGACCCGCTGATTAAGAGTCAGCTGCTCTACCAGCTGAGCTAAGTGCCCACACCTGGTATTAGGATTTACCAAACCTTCGCTTCGTTGTCGATAGTTTTTTACTGATATCGAGGAATTTTAAGAGATTGGTTTAAATCAGCATTCAATAAAAGACCAACACCAACCATAAGGGTAATTAAAGATGTTCCCCCATAAGAAATGAAAGGCAGGGGTACCCCAACGACGGGAACAAGGCCTATAACCATCGCCATATTAATAAAAACATAGATAAACAAAGACATTCCCATACCAAATGCCAGCAACCGTCCAAAAGCACTACGACAGCGCACAGCGATCATCAGGCATTGAAAAATTAAAAGCCCATACAGGGTAATTAAAATAAAGGCTCCCACAAGCCCAAACTCTTCACAAAACATAGTAAAAATAAAATCTGTTTGTTTTTCTGGTAAAAAATTAAGATGACTTTGGGTTCCCTTTAAAAATCCTTTGCCAAAAACTCCCCCAGACCCTAAAGCAATTTTTGACTGCAAAATATGATACCCTGACCCTAAAGGATCTTCTTCTGGATTAATAAAAGTTAGAATCCTTTTCTTTTGATAGGTTTTTAAAAACCCCCACATAACGGGAAGGGTTGCTAAAAGCCCTCCAAAAGCACCCACAAAATACCAAAGCTTAGCCCCAGCCACAAACATAAGAGAAATTCCAATAATGATCAAAAGAACCGCTGTACCAAGATCAGGTTGCTTTAAAACCAGAATCGCCGGAACAAAAATGAGCAAAAGAGGTCCCCACAAAAACTGAGGGCTTTCTATTTCTTCTAAACTTAGGCGATGATAGTAACAGGCAAGGGTTAGAACGAGCCCTATTTTCATCAGTTCAGAAGGTTGCAATCGAAAAAAACCAACACTAATCCAGCGCTGCGCCCCCATGCCTATCATTCCAAATATTTGAACCAATACTAAAAGGACGAGCGCGGTTCCATAAATGATATACGCATAACGCATCAGAAGATTTGCATCAAGGAGTGCCACAACGATCATCAGGGCAAAACCCACAACAAATTTAGTCATCTGAGAAAAAGCCCAGGGAGAAAAACTCCCTCCACCAGCTGAATATAAAAGGATAAATCCGATAAAAGACAAAAGACAAATAAGACCTATAATAGAAAAATTAAGATCTTTGATTTTCTGTTGCCAGGTCAAAGATTGTTCTTGGGCAACCATTCTTATTTCCTTTCCATAACTTCTTGTGTCTTTTTCAAAATTTTACTCGCAATTGGCGCAGCAACCATACCCCCAAAGCCCTTATGCTCAGCAATGACCGCAACCACGTACTGCGGAGCATGGGTAGGCGCAAAACCCACAAAAAGAGCATTATCACGCAAGTGCCAAGGGATAGCCGCATCTTTACGGCCTCCTTGTTGTCTCTCTTGCATAGAAATACGCCTAACCTGAGCCGTTCCAGTTTTCCCTCCCATCGCATATTTTTCTTCTCGAATCCTTGTATGATAGGAAGTCCCCCCAGGAGAATTGACAACATCCACCAGTGCTTTTTGAAGGATGGATACACTATCTTGGTCAATCTCTATTTTTTCAAGAGGCGTTGCTTCATTTTGCCCCTTCAAAAGAGTTGGTTTTATTTTATATCCCCCGTTAACAACCTGGGCCATCATTACCGCCATTTGAAGGGGTGTCGATAAAATATAAGCCTGACCGATCGCTGTTAGAATCGTGTCCGCCATACGCCACTGTTCTTTTCGAACCCGCTTTTTCCAGTCAGGATCCGCTAAAAATCCTCCTGCTTCGTTTGGAAGATCAATCCCTGTTATGTCTTTAAGGCCAAAAAGTTTAGCCAATTCTAAAATTGGCTTTTCCCCAATTTTTGCAGCAAGATGATAAAAATAAACGTCACAAGAACGAACAATCGCTTGGTAAAGATTCACACGGCCATGCCCTTCTTTTCTCCAACAGTGGAATCGATGATTTCCGAGGCGATAATACCCTGGACAACTGTGTTCTTCATGGAGAGAATGCCCTGTTTGCAAAGCAGCAAGCGCCACAATAATCTTAAAGATGGACGCAGGGCTATATAATCCTGAAATCGCTTTATTTGTCATAGGTTTATAAGGATCTTTTAAAAGGGCATTCCAATTTTCTAGATCGATCCCATGATAAAAAAGCTCCGGATTAAACCCTGGAACGGAAATCAACCCCAAAACTTCTCCCGTATTGCTATTAAGAACAACAGCTGCCCCACTTTCAACTTTTTGCTCTTCAAAAACTTCTGCCATCGCGCGCTGCAAGTCTTCATCAAGCGTCAAATGCAAGTCATTTCCAGGAATAGGCGATACGTATTTCAGTTCACGAACCAACCGACCGCGTGCATCGACTTCCATGTCTTTTTGGCCAGATACACCTTTTAAATGATCTTCGTAAAAAGACTCAATTGCTGATTTTCCAATTTTTGCTCCAGGCATCATAAGCGCTTTATTCCCTTGTGCCTCCAAAGCACTGGGTGCAGATACATACCCAATAACATGGGCACCAATTTTTCCCAGCGGATACTGCCTTTTAAACCCATGCTCAATGTAAATCCCGGGGAGCGATAACATGTTCACCTCCAGTCGGGCTAATTGATTCCATGACAAATCATCGCGAATAACCGTTGGGAAAAATTTAGGACGCTGCTTGATTGATTTTCTGATAGCTGTCATATCCTCTTGGTTTAATTTTAATACGATCTGAAGAGTTTTGAGTGTTTGTTCCAGGTTTTCTGCATCTTCTGGAATTAAAATGGCACTATAATTTTGAACATTTTGTGCAAGAAGCCGATGATGACGGTCAAATATTTCCCCTCTTTGGGGAAAGATAAAGCGTGTTCTAATTCTATTATCATCCGACAAAGTCGCGTAACGATCTGAGTAAAAAACCTGCAAAACATAAAGACGACCCATAATCACAAGCAGCAAAAAGGCTTTAAAAAAAGCAATCCCTAAGATTCTTTGAACCGTTTTTTGGTAAGCTTGTTGTCGCACAGTCTGTCTCTATTGTTTTATTTTTCTAATCGACGTACTACTTTATTAAACCAAGGATAGAGAATGATCGCCAGTACATTTTGGCCAATTAGTGGAAAAATGGAAAGCCACTCAGACATCAAAAGACTGGAAATTCCCCATTCTAAAAGGGTTGCAGCGAACATAAAGATCCCAAATCCTCCCCACACAAACTTGAAGTTTAGCTCTTTAATATGATGTCTTTGCGTTAAAACAAGGGCATACAAAATAAGCAACACCAGAGATGTTTTCCCTAAGTAAGCACCACTCACTCCATCATCAAAAAGGCCTAAGCTAAACAAAGAAAAGGCTGAAAGTTTTTCAGTATTGAAAATGGCCCAATAATAAAGAAGAGGAAGAACAAAAAGGGGCTCTACTGGAAGCATCCTAAAAAAATAAAATTGCTCTACAAAAGAAAGCAAAAGCAAAATAAAGAAAGGCAACAGCTGATGCATCAAAAGCTTCAGTCTAAGCAGGATCAAATGCCTCATGATTCACCAACATTTGTATTGTCTCGTTTAAAACAGGTTCAAGAAGCATCACAAAAGACAAATGATCCACATCTGCAAAAGGCTGCACGAGTATGCTTTCCCCGTCTACTTCAGCAACGCGACCAACCGGAATGCCGGGAGGGAAAACACCCCCATGCCCTGATGTGTCCACAATATCCCCTTGTTGAATATTTTTTGCCTGAGCATACTTAAGAAAGGGCAGGCCGTTATTCGTGCCGGTTAATATTGCCTGTTCTTCCTTATCCCTGATTGTCACAGGGACCCGAGAATTAACATCCGTTATCAACAAAACATAAGAAAGATTCTTAGCTACATGGATCACACGCCCCACAAGTCCCTTTTGATGAAGGGCAACCTGCTGAGACTTTATCCCATCATCTGCGCCGGCTTCTATGACAATGCTCTTGAGATAAGGACGTTCGGGATACGCTAAAACTTTTGCTGTAACAGACGGCTTTTTTAAGTGATGCTTCACGGCAAGAAGTTGATTTAACTGACTGTTCTCCTTTTGCAGGCCCTCTAGCGACGCAACAAGGCCCTTTAAGCGATCAACTTCTTCTTCAAGGTGTTTATTCGTTTTGTGTGTTGTGGCCCAGGATACAAAAAAATCCTTGGTGTCACTTGCCCACTCAAACGGTTTATTAAAAACAAAAATAAAAGGACGCGCTACAGATAAAAGAGTTGTTCGTAGTTTATGAACGGCTGGTGAATCATTTTCGCTAAGAACAATAAGAGTTGCAGAAAGGATGATAAACAAAAAAGTAATGACCAGGCGATAATAAAGATGAAAGGAGGATCGCGTTTTCCTAAGCCAAAGTTTTTTATTAGAGAAAGGGATTCCTGGTTTCCACTGTTTCAACGAGGCTACCCCCCCTTATAGAGTTAATAATGCGACAGCAAAACGTTTTTAAGAGTGGACATATGCTCTAAAGCATATCCAGTTCCCAAAACGACACAAGACAAAGGATCTTCTGCAATAGACACAGGAAGACCTGTCGCATCCCGAATCACTTGATCAAGATCACGAAGAAGAGCCCCACCACCCGTTAACATAATACCCTTGTCAACAATATCCGATGACAGTTCTGGGGGGGTATTTTCAAGGGCTGTGCGAATGGCATCAACCATTGTTGTAACAGGTTCAATCAAACTTTCAGCGACATCTTTTGTCTTAATGGAAATTTCTTTTGGAATCCCATTAATCAAGTCACGTCCTTTTACCTTCATTTCTTTGTCAGAAGAGGGCGTTAAAGAGGCTGATCCTATTTCTTTTTTAATACGCTCTTTTCTTGCTTCCCCAATTAAAAGGTTATGGGTCCGACGAACATAGGCAATAATAGCCTCATCCATCTTATCGCCCCCTACACGAACAGAGCGAGCATAAACAATCCCGCCAAGAGAAATCACGGCTACTTCTGTTGTTCCGCCCCCGATATCCACAACCATGGATCCCGTCGGTTCAGTCACAGGAAGACCCGCGCCAATGGCTGCTGCCATACTTTCCTCGATCAAGAACACACGACGTGCGCCGGCGCTCTCTGCTGATTCTTGAATCGCTCGACGTTCTACCGCTGTTGAACCTGAAGGAACGCAGATAATAATTTGTGGGCGTGCAAAGGTATGCCGCCGATGAATTTTGTGAATAAAATGCTTGATCATTTCTTCTGCAATATCGAAGTCAGCAATGACCCCATCCCGAAGCGGACGAATCGCTTGGATGTTACCGGGCGTACGCCCCACCATCATTTTGGCTTCTTCACCAACCGCAAGAACTTGCTTTTTTCCATTGGCTGTTGCAACAGCCACAACAGAGGGCTCATCAAGAATGATCCCCTTCCCTTTTTTATAGACCAACGTATTAGCGGTCCCTAGGTCAATCGCCATATCTGCAGAAACTAAACTAAATAACCTTGAAAACATTTGATCTCTTTCTTAAACTTATGAATGAAATATATCTTTATTATCTTTATATCCTAGAGTGTTTTAGTTGGTAAAGGTGTTTTTTTATAGACAAGGAATTCTTGAAATGCAACGTCCTAAGATTACGTTTTTTGCCAGCAAAAGCATTGAAGCTCAGCGTGCGCTTCATGCCCTCGAAAAATCTTATATTTCTGTACCTTTGGAAGAAGCAGATATGATCATTGCCCTTGGCGGAGACGGATATTTGCTCCGCGTGCTCCATCAGGTTTACAGTCTTAAAAAGCCTGTCTTTGGAATGAACTGCGGCAGTGTAGGATTTTTGATGAATCCTTATGATCCCCACCATCTATTAGAGCGCTTAGAAAAAGCAACAGCCGTTACCCTTCCAACGTTAGTCATGGAAGCAACAGACCTTCATGATAAGGTGCACACACTCCATGCTATCAACGAAGTTTCCCTTTTTAGAAAAAGCGCCCTTGCAGGTCATTTAAAAGTATCGGTGGATGGGCATTGCCACCTAGAAGAACTGGTATGCGATGGGATTTTGCTTTCAACGCCAGCAGGGAGCACGGCCTATAACCTTTCTATTCATGGACCGATTCTGCCGCTTGAAAGTCGTGCTTTGGCTTTAACACCCATCAGTGCCTTTCGTCCCCGTCGTTGGAAAGGGGCTATTCTATCCGATCAATCCGTCGTCACAATTGACATTCTATCGCCGCAAGAAAGACCCCTTTCAGCGGTCGCGGATTATCAGGAACTCCCCCTTATTACCCATGTCAAGATTTACAAAGACCCCCATCATTCTTTGACATTGCTTTTTGATCCCGACCGTGCGTTAGAAAAAAGAATTATGAAAGAACAATTTTTAGTGTAATTTTTTCTCTAACCTTTTCAACCCCATCAAAATACGATAGAGTAACCATAAAAAAGTATTCCGATGACAATTGAATTTTCTACTTTGCCCTGCGGCATCAGAGTTGTAACAGACCCCATGCCAACAGTTGAAACTGTTTCTTTGGGAATCTGGGTTGGGGCAGGATCCCGCCACGAAACCGAAACCAATAATGGGGTCGCCCACTTTCTAGAACACATGGCCTTTAAGGGAACCACGAAACGCTCTGCGTTAAAAATCGCTGAAGAAATCGAAGCCGTTGGTGGATATTTAAATGCCTATACGTCAAAAGAAGTCACAGCTTATTACGCCCGTGTGTTAAAAAATGATACGCCCCTTGCCTTGGATATTTTGGCAGACATTTTTCAAAATTCTATTTTTTATCCAACAGAACTTGATCGGGAGCGGGAAGTTATCCTTCAAGAAATCGGCCAATGCCATGATACGCCGGATGATGTTATTCATGATCATTTCCAAGAAATTAGCTATCCGAATCAGTCCCTAGGGCGCCCTATCCTTGGACCCAGTCGATTGATTAAAACGATGAGCAGAGAGACCTTGATCGACTTTATGAAAGATCACTATGACCCCGCTCAAGTAGTCCTGGTTGCCAGTGGAAATGTTAACCATCAGCATATGGTTGAATGGGCTTCCTCGCTTTTGGATCTAAAACCCCTTAAAGCCAAACAAATTGTTGCCCCAGCAACATTCATTGGGGGAGATTTTCGTGAGAAAAAAGACCTAGAGCAGCTCCATTTCTTAATGGGCCTTGAGGGCCCCAGTGCCACAGATGACGTTCATTATCATGGGATGCTTTTTTCAACAATTTTCGGGGGTGGTATGGCCTCTCGCCTTTTCCAGGAAGTTAGAGAAAAACGTGGTCTTGCTTATTCTATCTATTCCTTCCTAACAACCTATAGCGATACGGGTATGCTTGGGATTTATGCAGGAACCAGCGAAAAAGATTCAAAAACATTGGTCGATGTGATTGTCGATGAGTTGCACAAAATGACAGCGCACATTACAAACGAAGAGGTCTTAAGGGCCAAAGCCCAAATGAAGGCAAGTTTGCTGATGGGTCTTGAAAGTTCATCCAGTCGCGCTCGCCGTATTGCCCACACCCTTTTGTCTTTTGGTTATTACATTTCCACCGAAGAAATTATTCAAAAAATCGATCAATTAACCGTTGATCACGCCTACGCTTTTGCCCGAGATATCCTTTCAAAGCCCTTAAGTCTTGCAGCCTTAGGGCCGATCAAGAATGTGCCTGAGTTTGACAGTGTGGAAAGACGGTTGAGAGGGTGAAGGTGTGGAGTAGTTTCACTCGTCCGCCTACGCCAAGGCTTTTGTGGACACAGCTGCGTAGGTTTATCGCCCGAAGCCTGAAAGGCGAAGGGTGACTAACGGTCTACTTTGTGGCTTCCGTCTCTTCCCTGTCTTAGGCAGGGATCCGCCGGACTAACGGCGCCACTAAGTCACACGACAAGGATGAAAAAATAACAAGCGACTTACCAGATTGCACCAGTCCGTCTTCCCCCGGATTTAATCCGGGGTACGCCGGACACTGCTTCGGCCTAACGGTCTACTTTGTGGCTGCGCCACGCGTAGCCCGTAAGGGCGAAGCGTGGTGGAGCTAAGCGGGATCGAACCGCTGACCTCTACAATGCCATTGTAGCGCTCTCCCAGCTGAGCTATAGCCCCAAAGACTGAATTCTAGCCTAATAAGGCTTTAAAAAAGTTTCAAGATTTTTTTCATAAAAAATGATTGCACCGTGTCAACCTTTATAACATCCTTAGTTTACTGAATTTTCTAACTTCAGAGTAGGCTTAATTAAAAAAAAATAAAATTGCAAGAGATACATGGACTGGAACCAATAATCCTGGAACAGTGGCCGCACAAAGCCTTTTGG
>Ga0194124_10004629_pt1 | contig 13277 bp, 10 predicted proteins | sample TA2KigCas0mmetaG_FD_148605 | JGI IMG/M metagenome (GOLD analysis project Ga0194124, IMG submission 148605) | Freshwater microbial communities from Lake Tanganyika, Tanzania - TA2015031 Kigoma Deep Cast 0m | ecosystem: Environmental > Aquatic > Freshwater > Lake | place: Tanzania: Lake...
ATGGCAGGCTGCCCACCGAAGTCGCGCTTCATGCGCTCGTAAAGCACGCGCTCGTGGGCTGCATGGGCATCCACCAACACGAGCCCGGTCGCATTTTGCGCAAGAATATAGATGCCATGCAGCTGCGCGATGGCCGTACCGAGTGAGCCCGTCGCCTGCGACGTCGCACTCGAAAAGTTTGCCAGCTCCGGCGCAGCGACTGCCGGCGCAGCGACTGCCGGCTCAGCGACTGCCGACACAGCGACTGCGGCCTCTGCACCCGCTGCCCCGACACCGAGTGCTGCAACCCTTGCCGTGGGCGCTGCCTCGCCGGCGCCGACTCCGAGTGCATCGTGCACGGCGCGAAACACGAAATCGTGGATCTGCCGCACATCGCGAAAGCGCACTTCAAGCTTTTGCGGGTGCGCGTTGACGTCGACCCATTCGGGGTCGAGATCGAGATAAACGAGATAGGCAGGTTGCCGACCGTGATAGAGCACATCGCGATAGCCCTGCCGCACGGCTCCGGCGAGCACGCGGTCGCGGACCGCGCGTCCGTTGACGTAGGCGAATTGTTGATCGCTCGCATTACGCGCCGCGTGCGGCTGCCCGAGCCAACCCCAGAGCGTGACCGAGCCGGAACGACGCTCGAAGGGCAGCGCCTCGGCAATGAATTCTTCGCCCATGATGCTCGCGATCCGCGCACGCTGCGCCTCTGGCGTGCGCGCAAGCGGCGCATCGAGCAGCACCCTGCCCTCGTGACGCAAGCGAAAAGCGACATCGAACCGCGCGAGCGCAAAACGCTCGACGAGTCTTGCGATATGTCCAAGCTCCGTGCTCTCGGTACGCAGGAACTTGCGACGCGCAGGCACGTTGTAGAAGAGATCGCGCACTTCGACCAGTGTGCCGCGCGGTTGCGGCGAGGGTGACACTGCCGAAAGCTCCCCGCCCTCGACACGGACCTCGGCGCCCTGCGCCGCACCCTGCGCGCGCGAAGCGATCCGCAAGCGCGACACCGAACCGATCGAGGGCAGTGCCTCGCCGCGAAATCCCAAAGAGCGAATGGCGGCGAGATCTTCGAGTGAACTGATTTTGCTGGTCGCATGTCGCTGCACCGCGATCGGCAATTCGGCGGGTTCAATCCCGTGACCGTCGTCGAGCACACGCACGAGCCGCACCCCACCCGCCTCGATGTCAATGTCGATGGCCGAGGCGCCCGCATCGAGCGCATTTTCGACCAATTCTTTGATGAGCGATGCAGGACGCTCGACCACCTCGCCGGCAGCGATCTGGTCGACGAGAGCGCTCGGCAACTGGCGTATGGGCACGGCGGCGCTTACAGCTTGCCGGAACGGGCCGACTCGCCCGCCTCATCCGCGGTCGCCACGACCCGGCGATCGGCCTCGCGCGTGCGCTTGGCATCGCGCTCTTTGGCGAATCGCGAGCCATCGGGCGGATGATCGGCAAAGTATTGGCGCACGCCGTCGAAAATGGCCTCGGCAAGCGCTTCGCGACGCTCTGGCTTGCCGAGCAAGCGCTCGTCAGTGGGGCTCGAGATAAAGGCCGTCTCGACCAGCATCGAGGGGATATCCGGACTTTTGAGCACAACGAAACCCGCCTGTTGAACTTTGGGCTTGCGCACGTCGTTCACACGACCGAGCGAGCGCAGAACGCGCTCTGCAGCCACCATGCTCTGATCGATTTGCGCCGACTGCGCAAGATCGACCAACACCGAGGCGATCACCGGATCTTTGTCATCGATCGAGACACCGCCCGCCAGATCGGCGGCGTTTTCACGATCGGCGAGCATCCTCGCCTGCTCGTCGGTTGCGCCCTTGAGCGAGAGCACATAGACCGAGGAACCTGAAACCCGCGGGTCACGGACCGAATCGGCATGCACCGACACGAAGAGCTGGGCGCCGGCATCGCGAGCGCGCCGAATTCTTTGGCGCAGAGTGAGGAAATAGTCGCCCTCGCGCGTCAGGATGGCGCGCATGCCGGGCTCGCGATTGATGCGTGTGGCGAGCTCGCGTGCGATATCGAGCACCACGTCTTTCTCGCGCAAGCCCGCACGACCGATCGCACCCGGGTCCTGACCGCCGTGACCCGCATCGATCGCCACCACTACATCACGACCTTCGGCCGGCTCGTGCTCGGTTTTGACGGGAGTCAGTGCCGCAACCGGCGGGGACGCAGCGGGCACGGGCCCAGCGACGACCGGTGCCGCAGGGCTCGGCGCCGGCGGCCACACCAGGAAGGTGAAGCGCTTGGCGGGGGCGGTGGGCGGTGTCCAGTTGACGATGGCCTCGGGGCGAAGCTCGAACACCAGCCGCAGATCGCCGTTCGCCTGGGGCCCCGAGCGTACGGCGGTAATCAGGTTGCCAAGACTCTTGGGCAGGGGCTTCGCTGACTTTGCTCGCGTGGCCGGAAGATCGAGCACGAAGCGCTGCGGCCGCTTGAGCTCAAGGTGCCGAGGAAGTGCCTCGGCGGCCAGCACGATCTCGACCTCGGCAGGTGTGTCGCCGCCCGGTGACGGCGCCGTCATCTGCACGGCCAGCAGCTCGTTTTGCACCGCCTGCGCAGGCGCCACCATCGCCACAACGGCGAGCAGCAACGCGAGTACGAGACGGCCAATCATGGGCCGAGAATGTACGCGCTTGAGAGTGAATATTTCAACCAAAATCAATGCCCTGCATTTGAAAACTCGGGCGCTTGCGAGACCCTGGCAAGCCAAAGCGTACCGACCTCGCTGCAGGGTAAGAAAGCGAGGCTATGGGCTTTGGCATCGCCGCTCAGGCGCAGGATCAGATCTGCCTTCGGCAGCAGCGACTCGCCGCGCTCTGGCCACTCGATGAGCCAGAGCGCATGACGCTCGTCATGATCGGCAAGCCCGAGCGCGAGCACGTCCTGCGGGTCCGCCAGCCGATAGAAGTCGAGATGGATCACCCGCCATGGCGGGCAGACATAGCTCTCGAGCAGGCTGTAACTCGGGCTCTTCACCGCCCCCGATACCCCCAGCGCGCGCAGCAGCCCGCGCACCAGCGTGGTTTTGCCTGCGCCCAACTCGCCCTGCAGATATACCCGCAGAGCGCGCGCCGGCGGATCGGCCGGAAGGCTGCGGCCGAGCGCTGCACCGATGCCCTGCGTCTGGGCATCGCTTTGCGAGCTGACGGTCTGCGGCGCGACGGACTGTGACGCGGCCGTCGGCGGAACGCCTTTGATCATGACGCCAACACCGCGGGCAAGGCAGCCGCCAACTCGCTTGCCAGCAGGCCACGGTCCTGACGGACGCTGCCGCCCTCAGCTGCGATCGACTCACCCACGAGCGAATCACCCACGAGCGAATCACCCGCGAGCGCATGCCAGAGCACCCCGACCCGCGCTGCGAGCGGCGTGCTTATTCTTTGACCCTTTATTTTTTGTCCCAGCAGGGCCGCAATGACCCCGGTGAGGACATCGCCCATGCCGGGTGCCGCCATCGCCGGGCTGCCGTAGGGACAAAGCCATGGCACACGATCCGATACCAGCGTGCCCGCCCCCTTGAGCACGATCGTCGCCGGATAAGCCGCCTCGAGTGCACGCAAAGCCGCGAGGCGATCCTGCTGGACCTCGGCCGAAGAAATCCCGAGCAGACGCGCCGCCTCACCGGGATGCGGCGTCAGCACGCAACGCGCAGGCGGCGCGCGCGATTCGGCGAGCACGTTGAGCGCATCGGCATCGACCACCGCAGGCAAATCCAACCGGGCAAGAACAGTGCACACTTGCGAAAACACGGCTCGACCCCAAGGCGTACGACCGAGACCCGGGCCTACGGCAACAGCGTCAGCGGTCTCAAAGATTTCGATGAGCGCATCGCCGCCGAGATCGACAGGCTCAATGCCTCTGACCATGAGTTCGGCGCAGCCCGCCGCCACAGGCGCCACTGAACTTGGTGCCGTGAGCACCGTCACTCGTCCGGCACCCGCCCGCAGCGCCGCGATCCCCGCGAGCCGCGCTGCACCCGGCATGCCCTCACCGCCGCCCACCACCACGACATGCCCCGCATCACCTTTGTGCGCATCGTGTCTTCGACGCGCCAAGGCCGAGGACAACATCGCCCGGTCGAGCAGGCGCGCAGTCGGCGAGTGCTCTGTACCCGTAGTGCTCTTGTGAGCAGTGATTTTTTCGCCGATGCTCAAAGAATCGAAGCAGATTTTACCCGCATGCTGCGGCCCTTCGCGCAACCACAGCCCCTGCTTGCGAGCAATGAAAGTCACGGTGAGATCGGCAACCACCGCCTGACCGCGCACCACTCCGGTATCGCCACACAGCCCCGAAGGTATGTCGATGGCGAGCACGGGGCGCCGCGATTCATTGATCGCAGCGATGACGCGCACCAGCTCCTCACGCACGTCGGTGTTGAGTCCGATGCCGAGCAAGGCATCGACGATGACATCGCTGCGAGCCAACCGACTCGCGAGTTCCTGCGGCTCGTGGGCCAGCACCGGCACACCGGCCGCGAGGCACTCATCCGCTGCACGCGCCGCATCATCTTTGAGCCGCTCGCGGCCGACGAGAGCCACGACCCGCGGCGACAAGCCGGCACTCTTGGCGAGGCGCGCTAGGACATAACCATCCCCGCCATTGTTACCGGCCCCACAGAACACCAGCAGATCTCGCGCCACCGGCCAACGCGCGCGCGACTCGCGCAGCGCCGCAGCGGCCGCACGAGTCATGAGCTCGTAGCCCGAAATTCCCGAGTCGATCGCGGCTGCATCAAAAACGCGAACCGCGGCTGTGGAATAGAGTCCGTTCATCGCTGCCCCGTCGAATGGCGCGGGGAGTATACGGGCCCCGATATACTCGCGACATGCCGAGCGCAGACCTGCGTGCCTTGCGGCGCGAACTCGACTCTCTCGCCGCCGAACTGGGTTTTTCGGCACTCGGAGTCGCGCATCTCGAACTCGCCGAAGACGAACGCCACTTGCTGCGCTGGCTGGAAGCCGGACGCCATGGCGACATGCATTACATGACCCGTCATGGCACGCGCCGCTCGCGCCCCGCGGAACTGCGCCCGGGCACGATTTGCGCGATCAGCGTACGGCTCGATTATTGGCCCGCCGATGCCGCGCCCGCCGAGTCGGTGCTGGCACGCAGTGATCTCGCCTACGTCTCGCGCTATGCGCTGGCGCGGGACTACCACAAGATCATGCGCAACGCGCTGCAGGATCTTGCCGATCGCATCGAGACGCGAGTCGGGACATTCGGCTATCGCGTCTACGTGGACTCTGGCCCGGTGCTCGAAAAAGCGCTGGCGAGGAATGCAGGTCTCGGCTGGATCGGCAAACACACCAACCTCATCGCCCGCGGTGCCGGCTCCTGGTTTTTTTTGGGCGAGATCTACACCGACTTGCCCCTGCCGATCGACCCCGCGGTTGGCGCGCACTGCGGTAGCTGCGAGGCCTGCCTGCCCGCCTGTCCGACGGGTGCGATCATCGCACCCTACGAGCTCGATGCGCGCCGCTGCATCAGTTATCTCACGATCGAGCTTCAAGGCGCGATCCCGGTCGAGTTCAGACCCCTCATCGGTAATCGCATCTATGGTTGTGATGACTGCCAGCTCGTTTGCCCCTGGAACAAATTCGCACAGGCCGCAGCGCATCCCGATCTGCGCACGGTTCGTCATGGGCTCGATACCGCAGCGCTCGCCGAGCTATTTCTTTGGACAGCCGAAGAGTTCGAGTCGCGCCTGCGGGGCTCTGCCATCCGGCGCATTGGTCATGAGCGTTGGCTCAGAAACATTGCCGTGGCGCTCGGCAATGGTCCTGCGAGTGGTGAAGTTGGCAAACGCGCGCGAGGGGTGTTGAAAGAGCGGCTTGAGCACGCCTCGCCCTTGCTACGCGAACATATCGAATGGGCGCTCGCCCAACTCGAGCGGCGCACGATGTAACGCTCGCTGAAGAGAAACTAAATGCGCGTGCAGCGCTTGTTGTCGATGAGTCGAGTCTGCCCGAGACGGGCTGAGCACATCACCACCAGATCGCTTTCCGAGATGCTCGGCTTGCGCAAAGTATTGATGCTGACTACCGAAAAATAATCGACCTTGAACCCATCCGCCGTAAGCGCCGCGCGCGACTTCGACTCAAGCTGCATGATTTCCGACAGCGCGGGCGACTCGGTTTCGATCGTCTCGGCCACTTTGGACAGCTCTTCGTACAGGCGAGACGCATTCCGGCGCTCCTCGTCCGAAAGGTATTGATTACGCGAACTGATGGCGACCCCATCGGGCGTGCGCACGACCGGCGCGCCGACCACGTTGACGGGCATCCGCAGTTCTTCGACCATGCGGCGGATCAAAACAAGCTGCTGAAAATCTTTCTCGCCAAAAACCGCAATGTCGGGCTGCACGATATTGAACAGCCGATTGACCGTACCGGCGAGCGCCTCGAAATGCCCGGGGCGCAAGCCGCCGCAAAGAACATCGGCAATGCCCGGCATCTCGATCCGCACGGCATTCACGAGACCGTTCGGGTAGAGCTCGGCGGCGTTCGGGCGATAGAGCAGATCGCAGTTGACGTTGCCAGTTGACGTTGCGCAGCATTTGCTCGTCTTTCTCAGGCGTGCGCGGTCGATGGTCGAACTCCTCGTTGGGACCGAACTCGATCGGGTTTTCGAACGCACTGACGATGTAGTGACGCGTGACTTTGCGGGCCAAGCGGCAGAGCGAAAGATGCCCGTCATGCAGATTTCCCATGGTCGGTACAAAACCGACCTTGCGCCCCGCCGAGCGCCACTCTTTTACTTTTTCGCGGACCTCCGCGATGCTGGTGGCAATTTGCATAGGCCGGACATTCTACCCGAAAGTCATGCGAAACAATGAGCTGGGCACGAAACTGCGACTGACTTCACAACTTTGATGACTTTTTGACTGCCGCGTGACGGCCCCCACTTTCCTCATAATCAAATGACCGAGTGCCGCATCGGGTTGAAGTACAGGCGCCCGCGTCTCATTCGATGGATGGCGCCCTGCAGCTCGGCGTAGTCGCCGTCACTCGTGCTCGGGTCGATCGCCGCCGCATTCACGATCAACAGTGGCGCCGCGTCATAGTCATGAAAAAACCGCGCGTAGGCCTCGTTCAGTTTTTCGAGGTAAGCGCGCTCGATCAGCTGCTCGGCCTTGATACCTCGGCGCCCGATGCGCTCGAGCAGCACATCGACCGGCGCCTGCAGATAAATCACGAGATCCGGCCGTGGCGGGTCGATCACCACCCGGGAATAAATCTGCTCATAAAGCGCGTATTCCGATTCATCGAGGATGACACGGGCGAACAGCCGATCTTTTTCGAGCAGGTAATCGGACACCCGAACCGCGGCAAATAAATCTTCTTGCCGCAGCGATGACAACTGCTGCACCCGCTGAAAAAGAAAATGCAGCTGCGCGGGCAGCGCCGCGCCCGCGGGATCGCGATAAAAACGCTCGAGGAAAGGGTTTGTCTCGGCCTGTTCGAGGATCAGTTCGGCACCGAGCGTCGTGGCCAAGCGTTTTGCGAGCGAGGTCTTGCCGACGCCGATCGGCCCTTCAACGACGATGTACCGGTGAGTGACGTTGTCCGCCATGTCTCAGTCGAGCCGCTCGATCCCCCGATCCATCACCCGCGCTGCGAGCTCGGTCACGCGACCAAGGCCTGTAATGGTCAATTGCGGAGCGATGTCGAGAAGAGGATACAGAACGAAATCCCGCTCTGGTATCCCGCGATGGGGCAAGCTGAGCTCGAGCGAATCGAGTCGACTCTCGCCGTGCACCAGAAGATCGAGGTCGATTTCCCGCGGGCCCCAACGCTGCCGCGGCGGGCTGCGGCCAAGCTTTACTTCGAGCGAGCGCAAGGCACGCAGCAAAGGCAGGGGTTCTGCGCGGGTGAGCACGCCCACCACGGCATTGACGAACGGATCTTGCGCCACAGGCCCGAAGGGCGCGCTGCGATAAAACGACGAGCGCGCGATCACCCGCGTGTCATCGAATTGATGGATCTCGAGGATGGCGCGCTCGATACAGCGGCGCGATTCGCCCAGATTGCTGCCGAGCCCTATATAGGCCGGATACCAAACCTGCCGCACGCGAAGACTCAGCCCGCCGGCGGCCCGCCACGTCGACCGCCGCGAGCGCGACCGCGACGTCGCCCGCCGCGCCTGCGACCACCGCCGCCAGCACCGCCGGCGCCCGCCTCGGCGCTTGAGCTCTCGCGACTCAGCGCTTCGCTCATCGTGACGCGCTGCTGCGGATTCGCGGCCTGCATGCGTGACCACCACTCGACGAGCGCCTGATCGGCCATGCCGAATTGCGCGCGCAGCTGCAACAGATCGAAGGCTGCGCGAAAACGCGGATGCTCGAGCGTGCGCAGCGCACGCCGCCCGCGCGGCGCCTCCAGACGCGGTTGCAGCGCGAACATGTCGCGCACTCCGAGAATGAATCGTCGATGGATGGCGACCCGTCCGTAGATCTCGCGAACCACCGAATCGACCGCCTCGAGAATCGTCGAGATGTCATGCCACTCGCTGCGCGGGCGTTTTTCGATCTCGAGCCCGATTGGCCCGTACATCAGCAGGGCAAACAAAAAGGACGGCGTGACCGGTCGATCGGCGCGCACGCGCTCATCCGTGTTGATGAGCCCCTGTACGAGCATGCGCTGTGGTGCGCTACCCGGATGGCGACGCGCGAAAGCCGCGACATTGGGCAGCAGCACATCGAGCAAGCCACGATCGAGCAGCACGCGGTAACTGGCAGCGCCGTGACCGGTCAAAAATAACTTCAAAGTTTCATCGAAAAGCCGCGCCGGTGGTACGCCCGCGAGCAACTCACGAAGCCTGGGGATGGGCTCGGCGGTGGCCGGTTCGATCGAAAAATCGAGTTTGGCCTCGAAGCGCGCGGCGCGCAGCATGCGCACCGGATCTTCACGATAACGCGTCTCGGGGTCACCGATGAGGCGCAGGCGCTTGGCTTTGACGTCTTCGAAACCGTTGGCGTAATCCCACACCGAGAAATCGGCGATGTTGTAATAAAGCGCGTTGCAAGTGAAATCGCGGCGCCACACATCGTCATCGATCGTGCCGTAAATGTTGTCGCGCAAGATGCGGCCACTTTCATCGACCACACGCTCGAGCGACTCATCGAAATCGTGGACGTCACGTGAATCTTCGACCGCTACGGCGTCGCCGATCGCTTCATCGCTGACCGCTTCATCGCCCGCGAGATCGCCCGCGAGATCGTCGACGCCCTCTTTTTGCACGACTTCCTCGCCCTGCGGCGGCGCGCCGGATGCGCGAAACGTCGCGACCTCGATGATCTCGCGACCAAAGAAAACATGCGCCAAGCGAAAGCGCCGTCCAACCAATCGACAATTGCGAAAGAGGCGCCGGACTTGCTCGGGCAACGCATTGGTCGCCACGTCGAAATCCTTGGGCTCGAGCCCGAGCGTGAGATCGCGTACACAGCCGCCGACCAGATAAGCCTCGAAACCGGCTTCGCGCAGGCGGTAGAGCACTCGCAGGGCGTCAGGCGAGATCTTCGAACGCGAGATCGGATGGGAATCTCGCGGAATGATGTTCGCGAGACGGGGGACGGCCTCGATCGAGGCGTGATGGGAAGTCAATTCTGTGGTTGTCCGCGTTGGGCTGAGAGCTGAGGTTTTAGGCTACGGGCCGCTTGAGCAATCCCGGCGGCGGCATATAATACCGCGCCTTTCTGGCCTGCTGTTCAGCACTCACGCTCCTTTCGTCTAGAGGCCCAGGACATAGCCCTCTCAAGGCTGTAACACGGGTTCGAATCCCGTAAGGAGCGCCATCCGGCGGCGAACGGCGGCTTTACGGCCCGTTCACCAATGCCAGACGCGGGTTATCGAAGCCGTTGATCAGCACTGACCGTGCCTTACCCTCATCGAAATCGATGACCCCCCGATCGCCCACCCGAGTCCATTTCAGCTCGGGGCTGAGCTCGGGGGCGGCGTAGAACTCGGTGTCTTCGCGGCCGCTCAGGATGAGGTAGTAATACTCGACATCGCCGCGCCGCTCGCGCGCGATCGCCAGCACCAGGGCTTCGAGCTGTTGCTGCTTCACGAGATCATCGGTCACGAGCGTTCGCCCCTGCTGCTGCAGACTGTTCTGATAATTGCGCAGGGCGTTCTGGATGGTGCTATCGACGCCCACGACCATGAGATTTTGGGCGCTGACGAAGGCGAACATCTTCACGAGCCCGTCGCCGCCCTTCAAGGTCATGAGGTAGGTCGGAATCCCACCAATGTTGTAGAGCACCGGGAAAGTGGCATCGAAACCCGCCTCGCGCACACCGCGCGCGTTCTCTGCCGCCAGTTGCGCGGAGGTTTCTTTGGCCCCCGGCATCCGGTACCAGCGTACCTGCCGGGTGCGCGTATCGACCAGCACGAAGCCCACCGTCGCATCATCAGCTCCGGCGGACTGCATGCCGGTGTACCAATTGGTGCGTCCATCAGTGCCGTAGACGAGACTCATGCCGGGCGTGCTTTGGATGACATCGAGCCGCGCGAACAGGCTGTTCCACCAACCGCGCACGTATTGACCCCAGTTATCGAGCTGCTCGACCACGAAATCTTGGGGCTGGATGCGATCGACCCACGAGGGCGCCGATGCGATATCGAATTCTTCGATCGCGCCAGTCTGTGCATCGACGATGACTACGCCGATCGGGTCTTCGCCTGAAAACCCAATTCTTTTGACGTAGCGCGTGACAACCCAGAACGGGCGCCCGTCATCGCGGATTTCGAACACGCCACTCGTCAAGCCTGCCGTCACGAAACCATTCGCACGGAGGTGTCGCTCGAGGTGGTCCCCAAAGTAAGCCCCTGCGCGAAGATAACGCAGCCTGAGCCCGCCATCCGTTTCTTTGGGTGTGATGGAGGTCACCATGTACACCTTTGAGGCATCGGTGGCAGACACCAGCACATAGCCCGGCGTGACCTCGTGGCTGAACCATCTGAAGAGGCTGTCGTGGTTCAGCGGCCCCGCCCAGATGAACTCTTTGTCGAAGCAGAGCTCTTTGGCCGTTCCGTCGTACTCGCGGATCGAAAAACAGCCGTCGAGCAGCTGGATGTTCATATCGCCGAGCTCGACCCGCGAACCGAGACCCGGAATCTCGCCCAATCTTTTTTGACCAATGTTGCGCGCGAGCTCGCCGTCGACGATGCGCACCTGGCGAATGTCGATCGGAGAGACGTCTTCAGTGAAACGCGACTCGGTGACGGGACCGAGAAGTTTTCGGTAATCGTCGGCGTGGAATATCGCCGAGGTCGTGACGAAGGCGAGAGCGACACCGATGATCGGAATGACGATCGGGATCACGACCGCCCCTGAATAAGTCTTGCGCGGCGAAAGCGAACCCCAGCTCGTACCGAGTGCCGTGCTGGCGATGGCCAATACCCATGCGCCGACGAAATTCCAGCCGAGCACAGGCAGGAAAAACCACCCCGTCCAACCCACGATGACGAACGCGAGCAGGGCGAGCTTTAGCGATCTCGCGAATGACCGACTGGACGCGAAGCAGCACACGCCAGCAAGCAGAGCACCCACCGCGCCGTAGATCAAAAACAGCATCGCGTCAGCCACCGAAGTTGTTTTGGAATAATAGCGGTTAAGAGGCGATCAGGGCTCGAAGAGTTCCCGATTCCACGCGCCATCCAGTTGCCCCTGCACTTTTGGCATGTGAGACTTCGGCACACTGATGAACCACGATCGCCTCAAAGAGATTATGGCCAGCCCGAGCTATCGCTTGGCCGAGGACGATGGCGATTTTCTCGAGAGTGATCACGCACGTGCGATGCGACTCGCACTCGAGTTTCACCGCGCCGACACCTACCTGCGTGCTTACGGCATCGAAAGCACGGTCGTCGTATTCGGCAGCGCGCGAGTACCCTCCCCTGAAACCGCAGGTGCCAGTGACGAACAACGCAGACACTACGAGGAAGCGCGTAGATTCGGCTATGAAATGAGCCGCGGTGCGCTGCACACGCCGGGTTGTCATCGGCTGGTGGTCGCCACGGGCGGCGGCCCGGGCCTCATGGAGGCGGCGAATCGCGGCGCAAGCGAAGCTGGCACGCCCACCATCGGCTTCAACATTCGTCTGCCGCACGAGCAATTCCCGAATCCCTACATCACGCCCGGGCTCGCGTTTCAGTTTCGATACTTCGCACTACGCAAAATGCACTTCATGTTTCGTGCGCGCGCGCTCGTCGCCCTGCCCGGCGGGTTCGGCACGCTCGATGAGGTTTATGAGGCGCTCAACCTCGTGGCCACGCGCACCATTTCGCCGATCCCGAAACTGCTGATCGGCAAAGATTATTGGAACCGTGTGGCTCCGCTCGATCTGCGCGCAAGCGAAGGCTATATCTCGCGAGCGGACCGCGCGCTCGTGCATCACGCCGAAACCGGCGCCGAGGCGGCGCGATATCTGCTCGAGCGCTGCGGCTGCGAAGACGGCCCGACCGCCTGAGAAATCAGTAGGAGCGCGGCAGGCCGAGCTCATGCTCGGCAATGTACGAGAGGATGAGATTGGTCGAGATCGGCGCGACCTGATAAAGCCGCGTCTCGCGAAACTTTCGCTCGACATCATATTCGGCCGCGAAGCCGAACCCACCATGAGTTTGCAGACAGGCGTTGGCGGCTTCCCACGAGGCTTTGGCGGCCAAATATTTGGCCATGTTGGCTTCGGCGCCGCAGGGCTGCTGCGCATCGTAGAGTTCGCAGGCCCGAAAGCGCATGAGGCTTGCGGCCTCGGTTTCGATGTAGCTCTCGGCGATCGGAAACTGCACGCCCTGGTTCTTGCCGATCGGACGATCGAACACCACGCGCTCGTTGGCATACTTGCTGGCACGCTCGACGAACCAGTAGGCGTCGCCGATGCATTCGGCAGCAATCAACACGCGCTCGGCGTTGAGACCATCGAGGATGTAGCGAAAGCCCTTGCCTTCCTCGCCGATCAAACTCTCCGCCGGAATCTCGAGATTGTCAAAGAAAAGCTCGTTGGTCTCGTGATTGACCATGTTGGGGATGGATCGCAAAGAAAGACCTTTGCCCATCGCCTCGCGTACATCGACCAAAAATACCGACAGCCCGTCGGACTTGCGCTGCACCTCGGCGAGCGGCGTGGTGCGCGCGAGCAGCACGATGAGATCGGAGTGCTGCACCCGCGAGATCCACACCTTTTGCCCATTGATGACGTAGCGGTCACCCTTGCGCACGGCCGTGGTCTTGAGCTTGGTGGTATCGGTCCCGGTGGTGGGCTCGGTCACCGCCAT
>Ga0194124_10004640_pt1 | contig 13254 bp, 20 predicted proteins | sample TA2KigCas0mmetaG_FD_148605 | JGI IMG/M metagenome (GOLD analysis project Ga0194124, IMG submission 148605) | Freshwater microbial communities from Lake Tanganyika, Tanzania - TA2015031 Kigoma Deep Cast 0m | ecosystem: Environmental > Aquatic > Freshwater > Lake | place: Tanzania: Lake...
AGTTTTTATGGGAAGCCGGTAACTATTGATGATCTTGTTTCCCCTCGCGGAACTGCGATCCTTGATGAAATGGATCTGGCCACGCGTGGAGGCGGTTTAGTTCCTCAAGGCCCTGCAGGTTTAGCTACCCGTACTCCCGGAGGTCCGTTAGTCGAGTCTCCTGCTGGTCGTATGACTGAATACCAACGTGGCGCGTTGGTACGTCAGATGCAGGCAGCTGAGCCCGCAGGTGTGGGCCGAGCGTATCAAGAGGAAGCTTTTGTTGATGTTCCTTTTGAAGAAATTCGAAACGCTGCTGGCGGTTTAAGAACTCTGGATCTCCGAAAAATCGCTGCCGTAGGGGGGTTAGGTGGAATTGCTTTTGGCGGTTTGCTTTCCCGTATGAATCAACCCGAGTATCAGACCGGGCAAGCCACGGAATCTGTTGATTCGCCTTTGCCCCAGGGCAATTATCCCGCTCCTCCGGCTCTGACTCAGGATCCCGGCACCCTCGGTGTTCCCGGTAGTGCAAACCTGGGTCCGGCTCCGATTCGCGGTCAAATCGGTGCCGGTCAAGTGGTTATCACCACTCCTCGTTCCCGAGCTCGGGATGAAGCTCTTAACGAAGCTCTTCAGAATGCTCAGGCTGCTACCGGTTTAACCAAACCTCAAGCCGACCTGCTTCGTTACTACCAACAACGCGAAGCTTACGCTGAGTTCCCCTCCAACAAAGCTCAAATTGTTAAAGAGTTTGCAGCTCTTGGTGGGCGTTATGCGCAACCGGACATGTCCGCGTGGGCTTCAGCTAACCCTGAACTTGCATTCGAACTGATGCAAAAAATGAAGGGCAAGCTTCCTAGCCAGCAGATGCCTCAGGCTCAACAAATCAGCCGTCCAGTTACGGAAATGGGCACCGACACTCAACGTAATGCTGTCGGTAATGCGCAAACTGCTGGTGTTGCTGCAACTCAAGGGGATCAAGGTTCGTACGATTTACAGCAGGCCACCACACCGTATTACCCCGTCCAAATCGGTAATCCCGGCACTAACATGTATGGGTATCCCTTAATTAATCCATACCAGTAAGATGCCGTTCAATATTGGTGGTACTTTTACGGATCCTATTCCCAGTTATGCGGAGTATTCGACCCCGTTAAATATAACGTCGCCCACTCCTTATTTCCAACCAAATCCGGTTTTTACGAACCCCACTTATAGGTGTACCGTAATTTCCCGGATTATCTTGGCGGTGGGCGTAGCTCTGTTCCTTACGGCACGGCTCCTGGAGCTATTCCTGGCGTGAGAGGTGACCGTTTTGCGGGCACTGATCCGCAAATGCTTGAGCTGCTGCGTCGACTAAGTGATGCGACCTCTACCGGTGCTCGCACCGATATTGAGCGAGGCATCCGCCTTAGTCCCCGAAAAGCCTCGATCTATTCCGGTTCGATGGATTAACCTACCTTCTATAAATTGCGGTAGCATACAGAAAGATCGATTACATAAGAAGAGACCGTGGCGTCTACAAGCACGAACAAGCAGCCTTGTTTAATCGATCGCCCATTTCTTCGCGGTGCCCGGATTACTAATTCGACTGGCACCTGCAACCCCACGAACCCTAATCTGACTGATCTCATCCAACTCGTTCGCGTTGGTGATGTTCCATCTGAAGACGCTGCTCTAGTCGAAGATATTACGATCGTCAGCAATGAAGATTATCCCGATAACAGTGGTCGTAGAACCGCTGACATCGGTTTGTACGTTTACGCCCCTAACCAAGCCTCCCCTTCGACCTCTGCCGCTTTGATGGTGGGTCGTGTTGAGGTGGGTTTAAGTGGCAGCACTTTTGGTTATCCGCAGCAAATTCAGTTGTTTGCTGTAAACGCCCCTGTCCCTGCTGTGGGCGATACAAACCTTACTACTCCGATTCAAATCGGTAAAGGTGAAGGTCTTTATTTAGAAAAAGGTTATATCCTTTGTGCCGGTTATATCGGTAATGGTCCCACCTCGGTTTCTGGTGGTTTAAGTCCTTCAGGGATTACGATCTGGGCACAAGGCGGTTTCTATTAATCGTGGGCCGGACAAAGAGACCGGATGATTTTGGCTTCAAGTCTTTTAAAAAAGCAGAATCATTCAGAGCTCCTAAAACAATCAGAGGTTCGTATAATCCGGATGAGCTTTTAAAACCTCTCCCGTTTCACAGAAGATTTAGACCTCCGATTCTGACTAAAGAAACCAGCGCACAAAGCAATTATGACTACGCGTCGCTTTGGTGCCGTTGGCGGCGCGGTTATGAATTAGCGATGTATTCGCAGCAGGCTTTTGATGGTCTGACTTATTCATTTAAGTATTACCCAGTCGGAACGCCCGGTGTCGGTGTTTTTCTTCCGGGTGCTTGCTTTATGTACCCAACCACACGATCCGATATGCGGATGTGGATGGTTGGTGTTCGCCCTCGTGATTCGTTTAACTTTTTGAGCTTTGGGTACGCAATCGAGACTGTAACTCAGTACAACTCCACGACATACGCTGTCAAATTAAATACCAGATTTGGAGCTCCGATCTCTTTATTTACAGGTGAAGTTGTAAGTAATCGATATAACCCCGATGGCTCAGAAAAAAAATATGGGTATAACAACTACACAATCACCGCAGTGGGATTTAACAACGTCCCTATCGCTCCCTCTTTTGCCCCCATTTTTAACACTTTATTTTTATCTGTATCTTCGGATAACAGCTGGTCTGTTGTTGATGCAAATACCCTTGCTGTTCCTGCAACGGGACCTCCAGCCGTGGGTGAATATTTAACTACGGAGATGAGGGCGCAGTGCACCTGCCCGGACTTCCTAAATCGAGAAGGATATAACTTATGGAACACTAACCTCAAGAATCGTTACCCAAATACAAGTATTTGGAACGTCAGTCCGGGTACATATGACGCGGGTGTCGATCAAGCTACGCGTTTGTTAAATACTCGGGATGATCCGGGTTATGTCAGGGATTTTGGTTTTATTTATTTAAATCAAATTTATAACATCCCTACTTACGAAACCGAAAGCTATTCGGATCCAAATGTGTATTACTACCAACCAAAGTGGTGTAAACATATTTACGCAGCAATGTGGGATATGTATCTTCGTTACGGTCAGCAGGATGCGACCTCACAATGGATTTTGCATCAGCCAAATGATGAACCTTTAAACGAGTATTACAGAGAGCGATTTGATCGCGAGTTAGTTAAACAAGTTGAGTTCATGAAGCGCGAGAAAGATCTCGTGTGGTGGCAAAGATACAGCCCAAAAATTACTGGGATGCCTGATCGGATGATGCAGCCAGACATGTATAACATGATGGCTAAGACTCTAAATTCAGGAGACACGGACTCATTAAATGAGCTCGCTGCAACATCGTTCCAGATGTTTACGTTCAGCGAATATAATCCGTTTGAACCCTTAGGTCTAGAGAATCTTGAAACTTATGATGGGGGCACGTATGCTTATGGCTCTCCCGTCGTTTCACCAGTAAACATCCTTGACGGTTCCACGTATGCCAACGGAACTCAAGGAACCATCACTTCATTTGCTTTAAACGGAGGTACGTATTAGTGACATCCACACCTGTTGTCTTTCTTTTAAAACGTTCTGGCATCTCATCAGATCGTCCAAGCGGCACGATTTTACAAGGTGGCGAACCAGCTATTTGCTTTGGCGCGGCTGATCCTGGACTTTACTTTGAGGATTCTGCTGGGTCTATCAGAAAAATCGGACCTTCTGCTTATAGCGCTACTGCACCCAACGCATCGCCGGCAGGCTTACCGGGTAACTCTATCGGGGAACTCTGGACCGATAGCAGCACAGCAAGTTACTACTTAAAGGTCTGGACTGGCTCAGCGTGGCAAAAGATCGGAGCTGCTTTTGCTGACACCGCTTCGTCTGCTACTTCAGCCAACACAGCCAATACCGCAACCTTTGCTTCCACAGCAGCTTTAGCATCAGGAGCCGTTTTGGCTTCTGGAGCCATTAGCGCCAATAGTGCTTTGATTGCGTCCGGAGCTATTTTGGCTTCAGGCGCCATTCTGGCCTCAGGTGCTCTTGTGGCTTCTGGAGCGATCTTGGCCTCTGGAGCAATTCAGACCTGTTCGATCGTACTTAGCGGTTTGCCCGCCACCGCCTCGAGCGTCTCGGGCACTCTGGTGTATCAGGTGCAGAGTTCAGGTACGACGCCCAGCGGTCTGTTTGTCCGAGTGTTAGACGGCTGGGCGTATACCAATTAACCGCGCAGAGTAGCTTTGATAAACCACGCAGCTTTGAAGGACAAGGCAACGTAGTCAGCCAAATAATTTTCGATATCGGGGGCGTCCACAGCTTTTGCTGTTTTTTGAATATCTTTTGCCACCATGCCGCCTTTATCTAAATTGCTCAGATAAGTGGAAAGCATATCCCGCATCTCATATGATTTGACGTTCTTAAAGTTTTTGCAGGCTTGCTGAAGCCCACGGGCGCACATAGGCATAAAGAAGTCTAGAGTGCGAACAAATTCGGATAAAGTGTCGAATTGTTTGATGTGGAGTTTGTACTGGCCCTTAAGGAACTCGTGGATCGGAAGAAAAATCGGACCCTCAACGTTTAGGTGAATTAGATGTGACTGGGTGTAAAGCTGATTTGTATACGAAGCAAGACCCACTAACTGAGAAGAAAGCTCCTCAACAGTGGGTCCAGCTGGTTGCTCGGGCTCTTGCATGATGATTGTTGCAACCCGCTCAACCGTGGGCGCAGCTTGATCAGCAAAAGAGTCCGAGTAAGTCATCTTAAAGGGAGCAAACAGCAGTGCTCAACGAGGAAACTTCTTCTTCCACTTTAACCAAGGATGAACTACGAAGATAATCTTCGAGTGCACTTCGATTAACGCGATAAAGAGACTTTGCGCCGTTGGGCTGCAGATTCACGTATACAGACTTAGGCCAACCGCCCGGCTGATTCGCTTCAGACAAAGCAATACGCTTCCGCACAAAACCAGAGCTGCAATTAAGGAGTTCAGCCGTTTCCGCGATAGTAAGAAGAGTCTTACTTTCCGACATTGTATATGCGAGAAAAAAGTTACGGCTTTATATTACATACGTTTCTTGTGTGCGCAACACAAGCAGCCTCTGCGTCACAACTTCTTTATTATTCAGCTGCTACTATTAAATTTAGACACGGATTTAACATGATTCGTTTAGCTGGTGAAATTTTTAAAGGGTACAACAAACCAAAGCGTGACATCCAAGGTGGTAAGCAGTTTGCTGTGGCAGCAAAAGAAGATGGGGAAGTTCGTTTAGTTCGTTTTGGGGACGCAAATATGGAAAACCGAAGCGACGATCCGGATCGTAGAAAGAACTTTAGAGCACGTCATAACTGTGATGAACCTAAGAGTAAATTGACGCCTGGGTACTGGAGCTGCAAAGCCTGGTAATCGATTACTTAATAAAAGCTATAAGCCGACGCAATAACCAAAAATTCCGCTAGAGCTAGACTTTAAATATGCAGCTCTATCGTGATGGGCGCCCGGAAGTCAGATGACGCTCAAGATGTCTCGTGCGGACTGACACTTGAGGATGAATTCGTGTTGACGCGCATACGCGTAAAGGCACATTCCCTTAAAAATAAAGAACGGGATCAATACCTTTGGGAAACAGTATTTAAATTAATTTGCCGCGAACGAGCTTATAAGACAGTTATGAATGAGGTCGGAATCGCTGTAGACACAAATATGGATTTGTTTGATGACGAAGAAGGAGCAGCTGAAGCTGAGGTTTAAACTACTGTTATGCGAGTAAACATTTAAACTTTATATACGATCGCTGAGTCTCCGTAATAAAAATGAACGAACGCCAAGTACTAGAACAGTTTCGTTTGACTCCTGAGGGTCAACGTTTACTGCAGGCGATTCGTTATGCCGAAGGCACTGCTGGTCCTAAGGGTTATCAAACTTTTTTTGGAGGCGGAACTTTTTCTGATCTAAGTCGTCATCCAGACAAAGTTATTCGAAAAGGCGGCTATGCAAGTGCGGCTGCTGGTGCGTACCAATTTATGCCTGATACCTGGAGGGGTCGGGCAAGTGCTTTAGGTTTGCAAAGTTTTGGCCCAAAAGAGCAGGATATTGCTGCTTTAAGTTTGGCAAGAAATAAATTACTTAAATATGGTGGTTTAGCCGCACTTAAAAAAGAGGGTCTAAGTCCACGCGTAGCAGCAGCGTTAGCTGAAACGTGGGCCTCTTTTCCTACTGAATCAGGTAAAAGTGCTTACGGTCAGCCGGTAAAAAAATTAAATGAACTTCAACGGGTTTATGGCGGTCCAATTTCACAACAGGTTGCTCCTGGGACTGAACCTGCCGACTCACAAACCGGGGACTTTAGAGAAAAAATTTCTGATTTGTTAATGAAATATTTGGGTGCTTCAACGAAACAAACGGATCCTTACGCTTCCTTATTGCAGAGCAACGCATTAGCGGAACAACCCCTGATTCGTCTGATAACTACACGAAGTTAGCAACGGAACTTTTAACTCTTTTAGAAGAGCAACCTCAGGGTACAACCGAACAGATGGTTGCCTCAGGTCCTGGGACAGCTCTAAAAGGTGCGACTGTAACTTCCTGGAATGATACCGGTGGTAAAGGCATTGATTTTGTGATACCCGGCGGCCGTGGGGCTATTTTTGCAGCACCTTTTAATGCAAAAGTTCTAAAAGTCGTAAACGATTCTCGGGAAACTAATCTCGAAAAAAATCCTAACGGTCCTAGGTTTTACGGTAATTATGTAGACCTTCGCGCCACGGCTCCGGATGGAACTCCTTTCGATGTCCGATTAGCGCACTTCGACCGTCTCAACAGTAATTTAAAACCCGGAACTATTATCGGTGCTGGTACTCCAATTGGTACGCAAGGTCGTACCGGATCCACTACCGGTGCCCACGTCTCTGCGGATTTTTATGACCCCGGCAGTACAAACGCAAGCGAGCGAGTTTTGGCCATAAAAAACTTGATAGCTAATAGAATAAGTAAAGGGCTCCCTCTCTTTTAACATGTCTTTTAGTTTCGCCTCAAATGCACTTCCTCGATATCCAATTTTCGAAGATCTGCCTCGAGATCCACGTCCTAAAGAGCTACCTACACCGACTACTGCTCCTACGGTTAACTGGGGAACCATCGGGGAAAATATTGCTACAGGTGTAGGCGGTTCTTTAGGTAATATTATTTTAGGCCAAATCGGCAAAGCAACTTCGAATACTCCGCTTAGTTACGGCGCTGGTGTTGCTCAGCAGCAAATTGATGATCAAATCAAACGCATCCAACAATTAACTGAAGAACTTCAAAATCGCACTGAATACTATCGTCAGCTGGGTCAAGCTTCTAAAGAACAGCTCGGCAAAATAAGCGGTATTACTGTTCCTGATTATCGTTTAGCGGCGATCGATCAGTTTAATCGCGGCGTGGCCGGCGAACGTGCTACGGGGGAACGTTACCTGAAAGGCTACGATCCCAGCCTCTTAGGATCTGCTGCTGGCGGTCGTTTCCGTTCCGCTATTTCTAGCGCCTCTGAAGATTATCGGAAAGCCCTTGGATCATTAATTGCCGAAGGAAGCCAGCGTTTTATGACTTCGAGCACCGCTAATCCAATTGCAGCATTTAAATCGATTGCTGATGATAAAGATTACAACATGCTTCTTAATCCTGAATTTATGTCCACCGCAACTAACCCGATGACAGTGAGCATGGACTTCATGAAGTACAAGCCTTATATGACTTACAATGTCTGATCAGATTCGTGAGCTACCCCACGAACGAAAAATAAGGTTTCACGGAGAAGCTGGTTTTGCAAAGCACGTTTATCGTTTTCGTTCGCGACGCGATATGCGTTTAGCGGGCAAGGTCTGGTCTGAAAACGAAGAGGAAAGATCTAAACGTTTAGCTAGAACACGTGCTTCTCGAAAAATGACCAAAACCCCCGTGGGTCCGGGGTTTGGTGCGGGCGATACTGTTGAACCGGACAACACCCCAAAGTCGCTTGAGTTTCTCAACAAAAAACTCGCCCAAATGAGCTATACAAATTGATAAATTCACCAATTCGATAATCTGTGTTTGTTGAAGAGGGAAAGTAATAAACAAAACCGAAGCATCTTGTACGCCCTAGTTTTGGAAGTCCGGGCGCATCGATAAATAGTTCTGGTCTTTCTTTTGCTACACAGAGAGGTAGGTCTAATCCTATTTTTTGAGTCGTCAATAAAGCGACTTCTGAGGAAGTTAAAAAAACAATTGCTTCGTCAAATTCATTTTTTCTGTATTTTCTTAGACATGTTTCTAACCAAACCCTTTGTGCCGAGCGTTGAAATCTTTTCCTCTTTTTAAATATGTAAGGATCTTTAGGTTGCTCGTCATTATTTAAAAAATCCCGTGGGGGATATAGATACAGAGATTTTGCTTTCCATGTTTGTCTCAATCCGTCTTCTTTTGGTGTAAAGAAACGGTTTGCGTTTATGAGTGTATTTGCAGCTTCACTCGATGCAGGATCAAGATCAATTTCGCCGCCAAAAAAAGAGGTAGTTATCCCAATTAGTTCAGGCGGCGAAACAAAATCAATCTGCGCTAGCGGCATCCGACGTTTTATTTAAAAGTTCTTCCGCTGCTTCGAGATCAATTAAATGAATGCTCATGCCGCGTTGATCCACCATAACAACAATCGGCTTATCAGTTTCACTTTCGGTATCTACAACTGTTATAAGTTTTTTTAAAAAGCCAGCTAAGTCTTCATCCATTATTTCCTCAGCCAACGCGATATCCGTCTGGATATCTTTAATTGTCATAAATTGACTGCACTCTGGTTTGGAAGGATTAAAAAACAGGGCGCCATTACCTTCTGCTTTACGGAATTCTTCGTACAGCGTGGCAATATCACCAATAATCATTTTCACCGTATTCAGAGCGATACGGTTTTGAACCTCACTACGCCCAAAAATTTTCTTGGCAAGTTCAGTTGCTGTGCTCCGAAAACTACTCATTGCAATACCCTGAGAAGGAATTCCATGCGTCGCTAAGTACTTTAGCGGAGTCAAAAAGAAAGTTCGATAAGTTGGTTTCCGAAGGATCCAGCTTGCAGTAGTGACGACCTTCTACTAAACCAGATGTACCCCCTGATGTTATTCCTTGATATATAAGCTTATCTACAACAATTGATTGCACACCCAGACGAGCAGCGATAGTTTTTTTATTTACGAACGCTGTGGTTATGTCCGATGAGTTCGAATGCGCAATAATTTGAAGGCTTGCGTCGATACTTCGAAGGATTTGAAGTACATCTTTAGTAAGCATGTTTAGAAATGTAAAAGGGGCTGCCTCGGCACCCGACATCAGGCACAAAGGTTCAGTTACCACGATCAGGAAATGGCGAAAACTGACCGTACCCCCGAGGTTACCGGTGCAAGGCCATTCTTACAAGCACCGACAATACGATTTTAGGGTTGTTTAAGCCAATCAGAGTCAGATAAATCTCTGATGTCCGTGTTTTTTCGGTTAAATCCGGCCCGCACTCTTTTAGTTATGTCCGGCTGCTCAAATCGAGATCGTAAGTGCATTGGATTTACACAAGTTACGGTGCCACAAACACGTTTTATGCAAAAATTACCGATGTCCGCTTTATAAAAACCATAAAAAATGTTTTCGATGTTTAATTTCTTTCCTTCGATTGTTAGATATTTGTAATCAGTCTTCCAACAGGAGTCAAAATCTTTATGTTCGTCTGTAAGTTGCGTAAAAAGAGCCCTCAGTTCCGGTGAGATTTGACTCAATGCCGGCTTTGAGGGCTCATTATTTATGGTTTTTAAACACTCTGCGCAAACAGTGTCTTTTTTGACGTGGGTTTTATCCCTGAGACACATTTTCAGAGTGTATCCAAAACAATTTCTAACTGTTCTAGAAAATCAGCGGGTTCGTCAACTAACAGACGAATGACTTTTTTAAGGCCATCCCTCAGCGTGGGAATATCTTCGTCTTCCCCGAATAAACCCTGTTCGTTAAGTAAAATCCAGTAGGTGTAAGCATTCAACATGTACATATGAGTTTGTTTTGCCCGCAGCGCTTGCGTTTTCCACTTTTCATAATCAAAACTGGATTGGTGCCGGCTACTACCCGTCTTTAACTCAAGCTCTCGAATCTCGATCTGGAGCTCAATATCTTTAATGGTGTACTGAAGAGCTGAAATCTTCGCTGAGCACTCTGCCCAAGTCTTCGGTTCTTCAGAATCCGAATAAATCCATGGGGGGAGATTGTCGATTACATATTTCTGGGACCATAAACAAGGCTTGTGTTCTGCAACTGCAATCATGAGCTCAAAATCGAATGAATTAATGAGTTGTATTTGCCGTCAATCACATATAGAACATGTGATTCAAAATTAACTCGGATGAGCAACTTATACTTTATAAGCTGTTTTAGGTCGCGTAAAAGTTTTTGCTTCGACGAACCTATCTCATCCAGAATTTCTTTGACGGATAACGGCTGACGACATAATAACAGATAAATCAAAACCGAGTGATGGCTTATGCAAGCACTGACTTTTTTAAATTCGTGATTGTTCTTAGGGAGATCGAGCACCTGTATTTGGCTTCCAATAAGACTTGAATCATTTTGTGAGAAATTTTTTTGCTTAGCCACAGTTTCACATCCTCCTTCATTTGTGGGGTGATTTTGGTTGCCGGGCTCAGGGCCCGCATCATGTGGTAGGGATTTACACAGTTTTCACATCCGCAGGTTGGCAGCACCTTGTCCCTAGTCGCCAACTCAATGTCATAAAACTTTGAGTAGACGAAGCGGCGTGGCCTCATGATCGTCCCATCTTTATCGACGAGACGCTGGAACTGCTTAGGTAAAAACAAGTGTTCATGCGGGTTTAGCCCAGGTCGATTCTGAGCAAGCCACGCTGAGACCTGATCGGACGGGCTTTTGGCGTCCCGATCCTCCTGCAGGCATCGCTGGCACGCGTAGCGCCCGCAGACCCTGTGAGCCCTTGGTAGATCCAACGTGGCGATGAACTCCGGCTCGGATCGACCGCAACTGCAGGTCAGACGCGTAACGCCACCAAATCGCTCTGCCTTGAAAGCGTCGAGGTTGTAGGTCTGGTCTGGGGTTTCCGGCAGATCTCGGGTAGTTACAGGTGTTTGAACTACCAAACCAAAGACGGAAACCAGCACTGGGTTCGTCACGGTTTGTTTTCTAGTGCTCTCTTGATTACACAAAGATAGCACGGTCCGCCTTGCCTCTGGTTTCAATTTTTTGTTTTAGAGCTTTTCTTAACGAAATTTGCGCGTCTCCGGGGTCTCAAGCGGGTTGGCCCAGGTTAGCTAAACCAAAACCAAAGAACTTTGGTTTTTGCTCATAGTATTATATAAATTAATTTTAAATACGTTTATAAAGTACAATTTCTAAGAATTTCATGTTAAGTCCCCGGACCACAGAACTTTTTTGCTGCGATCGGTAGCAGGGGAAGCACTGTGGAAGAGAAGACTACAGAATTTTTTTGGTTTGACTGGTATTATGAGATCATTAAGTACAGTTCTTAGACTTAAATGGTTACCGTGCAACCTACGACTTCTGAGACACCTGAAGTCGAGTACTGGCAAGAGTGCCGGCGACGTGCTGAGAAGTTAAATATTCCAGCCTGGCAGCTTGCTGAAAATGAGTGGCATCACGGGCAGCTGGACAAACAGGACGACAATCGGTAGCATTTCGGAAAACATTTTGAATTTTTTATGAGTGCCCAAACGTCTTCGTCCGAACTGCACGAAAGATTTGTAACTATGTACGAAATGTACCTTGATGGTCATTCGTACGAAAAAATTGGTAAACGATTTGGTATTAGTCGCGAGCGAGTGCGTCAGATTCTTAAAAAACGAAGTTCGACGGACGAATATGAAAAAATTAGACAAAGGATTTTGAACCGACGTGTCAACACTTGGCAGGTAAAAGAAATCGCTTCGTTGATTTCGAATGGTTATTCCTGCCGTGAGATTGCAGGTATTTTGGGCTGCAGTGTTGACTGTGTGAAAAGGGTTTCTTCGAAGTACAACTTTCAGAAGTTAAAGAAAGTGGGCTAATATTTAGAAAGGAGGGCCGTATTTACAGAGAGCATAATAGATGCCTGCGTGCCCGCATTATCCGAGCCGACATAGCCTACACGCCCCAAATTTTGAAGGTGCTATTGCGGCACTTGTAGAATGCATTTATACGGTTAGCGGCGTGGGCACAACTTCATTTACGATTGATCCTTCGGGGTACGCCTCAAATTTTGAGGGTTTAGTTCAAGTTATTGAGGACTTGAACTTTACGATGAGCGGTATATCCGCTGGCGGCGGAGGGGGTGGCAGTGGTGTTTATTTAGCTGGATCAGGTCTGTATTTGACTGGAGGAGATACGTTTAATGTCAACTTCAACACCATTTATCAGGAGGCAATTTCCGGTTATTTCTTAGCACAAGCAGATCTCGCCGTTCTTTACAGCGGCACCTACGTTGTTTACAGCGGAAGTCAGGGCACTGGCGGGGGTGGAGGTGGCGGCGGAGCTAGTTTTGTTACCGTCGGAACTGCACCGACTGCTGGATACAGCGGCGGCTCTCTATGGTTCGATACTAATGAAGGACGCTTGTTTGTTTATGCATCGGGCGCTGGTGTTAGCAACCCTGATTGGTATCAAACAAACGCAGAAGCTCTAGTGCATAAGTCTGAACAGCCTCCGTCTGGAGCTGGATATAACGCCCCGCCGCGGGATGGTTCACTTTGGTTTAGCACCATGTTGGGCTCGCTATTTGTTTATGATGCCACAAGTTCTGGTTGGTATGAAGCCGGACCGACTCGCAGCGTGGCTTACGGAGAAGCTGCACCATCACCTACAGAAGCAGGCGCTGGCTGGCTGGACAGCACTGTTAATAGCTTAAAAATTTGGAACGGCACAAGCTGGGCTGCCATTTGACATACGGCTTGGCGTCCCTAAGTTTTAGTTGGATCTTATTTCAAACGATGTCCAGACCTAAGTCCATTGTTAACAAACTTGAGTCCAAACCTAAAAAAACGCGCCAGGGTGATGGGGCACATTCAAAAGCCTCTCATGGCCGCAAAAAAAGTCGCGGACAAGGCAAATAACTATAGAATGAAGTCAGTAAAAACCCCCTAAATGTCTTTTGCCACATTTTTGGCGGGGGAGACTTTAAGCCCCGGAGATCCAGTCGCTTTGACGAGCGCTGGTGTCGTTTATTTT
>Ga0194124_10004641_pt1 | contig 13253 bp, 13 predicted proteins | sample TA2KigCas0mmetaG_FD_148605 | JGI IMG/M metagenome (GOLD analysis project Ga0194124, IMG submission 148605) | Freshwater microbial communities from Lake Tanganyika, Tanzania - TA2015031 Kigoma Deep Cast 0m | ecosystem: Environmental > Aquatic > Freshwater > Lake | place: Tanzania: Lake...
TTTTTTATAATTATTTAATAAATAATTATAAAAAAAGTTGATTTAAATACTACATAGTTATTAATATATACCATTATTAATATAATACTAAGATGGCACAAGATCAAGAACTAGGTGAAATTATGATAGATTATTTGTCATCTAACAGTGATAAACTATATACTATGACTGCCCTATATAATGAAATTACATCATCTGTGCCTTCCTTACAAATTAAAGATACACATAAGAGGAATGAATTTAATGAAAAATTTAGAATTGAATTTTTAACATTAGAGAACAAATACAAAGGAGTACATAGATTTATCATCAGTGAAAGGCAGTATATTATTTGGAGTCTTGAAAGTTATGATAAATTATACGAAACACATATTAAAAATACTCCTAACCGAACAGAACCAAATAATATAAATATTAGAACAAATGATTTATACATCAATACAGAGATTGAAACAACAAATTATTACGAAATGATTAAATCCTATATTAACAGTGGAGAATATAAATATATTTATGGAGATATTAGAGTTGATGGAATTAACAATGCTATTCATTTATTTGTTATGAATAATGATATTCATAATTTAAAAAAGATTAGTGAAATTCACAAAATTGATTGGACTATTAGAAATCGCAATAATAAATCATGCTTAGAACTAGCAAGAGAAAATAAAAATTGTGAAATGATTGAATATATTCTTACAAATATTCATGATGAAAATGTTCTAAGTTTAAAGAATATTATGGAAAATCAAAAAACAGTTCAAAAAGATATTTACGATAGAGTTAATAAAATAAGTATTGAGAATGGTAATCTTATTAATGAAAATCAAGAACTAAAAACGACTAACCATGAATTAGAAGTTAAATATAATAGACTTTATAAATTTAATTACATTACTGGTATTTGGTTTGCATACTTTCTTTGTAAATGGATTTTTAGTGAAATATAGATAATTTTTTATAATATTATATAAAAAAATTGAAAAAATATATAGTTTGTTTGATCCTAAACATGTTCCTAACACATTTTCTTTGGCTTGCACTTGCCATCGGCGGCCGCAAAACACCTTTGCCTCCTTGTTTTAAGGAAACAGTTACGCTTGAGGAACTGAAAAGATACGATACAGGTGTTACCTTTCAACGAATTACTGACGAAGATGGTCATATCGTGATATGGTCTAACGATCCATCTGTTCTTTTCCAGAACCTTCCAAAGTGTCCGTGGATGCATCACACGTATGTAGAAACACTGCATACCATCATGAAAACGCTTATTCACAAAGCGTCTCCTTTCAAGCGTGACACAGATCCATTCGACCAGGATCGATTTGAAGAAGTTTGGAAGGTTCTTCAAGAAAACATGGAGAAACATGCATAAACTTCTTTTGTAAAAAGGAAGTTTAATTAATTTTTTACTTTATTTAATTATTTTTTTTCATATTTTTATATATAATGACAAATAAATTTAATATTTATACCAAAAAAAAATATAAAATATATAACAAGAATAATATTAAAAATATAAATATACAAAACGGTGGTTCTTATAGAACTACAAGTACATTTGATAATATAAATTTTTATAATAAAAAAGTGTATGAAAATAATTTAATATGTTTAATTCACCAATAAATTTTTTTAGATATATATAATAGTAATATATATACTTATGGATGAAACAATTTTAGATAAATTATCTAAATTAACGAAAGATAATAAAGATTATGAATGTGTATTAACAAACGAAGAATTAACTAGTCTTCAAGATAAAATTAATCTATTAAAAGAGGAAAATAATAAATTAAAAATACAAAATTTAAAATTTGAAAAATCAAAAAAAATAATTGATGGACTATTACTTCTTCCATCTAAAAATTTAGAAACAAAAATAGAATTTATTAATGATATAAATAATATAACTTTTCTAATTGATTTAAAATTGGTAAATAATAATGATAATATAGCATCAAATTATATACCACTTTTTAGTTTAGTATCACCAGATAATTTAAGACATATAACATTAGGATTATTTAATAATAAAATAAGAATTGATAATAATTATGATTGTTTATATTATTCTAAAAATGAATATTTATTAAAAAATAATTGGTCTTCGATATTTGGCATACTTCAAATTTCAAAAGATAATATTAATATAATGATTGAATATAATAATAATAAAGTTTTATTAAATAGATTTGAAAAAAAAAATACAGAACAAATAGATTATATTTGTAATCAAAAAGAATGGAAATTAATAGTTGGTTATACACCTACTATTTGTAAAAACAATGAAATAATAAATATAATGTTTAAAAAATGTATTATTGTAAAAAATAAGCTTAGTTTTGATGAGATTAATAATTTAGATTATGAAACAATAAAAAATAGTATATATATAGAATTTTAACAATAAAATTTTTATATGCCATAATAAATATTTTTATATTTATTATATTAGATGAAAGAAAATAATCAGCCTCCAGATAAAAAAGATGGCTTCAAACCAGGTGAAAGTAATATTGATGTTTTTAATATTTTAAATTCTATAGAAGGATTTAAATATACAAATATAAAAAAAAATAAAAAGAAAAAGAAAAATTTAAATAATCAGATTAAAGAAGATATAGAAAATTACAATGAATTTTCTATCAATAATAAAGCATTAAAAATAAATTCTAGTTATAATAATCTTAATGAATTATCAAATATAAATAATAATTCTATAAATGATATTAAAGAAAATATAAGAAAATCTAAAAGTTATGGTATGTTAGATGAATTAGTAAAACAAATTAATAATGAGGTAAAATTAAGTAATTTAGATAATTTAAATAATCATATTGATGAAACTAACAGTAATATTTTAAGAAAAAGTAATAGTATAAATTCAATAGTTGATTTAAATATACAACCTAATAAAGAAAAAAAAATAAATAAAAAAAATAAAAATAATGCTATTATAACAACAGAAAAAAATAAGATAGATTATAACACAATTGATACACCATTTAAAAGTGTTGGAGAACAATTAATAATGGAAGAAATTAATACAAAATACAAGGATAAAAAAAGGAATACAATAAATCAGAGTATGATAAGTAAAATAAGAGAAAGCTTTAAAGGTTTAGTATATGAAGATTATAATCAAAAACCAAATTTATCAGATATAATAACATCTACAGAACTGGAAAAAAATTTAAAATTAAAAATTATAAAAAAATATATAAGATTTATAAGCGAAGAAGAAGTTTTTTCTGAAGAAGCAGATAAAATAAAATTAGAAATAAGTAATTTAATAAAAATTAAAAATATGAAAATATCAAATGATTATGATGAATTATTTAATAAAGTTAATAATAAAATAATGCCTGATAATTTAAAAACAAAATTACAAGAAATATATTTTAGAACATTAATAACAGATGATAATAAATTAACTATGTTTTTAAATAATGTCTTAAGATTACCTTATAATAAAGTTGATAACTCGATTGATTTAATTTCAAAAGAAAATATAATTCATGATGATAAAGTTAAGTTTATTAAAAATATTTATGAAGAATTAAATAATAATTTATTTGGATTAGATGAAGTTAAAGATTCAATTGTTAGTTTTATTTGCCAAAAAATTAATAATCCAGATTTACCAAATAATAAATTCTTATGTTTATGTGGTCCTGCAGGTGTAGGAAAAACATCTATAGTTCATACTGTATCTAATGCTTTAAAAATACCTTATTCTTATATTAGCATGGCAAATATAGACGAATCAAGTATATTAATTGGACATTCTTATACTTATGAAGGTTCTATTCCTGGTTGTATTGCTGAAGCCTTAATTAAAAATGATTGCACAAATGGAATATTATTATTTGATGAAATTGATAAAACAAAAGAGAAAATACAAAATATATTATTAGGTATATTTGATCCTATGCAGAATTATAAATTTAGAGATGCTTATTTTGGAGATTTTACAATTAACTTATCTGAATCTATGATGATATTATGTTTAAATGATTTAGATAAAATTAATCCTATTTTAAGAGATAGATTACATGTTATTAATATACCTGGCTATAGTTTAAGTGAGAAAAAAGTAATAATTGATACATATATTATACCAAAATTAGAAATACAATATAAATTAAATATAAAAATAGATCATAAAGTAATTGATTATATTTTAGATAAAACTAAAATTTATAAAGGTATAAGACAAATTATTATGAATATAACCAAAATTTATGAATTATGTATTTTAGATAAATATACAAATAAATATAATTTTAATAATAATTTTAATTATGAAAATATATCTTTATTAAAACTTCATGGAGATGATTTAAAATCTAATATGATGTATATATAAAAAGAATATTTTTTTTAATATTTTTTTATAACTATCCACCCGTCTATTTATTTTATATATAGCAATATTATAATATGGCTCAAAAATCTCACGAAAAAAAATCCCACGACAAAAAACACTTAATTGAAAGACTCTTTAAATTATTATGCTTAACCTTAGTCGTTTTAAGAATTTTAAATCATTTTAACTTAAATTTTCCTGTCGGTGTTTTAATGAAGGCCGTTGAAGTTTTAATGTTAGCTGTATGGTCTTTATTAGTATTAAAAGATAAGGGTTCTCAAAAAGAATTAAAAGTAATGTTACTTGAACAATGCAATCCTTTTAAACATTAGGTGACATAATTTTATATTTTATCATTATATAAAGTATAAAAAATATTTATATTATAAATCTATAATGATTGAATTTAATAATTTTAATATAAATAATATTTATAATGTTGATATTGATTATAATAAAACTATTTTAATAAAAAATATATTTAATGAAATTGATTTTTTAGTAAATATATTTAATTTAGAAATAAAAAAATCAATTATAAAATTATTTATATATAATAAAAAATTTTCTAATACTTTAATTGAACAATATATTAATTTAGTTAATATAATATCAAAATTAAATTTTATGGATCAATATGAATATTTAAATATAATTATTATTATTATACAAATATTAATTAATGCTAAAAAGGTAGAAATAATTATTACAGAATTTAATAATAAAGTAAATGAAAATATTAATATTCAAAAAATTAATAAATCTTTATACAAGTTTATAAATACTTTTATCGATAAAAATTATTTTATTAAATATATTATTCTTTTTTTAAAAAATAGTAATGATGAAAATATTATTATTAATATATCATCATTATTAGCTAAAGAATATTTTATGTATTATTCTGCTTATGATATGTTTGATATATTTAATTTTTTATTTAATAATTATAAAGATTCATTCATTAAAAATTATAATTTAGTAATTAATAATATTAATAACATATATGAGGATAATAATTTAATAACAAAAAAATTTAAATATAATTTTAAAAATAATAATATTTCAAATATTATTAAAATTTTTATAAAATTAAATAAAGTTGCATAGCACTTAAATAAATAATATAAAAATTGATTATAGTATTATATATATATATATATAAATTATAAAATATGGATATTACTGCCAAAAAAGTTAATGTTTATAGAGGAAATGGCTTTATGACTATTTCTAAATATAATAGTTCAGGTAATCTTTTATTTATAGCGGATAAAGATAGTAAGACAATTTCTGTAATTGATACAAATTCAAAAACTATTTTAGGTAATTATACAGGTCATAATGGTGTAATATGGTATCTAGATATTAGTTTTGATTCTAAAATTATGATATCTTTATCTGGTGATATGTCTATTATAAAATGGAATCTAATGAATGCTACATATAAAAAAATTACTGTTAAATCAATTCCTAAATATATTAACATATATAAAAATTTTTATGTTGTTTCTTTTGATCCAATCAGTAAAAAATCTGTATCTAGTTTTCAAATATTTAATTTAGATAATGATGAATTATTATATAATTATGAAGAAGAAAATAATCAAAAGAAAATTACAACTATAAATTTTTTAGATGATAATATATTATTTATTACTTTTGATAATGGATTCTATGGTGTATTCAGCACTGAAAGTAAAAGTTTTTTAAAATTAGAAAAACTACATGAAAATTCAATTAAATCAGTATCTTTTAATAAAGACAGAACTAAATTAATTACATCATCTATTGATTGCACTTGTAAAATAATTAATTTATCTGATTATAATTGTGAAGTTGTAATTGAAAATATAGTTCCTTGTAATTATGCTGTATTTTCTCCTATTAGAAATTATGTTATTGTTGGTGGCGGTATTGATGCTATGTTAGTTTCCCAAAAATCTAATAATGATTTTACTGCACGATTCTATTCAGGTAAAAGTGGTAAATTTATTTCTGGTATTGGAGGCCATTTTGGTCCTATTAGATATATTAGTTTTCATCCTGATGGGAAATGTTTTACAACTGCTAGCCAAGATGGTATTGTTCGTTTAAATTATATTGATGATGATGTTCCCTCAACCACAACTGAATCTCTAAAATTTATAAATGATATTAATATTCCTCTTGAATATGAAGAAGGTAAGCAAATTATACAAAAAGAAGGACATCAAGAGTCTAAACAAGAAGAAAAAAAAGAAAGTAAATTATATACCTTTACCAGTAGAACAAAATATGTGGAAAGAGAACAAGAAAAAAGGGATACATTTGCTATTAAAATATCAAATTTACCACCTGATATTGAATATCATAATTTAACTGAATTATTTGAATTTTTTGGTAGAATTAAGGAAAGAGGTATTACTATAAAAAAATATAATGATGATATAGTTGCTTTTGTAAATTATTTGGATAAGAGCTGTGCTGAAAAAGCTTTTACAAATATGAATGGTTATAGAATGGGGTACCAAATTATAAAAATAGAAATGTTAAATAATTAAATTTTTTTATTGAGGATTATATTTATTATTCATCCAATTGCTTGAACTTGATAAAAATTTTCATCAAGCTGGATGAATGCCTCCACGATACGTTCTCGCCATATTAGCCTAAAATTTCTGTGCTCTTCTGGCCTCCTCAACATTTCAAGAAGAGGTGCAAGGCGTTGGTCTGCCTGAATATGATGCAGGACAAACGGTTGAAAAATCTCAATGATGTGTCTTGCATCTATATTAATATGTGTAGATAAGACAGCAACTGTGACAACCATAAAGATCAGTGTGTCGGGTTGGACTCTTTGAGGATTTCTCCAGAACTGCCATCCTTCAACTGTTCTCTGCTGATAGAGCAACTCGTTGAGGAGATAACCTACCGGCTCTCTAAAAACATAAGCAACCATCCTTCTAAAAAGGGATCGCTTCTGTTCTTGTGTATGATTTGCTTGTTGGAGAAGTTCCAACATATCCTGTGGTAAAGGATCATGACTGGCTTGTACCACTTGTAATAAACCATTCCTCTCATGTTGAGGAAGGTTCAACATGGTTCCTACGCACACAACAATGGCAAAGGAGATTACCGGTCTTTGTTCGGGTATCTGTGGTGGTGCTGGTCTTTGTATTTGTACCATGATCTAATAAATAATAAATAATTAAAATTTTCAATTTTTTTCAAATATAATTATAATATACAAATAATTTTAATATATAAAGTATATATATAATGACACAATCTAAAACTGGATCACAAAAACAAAAAAGACATTTTACTGCTGTAGTAGGTAATAAAGAACAAGGTTTATACAATTCATATAATCCTTCTTCTGCCGCTAGAAAAGCAGTTTCTAAACTATGTGCTGAAGATAAAAAAAGACAAGTAGAATTTTATATTCGTGAAACAACACAAGATTCTAATAAAAAAACTTATGGACCTTATTTAGGTTTCGTTAAAAAATTAAAAGAACCTATTCAACTTGAAGGTAGAGTTATTAAATATGCTCCTGTTGCTAAATTAAATAAAAATGTAGAAGAAGGTAAATTATCATCTAAAAAATTATCTTCTAAAAAATCATCTTCTAAAAAACTAGTTGGTGGTGCCAAAAGACGATCAAGAAAAGGATCTAAAAAAGGATCTAAAAAAGGATCAAAAAAATAATTTCTGAATCTAAAAAATAATTTATGAATCAATATAATATTGTATAATCATACTATTTGAATCATTATGTGGTAAAAAGTGGCAATGAATAACACCACCAACACCTTTAATATTTGGTGAAGAAGTTTTTACATTAGACGGATAGTTAGGCCAAGTTAAATAAAATCCAACAGTTTGTTGAGGTCCTATTTGATAAATATCTCTTGAATAAGTGAGTGGAGTATATATTCTATCAACACTTAATAAATTAGGAGAATTGAAAGGTATATGCGGAACAGCATACCCTGAAGTTAAATGAAAATGTATTGGATGATTATCAGCATTATCGCCATTATTATATAGCCATAATTCTGTAGATTTTAATTGAACAGAAAATGAATTAAGATTATCATTAAGATAACCATCATAAAATCCTTTAAAAGTATAATTGCTTGGTATAATTAATTCACCATTTCTTTTCATGCAAGCAATTGGTAATTGAACTTCACCATCAGTTGTAGCATAGAATGGAAAAAAAGCCTGTATATCAGCATCGTATATGCCATATATATCATATTCATTACATTTAATATATTGTGATTTATTTTCAAGCATATCAATATGAAAATTATTTTTTGTAACATTATTTCCTAATTTTATTTTTTTTTGTTTTTTACAATTACAATCTTGTAAAGTTGAACCTGTCATAGATTTACCAAAGAATTGTAATATAGGCCATCTACCTAAAATTCTAATATAATAACTAGAATTATTATTAGTTTTAATTATCGCAGATTTTATACAAATATTTTTATCATACATATAAGGATATTGATATGGAAAAAATGACCAATCACATTCTAATATCTCGCTTAACTTTTTATAATCATGAAAACCCTTAACACATGTATTATGAAAAGTAGTATTTACTAATTCTACCCATTGTTGTATGTTTATAAAATCTGTTTCTGGAAATACAACTTTAACACTATATTTTGGATCTTTCTTTTCACCATATGCTATTTTATCTTTATAAAATTGAATTTCTATAGTATCATTAGAAATCATTGCTGTATTTGAATATTTATCATTTGTTTTATAAATCTTAAATTTAGATGATGGTAATGTTGCTGGTTTAAAATTATTTGGATTTAGATTATATTGATCTAACGCATAATTTAAATCTAATTGTGATGAATTCCATAAATCAACCATAATACGGTTTGCAGAATCTATGTATTCTGTGACACCATTTATATTTCCTGATGCTATAGCATTATTATTTGTTTCTGGAAATAATAAGAAATTTCTAGTAGGTACTTTATCACTTATAGTTGGTAAATTATAAAAATATTTATCATTTAGTAATTTTATGTAATTTGATACATTATTATATTCAAAATATGGTTTGCTAATTATTTCACAATACTTTTTAAGATTCTCTTCACCAAATACTGTTTTTTTAATTAATTCTAAAACTTTATTTACACACAATTTTTTATTTTTATTATCACATGTTTTTTGCACTATTTTTAAAAATGCTTTAATATGAGTAACGGTAGGCACTCTTATAGTTCCATTTTGTAATATTTTATCTACTTGTCCTATTTCACGCACTTTAGGATAAAGTAAATTACTTGGATTATTCTGTTGATTAGTACTATTTGGATCAGGTATAGGTGTTGGATATATAGTATGATTATTTTTTTCAAAATTTGGTATAGTTCCAGTTAATGTTGGATCATTAGGATTGGATGGATTTGTTTGAACTGAATCAAATATTTCTGTTAAATCATAATCATAAAAAAATACAAAAGCTGTTTTATTTTTAAATTTATCTAAATCAACTAGAATACTAACTCTACCTGCTACTGGTATATTGGTCATTTTTAATTCTACCGGATTTATTAATCCACTATCACATTGAATTAGATGAAAAGACTTTATAGTTCTGTCTTCATCGCAAACACCAATATAATATACACGCCAATTTAAACAAGCATTTAATATATCTATCTTTACTAAATTTTCACTAGTCTTGTGATAAAGTAAGTTTATATATTTATCATCACATTTACCGAACCAATTTACTGCTGATATACCATTAATAGCTGTAAAAGCAGATCTATTTTGATCTACTGTTAAATTAATATTGGTTTGTTCTCCTTTTTCATTAAGATCTAAATCAGATGCTATCATCATAATATTATTATTACCATATCTAAACATTTTACTTAACCATTTGGTTTCATCATCTACAATTTGTAATAAACCGACTGCTCCACTATAAATTAGTTCCATAGATATAAACATATTATGATTATGAAACCATAATAGAGATTGATTATTTGTAATCTTTGGAAATTTAAAGGTTACTTCCGGTCCTAATAACGTGCTTTTACCAAAAACAACTTCCATACTAGTGCCATCAACTGAACCTACAGTATTTAATCCATGATAGTGAATATTAAAAGTAAAAAGGGTTTTATTTTTATAAGTAATTTCAGGTTCTGAATGTTTAGCAAATTTAATAAATGGTAATCCATATGACGATTTAGAATACAATTTATCGCATATAAAAACTTTACTACCAAAAATAGGTTGACATCTTTCATTTTTTCCACTTGGATGAGAATTTGATGAGAATTTATGAGTTGTATTCTCTATCTCTATAACAACTTTTTCATTCTTTTTTAATTTTGTAAAATCTAATAACCGAGGTTGTGGTAGTGTAATAATTGACATTATATAATATTATATATTAAATTATAATTTTTTTCTTGTAATTATAAATATTAACATTTTTGTAATATTTTGCTCCATTACTAGGATAAATACACACTATATCATGATAATTTATTATTTTAAGCAGATTGTCAACTGGTTCCTCAAGAACATATCTAGAATTTCCTGACTCGTCTCGCTCTATTTTATATTTGAAAACACGTCTTGACTTTTCTTGCGTTGAAGGCTTTGCCTCTTGTTGTTGAGATGATTTATAATCATGTCTTGGATTATCGTATTTGTTCGCCTTTTGTTGAGGGTATTCCTCACACCTTTCACCCTGTCGTGTTGTGTAGGTTTGTTCTTTTGTTGAACGTGATTTTCCTTTCAAATCATAATGCATTATATTATGAATATATAGAATATAATGTTTATAATAATAAAAAATCAATTTTGGTTATAAAAATTGATTTTAGTTAGTAAAGTAAATAAAATATAAGAATATGATAAATAAAAATGGTTGAAATAGTAGAAAATCACAATAATAAATTGAAATTATTATTATACAAGAATGATATAGAAGCGTTAAAACAGTATTATTTTGAGAATAAAGATAAAATTGATCTTTCTATTGAGGATGAATTACCATTTAGATATGCCTGCGAGAATGGTAATTTAGAATTTGCCAAATGGTTATTAAATATAAAACCAAATATAGACATATCCGCATTATCAGATTATCCATTTAGGTTGGCATGTTATAAAGGACATTTACATGTAGCAAAATGGTTATACGATACAAAACCAAATATAACAATAGAAAATATAATGTTTTATTTAACATGTGAGAATGGATTTATAGATATTGCCAAATGGTTATTACAGTTAAATCCAAAAATTAATATTTCATTATACGATGAAGAAGCTTTTCGTTCATCATGTAGTGCTGGCCATATAGAAATAGCAAAATGGATATTAAAGATAAATCCTGATACAAATATATCTGCTTGTGATGATTATGCCTTTAGATTTGCGTGCGCCAATGGCCACTTAGATATAGCCAAATGGTTATTAGAAATTAAAGCAGATATAAATATATCTGGTTATTGTGAATATGCTTTTTTATTTGCTTGTAAAAATGGTAAATTGGATGTAGTTAGATGGTTATTAGAGATTAAACCAGATATTGTGATAGATATAAATAACGAATCAGCATTTGGCTGGGCCTGTGCGAACGGACATATTGAAGTTGTTAAATTTCTATTTACAAAAAAAACCAATTGGAATATAAATAATGTTCATTCTTTTATAGATCCAGAAATTATTTATTGCATTAGAGAGATAAATAGGAAGAAATGGTATAATATAATAAATAAAAAAGATAATGAAGAATTAGAGATAACATGTCCTATATGTATAAGTAATATAGATGAGTATATAAAAACACCTTGTAGACATACATTTTGTATTGAATGTATAACTAAATGGATTGAAACAAATAATTCTTGTCCTTACTGTCGTATGATAATATAAATAATTTAATCAATAATATTTATAAGGGAACCTTTCTTTTTAGTTTTTTTATTAGTTAGTCGATCATCATCAATTTCTAATTTATTTTTTATAACAATATTATCTTTTTCTAATTCTTTATCAAGATCAGTATCTAATTCTTTATCAAGTTCAGTATCTAAATCTGTATTTTCTAAAGTAGATTTAGATTTTATAATATTAGTGAAAAATAGTTGTGCTTGTTTTTTATTATTTTCAATTTCAACTTCTAATTGTTTAATTAGATTATCATTTTTTTCGCAATACTTAATAATATCTTTTTGTCGATCAAGTGAAGGGATTGGTAATTTTATATTTTTTATATATTCTTTTGAAATATGTTGTAATCCAATTCCAATAAATCCTTTTTGTAAAATATCAATATTAATTAATAAATAATAATATGCCCCTTTAGTTAATAGTTCTTTATTTATTTTAATAATAAAATTATCAGTAGAACATGAAAATTTACTACTATATTTAATATTAGCATTTCCTCCACTACCAATAATTAAACATTCATCAGAATAATCATATTCATTACAATATTTATCACAATTTTGTGATGAAGTAAAAAATGGATATTTACCATCTTTTTCACCATAAGAAGCTTGTCTTTTACTTTTAGGTAAAAATTCACAAACTTCTCCAAGTAATTTAGTAAAGTTATCACCATAGTTTTCTTGATTTTTTAAACAAAATTCGTTTAGTATTTTTAATTCTGTAATTTTATTTATAGTAGTTTTATTTGTTTTTTCGTATATGAAATCAAAATATTTAACTAAATCTTGTTGTTGTTTAAATGAAGGGATTGGTAATTTTATATTTTTTATATATTCTTTTGAAATATGTTGTAATCCAATTCCAATAAATCCTTTTTGTAAAATATCAATATTAATTAATAAATAATAATATGCATATTTAG
>Ga0194124_10004647_pt1 | contig 13244 bp, 13 predicted proteins | sample TA2KigCas0mmetaG_FD_148605 | JGI IMG/M metagenome (GOLD analysis project Ga0194124, IMG submission 148605) | Freshwater microbial communities from Lake Tanganyika, Tanzania - TA2015031 Kigoma Deep Cast 0m | ecosystem: Environmental > Aquatic > Freshwater > Lake | place: Tanzania: Lake...
AAGCTGATGCTCTGGCAAGTACGCAGAAATCAAATGGCGAATAAAGATCCAGGCAAAGAGCGCCATCGAGAATGGTTTGACCGCCCAATTGATAAAAAGTGTAATACCTATGCCACGCCAGTGTTGTTTGAGCTCTCTAAGGCTGGAAAAGTCGGCCTTTAAGAGCATCGGAATGATCATCACCCAGATGAGTACGCCAAGCGGAAGGTTCACTTGAGCAAACGTCAAACCACCGATCGCTTGCACCGGCTCGGGGAAGCTTTGCCCTAGAAAAACGCCGATGACGATACAAAGCGCTACCCAAAGGCTTAGGTAACGCTCAAAGCTTCGCATAAGGATTAATTTTTGTTCGATCGTAGTTCAATGTTTTCCGATTGCCTCAATCTCCTGTTGAATCGCTAAGCTATCAAGCGAATCAATGGGTAAGGCCAGCATTAATTCGATTCGTCGGCGTAAGATCATTGCGGTATCCCAAAAGATCTTGTCGAGCTGCTCATCAGTGCCCTCTGCGGCCGCTGGGTCGGCAACACCCCAATGCGCGGTCATCGGCTGACCTGGCCATATCGGACATACCTCACCCGCAGCCTTGTCGCAGACCGTAAAGACGAAGTCGAGCACAGGAGCGTTGGGCTGAGCGAATTCGTTCCAATCCTTACTTCGATAGTCTTGCGACGGTACGCGCAAAACCTCAAGCGTCCTCAGCGCAAAGGGATGAACTTTTCCTGCCGGATGGCTACCCGCTGAATACGCGATGAACCGACCACCCCCGAGCTGGTTCATGATGCCTTCGGCCATAATCGAGCGTGCAGAATTATGGGTACAAATGAATAGAACGTTATAATGCGCCTTGGACATCATGACTCCCCTTAAGTAGGCTCTCTCGGAGCCGGATTGAGCCTTAGATCACGCTCAGCATGCTTGATCGGTAGGGCCAAACTGATGATCCAACAGGCTATAAGCATGCTTGCCGATCCAATCAAGGACCAGGCTAAGCCACCCCATTGGTACAAAAGGCCTGACAAGAAAGTGCCAGCGAATCGGCCCATTGCATTGGCTGCGTAATAAAAGCCAACATCTTCAGCCGCCTTTTCTGAGCCCGCATAGGCGAGCACCAAATAAGAGTGGACCGAGGAATTCACAGCGAATGCAAAGCCAAAAAGCGCAAGCCCACCCACAACCACCCATTGCAAATCGTCTGGCTTGACCTGATCAGGCTCAAGCTCAATGATCAAGGCTATAGCGATAGGTATGAGCGCTAACAGTGCTGACCAAACCCTTGCCGCCGGCACTTCCTTGCTGAGACCATCCTCGCTCCGTTGCACAATTGATGGAGCGAGGGCTTGCACAAGACCATAGGCAATCGTCCAAAGCGCCAAAAATCCGCCAACCATCGCAAAGGTCCAGCCATTTGCGTAGAGAAATACCGGCAGACCCACGACAAACCAAACGTCTCTTGCTCCAAAAAGCATAACGCGTGCAGCCGCAAGCAGATTAATACCCGATTGTTTCGCGAAAAGTTCTCTTGCTGATTTAGAAGCCTTGCCTTTGCCCATGAGCGTTGGCAAATAAACTAGTACACCCAACAAAACAAGGCCAAGTAGCGCAGCCATCGCCCAAAGCGCATGCTGAAACCCCAGACTTTGCAGCAAGATGCCACCCAGGAAAAAACCAATGCCCTTCATCGCGTTCTTGCTGCCGGTGAAAAATGCAACCCAACGAAAGAGTTGCCCTGAAGCACCGCTCGACGTCAGTTTGATGGCAGATTTGCTCGCAGTTTTTGTAAGATCTTTGGCAACACCGCAAATACCTTGGGCGATCACCACCCAGGCCACCGACATCGCGGCTGACCAATCGGCTGACAATGCAGAAAGCAACAAGAAGCCGGTGATTTGTGTTGGGAGTCCCACAGTTAGCATGCGCGTGATGCCATAACGCGCCGCTAGCCAGCCGCCGATGAGATTTGCGGGAACGCCCATGGCCTCATACAGAAGAAACAAAAAGGTCAGGGTAAAAGGCGAGTAGCCGAGCTTGTAAAAATGCAAGAGCACAAGCATGCGCAAGGCCCCGTCGCTGAGGGTAAACCCCCAATAAGCAGCGGTTACAAGGAGATAGTGACGGCTGCCTTGTTGCATTGACACTGTAGGCCTTGCCTAAATCCCATGCTCTCGCATCAAACAAGCCAAATCAATCATCCGGCATGCGTAACCCATTTCATTGTCGTACCAGGCATAAACCTTCAGGAGCGTTTCGTCAGTAACCATGGTGCTTGGCGCATCGACAATCGCACTGCGTGTGTCCCTTGCATAGTCCGCGCTCACAAGCGGCTTTATTTCATAGCCAAGAATCCCAGCCAGTGACCCTTGGGATGCCTTGAAAAATAATTCGTTAACCTCATCCGAACTGGTTTTGCGCTGAAGTTCAAAGACACAGTCAGTCAGCGAAGCATTCAGAACAGGCGCACGCACCGCATGCCCATTGAGCTTTCCTTTGAGCTCGGGATAAATCAATGCAATCGCTGTGGCGCTACCAGTCGTTGTCGGCGCAAGGCTTAACATCGCACTTCGAGCCCGCCGCAAATCCTTATGCGGCGCATCGACGACCAAATTCGTGTTCGTTGGGTCATGGATGGTTGTGATCTGGCCATGCCTGATTCCGATGGACTCATGAATCACTTTGACAACCGGTGCCAGGCAGTTGGTTGTACACGACGCTGCCGTCACGATAAGGTGTTTGGAAGCATCGTAACGATGGTCATTCACACCGACAACGATATTGAGAACATCACCGACTTTGACCGGCGCAGCAACCATCACGCGCTTAGCGCCAGCTCGTAAATGCCCTTCCAGACGATCGGGTGTGAGGAATTTTCCAGTGCATTCGAGCACCAGATCAACGCCTAAATCGCCCCAGGGTATATCTTCAGGATTACTGATTGAGGAAAAGCTAAGTGTTTCTTGATCGATACAAATGCTTGATTCATCACCTGCTCGAATATCGGCCCGCCAGCGGCCCTGCACGCTATCAAATTCAATCAAGTGAGCCACCGCCTCAGCACCCGCTTTGATTTCGTTCAAGTGGACCAAATCAAGGCGATTGGCGGCACGAGGATCATCGATAGGTCGCTGCACTGCACCCAATGCTGCTCTAAGGGCAAGTCGACCAATACGGCCCATGCCATTTATGCCTACTCTCACATCATCACCCATCAATTCATAATTCGATAATCATAGAAATGATTGATGACAATTTCAAGTCATAGGACTGCCCTCAAGCTGCAAGCCGCAGACCCGGCCCTCACAACAGTGGTCAGTGAGATAGGCGATCAGTTCATTCATATGACCAACAGCTGGCCTGTAAAATAAATGCCTGCTTTCCCGCTCGACGCTCACCAAGCCGGCTTGCGCGAGCTCTTTTAAGTGAAAAGAAAGGGTTGATGGGGGAATCCCGAGTGCTAGCGAGAGCTCGCTTGGCCTTAAGCCCCGGTCAGCAGCACCAATCAGCGCACGAAAAATCCTAAGTCTTGCATCTTGCGCAAGTGCGGCAAGCGCGGCCACGGCAGCTTTCTCATTCATCGTGGGAAAAAGTGTAAAGCAATCGCCCAACGAGGCCAAGCAAAGCCAAGCCTGCCTTGATTATTTCTCATCCATGGTCCAAATGCCATCCCAGCCTCTAGTCGGCGGCTCCGCTTCCAGACTATCGATTCGCCGCAAAAAGGCTTTTGCACCTCCGCCAAGATGGGGATGGGCAATGAGCCGAAGCATCGCCAATCGCGCCTCCTCCCAGTCTCCTTCACGATAAAACGCATGAGCTTCTTCCCAATCGGCTATCCATGCGTCATAGTGGCTACGTTGCGCAGGGCTTAAGGATTCAAGCACAGCAAGGGGCTCATAAATCGAGACCGCGCTGTCATAGCCCTTGACCACGACCCGATCGACAAATCGAAACAAATAAGTAGTCTCGCAGGCCTTCATCACTGTTTCTGTTACAAGAATGCCAACGCCATAAAAGCGGGTCAGGCCTTCGACGCGGGCTGCTAGATTCACGTTATCACCGATAGCGGTGTAAGTGCTCCGAAAACTAGAACCCATATCACCAACATAAGCCATACCGCTATGAATACCAATCCCAATTGCGATCCTCGGAAGCTCTCTTGCTTTGAGACTCTCTTGCAAGGCAGAAAGCCGACTGATCATCATCATGGCCGCATCAAGCGCGCGCTGCTCAGACTTTTCAACCTCAAGCGGCGCTCCCCAAAATGCCATGATCGCATCCCCGATATATTTATCGATGGTTCCATGGTGCTGGTGGATTGTTGCGCTAAGCGGTGTGAGAACTTCGCGCAAGAGCTGCGCGATTTGCTCTGGCGGCAGCCTTCTGGCGAGACCTGTAAAGCCAGCAATATCGGTAAACATGATTGTCAGCTGATGCTGCCTTGCCCTCATTAAGTTTCGATCGGGATCTTTGGCAAGCCGTCGTGCAACTTCCTTAGGCACGTATCGTGCGAAAGTACCCTCAACCCGCTTCGATTGTCGAAATGCGCTTACCCACCGCTCTAATAATGCGGCCCCGACACCGGCAACAATGCCAAAAAGCGTGGGCGCCAAGGGCACAACCCAAAACTTCTCCTGCCACTAATAAAGATTCAGCCCAACTAGCACTGCGAGAATAAGAAGCAAACCAGCAAGTGCCAGGGCCGGTGTGGCATAACCCATCACAATGAGTGAGGAAAACATCACTAGCGCAAGCACGATCAACTGCCAGGCATCAGTCCAAGCGGGCTTTTGCAGCAATTGCTGATTCAAGATAGCCAATACCGCGTTAGCATGTATTTCCACACCTGGAAATACAGTTGAAACTGGCGTATTTCGAAGATCAAAAAGACCTGATGCCGAGGTTCCCAATAAAATAATCTTGTCCTTAAGCAGGGCAGGATCCGCTTGACCTTTGAGCACATCAACAGCTGACACATAGCGAAAACTGCCAGGCGGCCCCTTAAAAGGGATTTGCATCATTAACTCACGATCAACCGGAATCCAGACCGACTGCTTCGGATTGACTAATTCAATCCATTCAATGGCAGCGCCTGGTACACGCTGATTAATTTGATCGGCTTGCATCGCAGCGCCGCCAATGGCTGTTCGAACCACGGCAATAGAAAGGCTTGTGTATAAACCTTGGCCATAGCTCACTAGCGCGGGGACCCTGCGGGTAACCCCGTCATCATCGAGTTGCGGATTGATGTGGCCCGCATCAGCAGAAACCTGCAGGAAACGCTCGAGAATGCCAGGCGATGACTTTGCCTGTACTGGAAAGCTATAACGATCACGTAAAACCTCCAGCGATAAGTCGGACTCAGGCAGCGTGCTCGAGAGAAGTTGGTCCTTAGCTAGAGATGGCAGCGCCGCCCCTTGCGGTGCGCCAGCAGCTTGTAATGGACTAGCAGCCAATCCTTTTGATGGATAAGCAAAATGATAAGCCGCTACGACGCGACGTCCTTCGATCGCAGCCGCTAGCGCTGCATCTGCAGGTTCTGACTCGGGTTCTGCAAGCAGAACATCAAGCCCCAGGGTATGAATTTGATACTGATCAAATAATTGATCAATCAGCGCTGCAAGTCGGAACCTTGTCCAGGGCCAGCGCCCAAGTTGTGCCAGACTTGCCTCATCAATATCAACAATGACAACAGGATCAATCTGGGGCTTCGGTGGTAGGAGTCGAACACGCTGGTTATAAACATAACCTTCTAGGACTTGAAGCAGGCCATTAGGAACGATTTGCAAGACATGGCAGGCAACGATGACATAAACTGTCGCAAGGACAAGTAAAGAAAAGGGCCTTGCGGCACCGACGTAGCGCGCAAGCAGCCGAAGAAGCTTCAAGTCTTCACGAAAGGCGGCTTTCGACCCACCAAAGATTCAGCCAAGATGAGATCGTCGTCGTCATGCCCCAGTCCACCCGCTGGAACAATCCTAGGGCGAGGCCAGCGAAGCATAAAGCGCCCTGCATCGTGGTAGCTTGCCTCAAAGTCTTCCTGAACTGACTGATCATCACGTGAAGTAAAGGCGAACTGTCCATAGCAATAACAAATGTAACTACGGTGCAGTTGTGACTCCACATAGCAACCCGTACCTCGAATACCGATGGTAGCGCTGGTGGTAACGATCTTCCTTTCAGGGCCTTTTCCAAAGGTTGCAACTAAGCCGCCACTCACGAGGCGGAGTTGATCGACCGTCGACCCCTTACCCTCAATCTGAAGGCGTGCGCCGCGTTCTTGGCCCTTCACGATGAATGCGTCATTACCTACAGCAAATGCTGCGCTGCCTCCAGGCGATACGCTCACTTCCTGCCCAGCTCTGACCTGCTGACTTGCTTCGGCACGCTTGCCGTCGACCCTGACCTGACCTTTGATCTTCAAAGGCTCAGAGGCTTGTTGGGCTAAAACAGGTCTGCTGCCACTTAAACCAGCAAGCAGCAGACCGGTGCCCGTAGCCAAGGCCGAGCGGCGCGTGCATGCTCTAGCCATGAAGTTAGAATACTTTTTGACCACCTTTTTCTCTTCGGCAACTCGGCGAAACCGGACTATAAAGAAGCTATAGGTCTAAAGCAATGCTTCGCATGTTTTTGCGATGAAGGTATAAAGCGGAATACCAATCAAAATATTTAAAGGAAAAGTAATGCCCAGGCTGAGCCCCAAATAATAAACCGGGCTCGCTTCACTGATGGCATAGCGAACCACTGCGGGAACCACGATATATGACGCACTCGCCGACAAGACCATCAGTAAGACGGTATCTGCGAGCGCAAGTTGTAAAAGCTGCGCAAGACCAAGCGCCAAGCAAGCGTGAACAAGCGGTGCAATCACGGCATATGCCAGCAAGACCGGCGATGCATGCAAGGCATCACGAAAGCTGCGAGCAACCATCAGGCCCATATCAAGCAGAAAAAATGACAGCATGCCCTTAAACAAATCGCCTGAAAATGGTTGCATCACTGTCATTCCCTTTTCTCCACTAAGTAAACCAACCAACATCGCGCCAAGAAGCAGTAGGTGCGCACCATTGGTGAAGGACTCGCGAATAATCTCTGCCAGCGAAGTCCGCTTGAACACTGGGCGCTTTTGATCGGTCTGAGCACCGTTTGCGCCACGCTGTCTCAAGCGGTTTGCGAAGAAAATGGCTATCAGGATTGCGGGTGACTCCATCAGCACCATCGCAACCGCCATATGGCCACCAAATGCCAGACCTTCTTGCTCTAAATATTGCATCGTAGTAAGAAAGGTCACAGCACTGACCGAGCCATAAGAGGCAGCCATCGCTGCGGCATTAAATCCATCGATAAATCGACGAAGCGTTGCATAAGCAAGAAGTGGCACCAAAATAGCCATGACAATCGCTGAAAAAAGCGCCAAGGCAATATCAAGCGTAAGACCCGATTGCGCAAGCGCAAACCCTCCTTTGAGGCCAAGCGCCATCAGCAGATAAAGCGATAAGAACTTAGCCATCGACTCCGGAATTTCAAGATTCGAGCGAATCGCACCTGCAAAAACCCCGAATATAAAAAATAGAATCGATGGATCCAATAAATTTTGCAAACTCACACACTCTCTCTTTAATGCAAGACGCTCTGACAATTTCGCCTGACGGCCGCGGTACGCCTGATGGCTGCGATACGCCTGATGGCCGCGGTACGCCTGATGGCTGCGATACGCCTGATGACCGGAGTCATTGATATTAGGGGCACTAATTTCTAGAGTAAAATCAATATTTACATGGTTTCGTATAGATTTTTTACTATGCTAAATAATGAACATTACCTTTCGACAATTAAGGCTTTTTCTCGCGCTGGCTGATAGCGGCAGCGTCAGTGCGGCTGCAAGGCGTATGCACGTCACCCAACCCACGGTTTCAATGCAACTGAAAGAGATCTCCCAGCAAGTCGGGATGCCTCTCTATGAAGTCGTTGGCAGGAAGCTTTCATTGACCGAAGTAGGCAAGCGTCTTGCCAATACGGCGCGCGACATAACCCACTGCTGGGAAAGTTTTGAGCAAGAAATCGACGCATTCCAGGGATTGACGCGCGGCAAAATACGCGTTGCGGTGGTTAGTACGGCTAAGTACTTTATGCCGCGATTGGTTGGTTCATTTTGTAAGCTTCATCCAAATATCGATGTTGCCCTTGAGATACTGAATCGCGATAGCGTAGTCGAGCGACTTCGAGACAATAGAGATGATTTTTATATCATGTCGATGCCACCAGGCGATATCGAATTAAACGATGAAAGCTTTATGCAAAATCCAATTGTGGTGATTGCCTCAATCGGTGACCCTCTCGGCAAAGCTAAATCCTTGCGGCTAAATGACTTGGCCAAGCACCGATTCATACTCCGCGAAAAGGGATCGGGCACACGTATGGCGGCGGATCAACATTTCCGTGCCATGCGATTTCGCCCAGATATTCGCCTCGAACTTGGAAGTAACGAGGCGATCAAGGAATCAGTGGCGGGCGGACTCGGTCTTGGTGTGCTATCGCGGCATGCCCTGCACCGACATGACGGCGAGCATGGTGTACGCATACTTCATGTCAAGGGATTCCCCTTAGCATCGGCCTGGCATATCGTGCACCCAAGCGCCAAAAAACTCTCGCCACTTGCGCAGGCCTTTAAGCAGCACATTTTGACGGAAGTCGCCAAGTCATAGGCAAGGTATCAAGTTATGATGATTAGGGCGCTGGTCTATTCGGGCCACTTAAAGCAGGCATGCGCGGGGTACCTGCGGCTTACCGCAATCCTATCGAATCAGTGCTTTTAATCGTGCGCGCTCAGGCTCATTAGGGACAATACCGGTTGTTTCAGCTTCAAGAACGATATCGCCCTTGGGATTTTTGACGAAAACCTCAGCGCGTGCACGCCCCCGTTGGTCTATCGAACAGATATGCCATTCGCAATATAAGAGCTCGTCTGCGTAGACAGGGCGCCTGAAACGGAAGGCCATTGAGCTTGCCAACCACCCGATTTGACCACCAATTTCCGTGATCAGGCTGGCGGTGAGTAATCCATGGGCAATCGGTGATCCAAGACCCTTAAGATCGATATAAACCTGATCATAGTGGACTGGATTGAAGTCCTTAGACAGTTGAGCAAAAAGCTCGATCTCTGCTGGACTGAAGCTGCGCGAGATCGCAAATCGATCGCCTACGTTGAGACCTGCAGCAGCGTGCCGCCTTATATCGGTCATAGCAGATTACAGGAAGCCAGCGTCGCCGCCTTCTTTCTTGCGTTCCATGATGATGCGCCCTTCCTGATGGAGCATCCGCCCGGTTGTGAGAATTTGCTTTTGCGCATCTTCGACATCAGCAACCTTGATCGGACCGCGCGCTGCAAGGTCCTCACGCACGGTGTCGGCAGCCCTTTTGGCCATGTTCTTAAAGATTTTTTCGCGAAGCTTGGGTGAGGCACCCTTAAGCGCAACAACGAGAATATCTTGCGTTACCTCAAGCATAAGGGTTTGGATTCCCTTGTCTTCAATTTCAATAAGATCCTCAAAAGTAAACATCTTCTCGACAATTGCATCAGCAAGTTCACCGTCGTATTCGCGAATCTTGCCGATGGCATCCATATCCATACCACCCGATAAGAGATTGAGGATTTCGGCAGTGGGAATGACGCCACCGACGTTGGAACGCTTGGTATCCTGCGCTCCAATATTCATCATCGTCTCGTTGAGTTCCTTCAAAGCAGCAGGCTGCACTTTTTCCAAGAGGGCAACTCGCAAGACCACTTCGTTACGGACTTCAGCAGGGAAGAGTTTCAAGAGGGCTGAAGCCTGGGGAGGCTCATAAAAGGTAAGTATGGTTGCCAATACCTGAGGATGCTCGTTTTTCAGGATCTCAAAAGCCACATCAGGATCTAAGCGCTTTAAGGCGTCTAGGCCTGACATATCAATGGCAGCTTCGAGTTTCCCGAGCAAATCGGAGGCACCTTCCGAACCAAGCGCCTTTTGCAACATGTTTTGCATAAACGAGTCGGTATCGAAAGCAACCTGAGCGTTACTGATGGTTGCCTCCTTGAAGTCACGCAGGACTTGCAAGAGCATATCGCGATTCAAAGCGCGCACTATCGCCATCTTGCTTGAGATACGTTGAACTTCAATCGGCGTAACCTGGCGCAAAACGTCAGCAGCCACTTCTGCGCCCACTGAAAGCAAGACCACCGCTGCTTTCGAAGCACCATCAAGATCCTCAAAACTCATCGGCGCCTTACCCGCCGATTTAGCGCCCTCTTTGATTTGTTCGGCTAGAGACTTTGGCCGCTCAACTTTCACTTCTTCTTCGGCCATTACAGCACTCCAGCAACACGGTTATCTAAGGGTAAGGGCAACTGCCATCCATGGTGACAGGCGCCATTGGCATTCAGGCGATCGCTATCTTGCGGTCCGTCGACATCTTGCTGCCTATTGCAATGCAAGCTGACAGAGGGTACCCTGATTTTGGCAATCATGCTAGCGTCGAAAGTTAAGCCTATGCGTTAAGTCGCCCTAGGGCTCTGCCATAGGCTGTCAAGCTGGCAGTGGGCTTGATCGATTTCACACACATACTCGCGCAGCAGCATCGATCCAACTTGCGGATTCCGCTTTGTCTTGTTTTCAATAGCTATTAAATCCAAACCGATTCGTGGATTACTTATAGGTCTGATGCATAGCCCCCTGTTGAATGCCTCCGGGACCATCATGATGGCAGGGAGTATCGCTACAAAATCTGTTTGATTTACGAATTCGAAGGTACCAAACATTGAATCAATGCTGATTACTTCCTTCACTTCAATCCCATAAGCCCTCAGCTCGTTGAGTATCTTCTCCCTTCTAATGGATCCAGGGGATTGAAGGACCAAACGCATTGAATGCAGTCCACGGAGATCGATTGGATGTCCATGGTGATCACCGGGCTTGCTAGCTTGAACTAAAACTTCATAGGTAGTCCGCAAAGGCTGACAAAAAATTGATTCAGGCGCCTCAAACATTGGAACAATCGCAAATTCGATGTCACCTTTCAAAACCGACTGTATCAAATCTGTGCTCACTTGCTCGGTGATCTGAATCGCCAGATTAGGATGGTTCTTGATAACTCTTCGATGCACTGGGCCAGCAATAACCCTTGTCAGGGCGGGCATTAGTCCAATATGAACAGAGCCTTCTAAGCCCTTTCTAAACGCCCTCGCTTCGGACTCTGCCTGGACAAGAAGGTCGATGATCATCAACGCCTTTTCATACAAGCGCTTACCTGCAGGTGTGGGGCTGGCACCGTTAACTGTACGGTCGATAAGTTGAACATCAAGCTGTTCCTCAAGCTTTGCGATTTGCTGGGAAACGCCAGACTGCGTCGCGTGTAGTCGCACGGCTGCAGTGGTAAAGCTTGCAGTTTCAACAACCGCGATAAAGGTCTTGAGATTCGAGGTTGAAAGCATCAATTAACCTCTCTTATGACAGTCACAACTAAAAATAATTTTACTTATCAGCCTAAAGCTTGAGAGGATAAGTCGTCGTAGGCAAGAGCTAATCGCTATGAGTTTTATTTCATGAAACAGGTTTTTAAAGCCTTTAAATGAGGAGCTATATGATGCCGTCTCAATCGCTTCAGTGGCAAGTCAATTGCCGACACCCTCTTATCGGCGCGGAAGTTCGTGGTGTCAATTTACGATTACCGTTAGATGCGCAAACCCTAGGCTGGCTGCATTCGCTTTGGATGAAGCATCTTGTGTTGATTTTTCCAGATCAGGCTATCAGTGATGAAGAGCACATTGCCTTTGGGCGTCACTTCGGAGAACTTGAAATTCACCCCTCGGTTAGCCACCGTTCTTCGACAAACAAGGAAATCTATCGGGTCTCTAATGTTGGTGAAGACGGGAGCATCATTGAAGAAAGGGCAAGCGCTTGGCAGTACATAAATCTCTCCTGGCTATGGCACACGGACAGCTCTTTTCGACAAATCCCGAGCAAAGGGTCGATCCTGCACGGTATTGAGACGACAACCAATGGCGGGCATACAAACTTTGCAAATATGTACGCCGCCTATGAGGACCTGAGTGTGGAGCAAAAGCATGCTCTCGAAGGACTAAAGGTAATCCACGACCACGATTTCATTATCAAACAATCAAAAGAGCTCTCAAGCAGAGAAGACAAAGGAAGTTACGTACAACTCCCTCCCGTCAGCCACCCACTTGTACAACGCCATCCCATTACAGGTAGGCCAAGCCTGTTCCTTTCTCCTCACACGATGGTTTGTATCGAAGGCATGCCTGAGGCAAGCAGCCGAAAACTTCTTGATGAATTGATAGCCCACGCGATTCAACCCAAGTACGTTTATCGACACATCTGGCGAAATCACGACGTGATTATGTGGGACAACCGCTGTACGATGCACTCGGTTGAACCATTTGATAACAACAGCATTCGTCGAATCATGCATCGGGTCACCCTTGTAGGCGAAGCAGCACCTGTAGCTGCCTAGAGTCGACGCGATGATAAAAGCCTAAACGATCTTGCTAGCATCCCTGGCGCTGATCACCTTTTTTCCGGCTGTGACAATTTGGAGTCCACGTTTTTGCTGTGGGCTTAGAAGTGCTAGCATTCAAAAAAACTAGTTAGTGAGAAGTTCAAACGATGCATCGTAAAGCTTTCACTGCTGCTCTGGTCGCCACCGTAGCCGCTTTGGCGCTTCCGGCATTTGCACAGACCAACTATCCGTCCAAGCCGGTGCGTCTGATGGTCGGCGCCGGCCCTGGCGGAGGCACCGATATCATCGCCCGTATGTTGGCCGAAAAGTTTGCCGAAGGCCTCAAAGGCAGCTTTGTTGTTGAAAACCGGCCAGGGGCCTCCAACACTATTGCAGCTGACATGACGGCCAAGGCTGCCGCCGATGGGCATACCCTCCTGGTAGCCACTAACACAGGCCAGGCAATTGCCCCGCATCTGATCAAGTTAGCCTTCGACCCTCTGAAAGATTTGGTACCCATCGGACTGGTCGTCACCGTACCCAATGTTCTGGTGATCGGGTCGCAAGTGCCGGTGAATAATGTGGCCGAACTAGTCAAGGCAATGAAGGCCAGACCAGGGCACTTCAAATACGCCTCCTCGGGCGTCGGCAGTACACAACATCTTGCAGGCGAAGCCTTTGACGTCGCTGCCGGAACTAAAGGCGAACACATTCCCTATAAGGGCAGCAGCCAGGCCCATTTGGACATCATCGGCCCC
>Ga0194124_10004650_pt1 | contig 13238 bp, 9 predicted proteins | sample TA2KigCas0mmetaG_FD_148605 | JGI IMG/M metagenome (GOLD analysis project Ga0194124, IMG submission 148605) | Freshwater microbial communities from Lake Tanganyika, Tanzania - TA2015031 Kigoma Deep Cast 0m | ecosystem: Environmental > Aquatic > Freshwater > Lake | place: Tanzania: Lake Tanganyika...
GGAGGTGGAGCAGGAGAAGTGGGAGGGGGGCCTTCTACGAAGGCAGGTGGGGCAAGAGGAGGTAATGGTAAATTATCAAATATTTTAGGTATACCATATTATTGGGGTGGTGGAGGAGGTGGTTCATCTTATTCTACGTCAGGTGGCGACGGGGGATTAGGAGGTGGTGGAGGAGGAGCTGTTGGAAATACAAAGGGAGGATTAGGATATAATAATGGTTCTCCAGGAGGAGGTGGAGAACCTGGAAGGTGGACAAATACTCCCGGAGGTAATGGTGCACCACATACAGGAGGGGGCGGAGGAGGAGGTTCGCATTATAATGAAAATAATAAGGGTGGTGATGGTGGTTCTGGTATTGTAATTATTAAATTAAAAGGATATAGCGTTTATGAAACAAGAAATGAAAATATAAAAATAACATATGATATTAATGATGATTCTGCTGTAAATCTTAAAAATGCTCAAGATAATAAAAATATTATTATAAATACAAATAATTATATAGAACAAATTAACCCTAATGTTTATAAAATAGGTACAAAAACAGAAGAAGAACATTATAAGAAATTTTCAATTATAATATATTCATTGACTATAGGAAATATAACTTTTGAAAAAGATAGAAATTCTGGAATTATATCTACAAATGACTACGAAATTACAACAAATAGAGATAGTAGTTCAGATATTAAAAATACTGTTATTACTGTTATATTTTATAAGAATGTTACTGGAGATATTTATATGAAATTATCAGGGTATTCAAATGTATTTATATATAATATAAATAATGATCCTAATAAAGATCTAAATAAACCTAAAATCGATATATCTAGAGATTTTAGAGATTATTTAGCAGTAAAAATTCCATCTAAGGATAGTAATATAAATATAATTTTTGGTTTAGATACATATAATAGAGATGTTCAATCAAGAATTAATAATCGCACAAGTGTTACTATAAATTCTAATGGTTATTTGCAATTAAGTGGTATAAAAAATGATATTACAAAAGATAAGTTAGAAAAATTACAAAATATTTATAATAATGTTAAAAAATTTGATTCTCAAAGCAGTTATAGAAGACCAACAATTACAATTAATAATACAAAAAAAATTATAGATATTATGCCATCTTTTAATACTAATATCGTTTCTTATGAAAATCCAATAGACAAACATCCAAACACATACAGTTCTACATATAATATTCAAGATGTTTCAAATAACTATATTTATTTTAGATATCCCAATCAATAAAATATATACATATTAAGTAGTAATGGAAGAAAAAAAAAATGGAGGTAAAATGAAAATAGTTAAAACAAAAAGTGTAACTTCAAAAACAAATAAAACAAATGTATCAAAGTCTCATCCTCATAGTGGCATAATGTTTTTAAAAGGTCTTAAAACGTCATTTGAAATAATGAAAGAAGAAAAAAAAGGTTTTAAAAAAGGTGTTGTAAAATTGAAAAATAAGGTAAATCCAAATACTTTTGATGATTTTGTTAATAAATTATTAAAAAATAATAAAAATAAACCATTTAATTTTGTTTCTATGCCATCAAAATTATAGAGCAATAGAAAAAATATTTTTTTTCAGTTTTTTATACATAGTGAAATGTATAATTAATATAATCAATCAAAATATATAACACATACTTATATTTAATTTTTAATTTATTAAGTTCTTATTACATAAGTATAATTTAGTATGTAGATTAAAATAATATATTTTATATTCATAATATATAAAGAATAATGAAAAAAAATAAGATAATATTACCTAAACCAAATACTAATGAGAATGTAGATACATTGTTTTCATCAAGATATATATATATTGATGATGAAAAAAACGGAATATTAAATATTGTAAAAATTAAACATAATTATACTGATAAAGTGAAAACTAAAACATCTAGTGATAAAGTGAAAACTAAAACATCTAGTGATAAAGTGAAAACTAAAACATCTAGTGATAAAGTGAAAACTAAAACATCTAGTGATAAAGTGAAAACTAAAAGTCTTAGATATTAATATTATCTTAGATATTAATAATATCTAAGATATTATTAGATAATATGACTTCTCTAAAATTAACTAAAAATGAAACAAAAATTAATAAAAATCTAGATGATTTATATGCACAAAACAAAAATATAATAATAGAATGGCTTGACAAAATTAAAGTTTATGATTTTTCCAAGGATAATAAATTACCTGGTTTACTTAATAAAAATAAAATACAAATTAATACTGAAAAAAGTAGCGGTATTTATAATTTAATTTTAAAATGGATAAAAAATAATATGGATAAATTTCCGAATTATGATTTTACAAATATTCCCTCGAGCAACTTTATATCCTTTAAAAAAAGTAATAGTAAAAGTCCTTCTTCACAAATCAAAAAATTCATTACAGTAGCAGATGTTGAATTATGGTGCCGTAATTCAAAAATACACCCTATTAAAAATACTCCTATGCTTACATTGAATATGGAATATTATAAAATATATGAGAAAGCATTTTTAATATTAAAAAAATATAAGGTTCCTTATGATTATATGAAAACTATTCTACCTAAAGATTATGTTTTATTTGGTGGTTATATAGATATACTTTATTATTTATGTATATATAAAACCAAAGAACGTATTATTAATGAAGTATATAAATTTAATAAAATAGAACTTGCTGTATGTAAAATACTTACTGTATTATTGAGAAGTTATATATTATCTATAAAAGAATATATTACTTTAATTGGAGAAAATTCGAATATGGAAAAAAATGAAATTAATTTATTAAAAAGAACTTTTTATGGAGGAGCTTATTCTAAGATTTTTGACTTTGTAGATTCGTTAGTTACAGATATGAAAATATCATTTATAAGTAAAAATTATATGCATATTTTAGATTATTCAGATAAAATAAAAAAATTTAAAGAAGATAATTATTTAATATGCTATTTTATAGATTTCTTAGATAATAATAAATTAAGTGACGGAATAAATATAATAGATTATTTAAATATAGAATATGGTAAATATAATTTGTCCAATGATAAATCTAATTTGTCCAATTATAAATCTAATTTGTCCAATTATAATTGGATTCTGAATATTATGTATATTTACAATAGATATACGCCTTTTTATAATGATATTAATGATTGTTTTAATCCTGCGACAGGTATAATAGAAAATTACGAAGATAAGAAACTCCTCCCTATAAAAGATCCATTAGATGATTTTTTTGAAGAATTTGAGAAAAAATTAGAAGAAATTAAAAAACCTATATATTCACAATTAATTGATTTAACCACTTTTAAACCTAAAGATAATTTAAAGTATTTAAATGATGCTCAATATGCAGAATTTAAAATAGAAAGAGATCGATATGATGCTTTATGGAAAAATTATCAAGAAGCACTAACATCATATGATAGAACAATACATGGTAGTTCTCCAAAACCTCCTACTAAACCTACAATAACGCTTCCTTGGGGAAAAGTACATACTATAGCAAGAGAAATAGATCCTATACACATAAAAGATGAAGTTATAGAAAAATTTAGACAAGAATATGCTAGAGTACAACCTATAATAAACGAATATAACATTCTTAAAAATATGTCATATAAGGAATTAAAAAGACGCATGGGGAATTCTCCAACAAGTGCTGAAATGCAATTAATTGCTGATAATGAATTACTTAGAATGACTAAAGAAGAAATAATAGAAAATGTTCTATATGATTATTCAGGATTAGCTGATAAATGTAGTGAAAGTATAGATATATTAACAAATGAAGAATTAGATGATGAAAATTATCCTTTAGCAAAATTGCAACTTATGGTAAGATTTAAGGTTTATATTACTGGGACAACAAAATATAGAACAGAATGTATATATGCACCAAAACTCTATAATTATTTAATAAAATGTATAAATAATAAAGAGTATTTTGTAAATCCTGTAACTAAAACAAGATATACAGAAGAACATATAGAGGAGTTAATGAAGGTAATGAGAATAATAGATCCCTATATAGAAAGACCTGTATTCGTAAAACACAGAAATGATACATTATTAAAATTAGAATATAAAATTGAAACAATTAATTATAATAGCTTACATGAGAGTTTTGGAAATATTAAATCTATAACATATTATAGATTATATTTGTCTCGTACTTTAGGTGGTACAGAATATATTATATATAATTTATGTACTATACCTGCTAATATTGAAATAGATGGAGATTTTGCGTCAGGTACAGCGGATATAACATCAAGTACTATGTTATTTAGAATATATAAATTATTCAATGATGGAATTTTATTATTTAACTATACCCCACCTTACTATTATGTTTCTGAAACACAAAATCTAAATTACCTTTTTGTTAAAATATTTGTTCATTTTAATAACTTCAGAAGAACTAAACAATGGATTAAAGATAATGTAACAAAAGAACAATTTATAAATATGTTTAAAAGATATGCTGAAGAAATTAATAATTGTATGCATTAATTTTTTTTGTATATTTTTTACATAGTTAATTCGCAGGTTTCTTCATAGGGTTCTTCACAGGGTTCTTCACAGGGTTCTTCACAAGGTTTTTCACAGGGTTCTTCACAAGGTTTTTCACAGGGTTCTTCACAGGGTTTTTCACAGGGTTCTTCACAAGGTTTTTCACAGGGTTCTTCACAGGGTTTTTCACAGGGTTCTTCACAAGGTTTTTCACAGGGTTCTTCACAGGGTTTTTCACAGGGTTCTTCACAAGGTTTTTCACAGGGTTCTTCACAGGTTTTTTAACAATTTTTTTTCCACCATATTTTTTATGAAATTTTAAGGATTTCCAATAACGAATAGTTACGCGATTTAAGAATATTTTAAAATGTGTATTTACAAGTTCAAAGAAGTCATTATTTGTTACAACGTTATAATTATCGCTATCTATAAATGGAGAACTTTGAGCAGTTATATTCGGTCTTCTGCTTTGAGAATATAAACTAAATGCTTCTTCATTCATAATATTTACTAGTTCTTGTTCGTGAGAATTTAAATTTACTCCGTCAAAAATATTTTGTATTTTTACATTTCTAAATATTTTATTAGGACTTGAATCATATATAGGAATACCTCCAAATCTAGAATCAGTATCATCCCATTCTACAATCTTATGAATTCTTTTTAGATTGTATAATAATAAAAATTTTAATACATTTCTATAAGATTCTATACCTGTACCACTTTTGTCTTGAACCATTTTAATAACTTCAGGTTTACTATCTAACAATGCTGCAAAATATTCTTTAGGATTATAATCATATTTTTTTTCTGCAAAATTTGGTACACCATTATAATCTTCCCATAATTCATCTAAATCTCTTAAATCATTTTTTTTAGCAGACCATATTAATATCGAAAAAGGTATTTTTTTTCTTTGTTCATTTTTATATCTTATCCAAGAAGGAACAAAATATTTTGGTAATTTATCTTCTATTTGGTCTTTATTTAGACTATCGTCTTCTATAATAATTTCAAGTTCTTCTTCTCTTTGTATTTCTGAAGGAGTTCTATCAAATATACTACGTCTCGCGCCTTGCGAAGAAGCAGCAACTGGTTGATATTGCATACTGCCCATAGCAGCAGGTGATTGTTGTATAACTGATGATGTTCTACTTAATGCATTTCCTAAAGGAGGATAACCAGTATATATTTGTTGAGGTCGTGGTTGTTGTCTAATATTCATTCCGGCTTCATCATCTTCAAACATATTTCTAATTAATGCTCTTAAATGTGGTGCATCAGTATAATTGCCACTCATTTTATTTATATATCTAATAATATGTTATATTATTAATAAATTTTGTATATAAAAATTACACTAGTTAATTATTTGTAATTATGAAGTGTATAGATATTGAGAATATTGTAGAAAATAAAATAAATAAACATTCTAACGACTACAAGAATACTATATACACAGATAAAGAATATAATATTGTTTCTAAAGAATTAATTGATAATATTGATAATATTCATAATAATAATGATGTTATAAAGTTTCAAAAAGACATACAAAAAAAATATAAAATCTCTTTGTCAAAATCTAATCTTATATATTTTTATAACTCATTAAACTTAGATAATAATAGATTAAAAAAATTAATTACAAAGAAAAAATCTAAATCTAACTCGGGAGTTGTTGTAATTACAATTTTAACTTCAGGTTCACCGGAATATATCGATGATGATGGGAAAAAGGTTATTGGAAAATTTAGTTGTAAACATAATTGTGCTTATTGTCCAAATGAGAAGGGGCATGAAGGAAATAATTGGATAGACCAACCGCGTTCATATTTATATAGCGAACCTGCTGTTTTAAGAGCTAATGAAAACAACTTTGACCCTATATTACAATTTAATTCTCGCGTAGATACATTGATTAAAATGGGGCATGTTGTTGATAAATTAGAATTAATTGTACTAGGAGGTACTTGGTCTAACTATCATAAAAATTATAAGGATCAATTTATTAGAGAAATATATTATGCTGCAAATACTTATTATGATAAGAGAGTTATATTATCTTTAGAAGAAGAAATAACTATGAATGAAAGTGCAAAAATACATATTATTGGTTTAACTTTGGAAACGCGCCCTGATACTATAACATTAAATGAAATTAAAGAGTTCAGGAGATATAATTGCACAAGAGTTCAATTAGGAGTTCAACATACAGATAATGAAGTTCTTAAAAAAATAAGGAGAGGGCATTCTATTGAAAAAGTATATTATGCTATTAAGTTATTAAAAGACAATGGATACAAGGTTGATATCCATTTGATGCCTAATCTCCCGGGTTCTTCTTATGAATTAGATAAAAAAATGTTAGAAAGTTCTTTATATGACGAGAGATTGCAAGTAGATCAATATAAAATATATCCTACAGCAATTGTTCCTTGGACACAAATTAAAACTTGGTATGAAGAAGGTTCGTATTTACCATATGACGATTATCTATTATTTGAACTTATCAAAGACTTTAAAAAAAATGTTCAAAAATGGAAAAGACTTAATAGGATTATTAGAGATATCCCATCCACATATATTAGCGGAGGGTATAAAGATAAATATGTAAATATGAGACAACTATTACAAGATGATATGAAAAAAAATAATTGGTGTTGTAATTGTATAAGATGTCGTGAAGTTAAAGATAATTCTGTTGATATAAATGATATTCGCATAGACATAGAGACATACAAAGGTAGTTCTGGTGATGAATATTTTATATCTTTAGTAACCGATAAATATCTAATTGGATTTATTAGATTACGATTAATTAAATATGAAAATAAAGATAATATGGAAAGAGAACAATTGTCAGTATTACATAATTCAGCTCTTATTAGAGAATTACATGTATACTCTAATATGAGTGATGTTGGAAATAATGTAGAAAATTCATACCAGCATAAAGGATATGGAAAAAAATTACTAGAAACTGCTGAAAATATTTCAAAAAAAGAAGGATATAATAAAATTGCTATAATTAGCGGTACAGGTGTACGAAATTATTATAGAAAAAACGGTTATGAATTAATAGATACTTATATGATTAAGGTTTTTTAAGTAATTTCTTTAATTCTTGTAAATTTATCCATTTTTCATCAATATTAAATTCTTTTCCAAAAGATATTAGATATTTGTTATTTTTAAAGTTTTTTACCCAATAATTATTATTTAATTGCAAACCAATATAATCACTAGAAGAAGGAGACTTTTTATTTTTTTTTATTATATATCTATATTTGCTACTATCTGCTAAAATTCCATGAACTCTTATATCCCCATTTGAGTATAAGAGAACTTCAGTAACTGCTTTTCCTCTATTATCATTATAATATTTAGCATCTTTGATACCTTTAATATTCTTTAAATAATTGATATTGCTATATGATGTATCTGCACTTACTGCTATTAAATTTTTATCTCGAATAACAAGAGGACAATCTCCATGAGGTTTATGTCCTGTAATAATATTTTTTATACCATACTTATTTAAATGTTCAATTACATTTTTATTTATATGGGCGCCGTTACCATTTTTTAAATTATTAGCATATACTATTGTTATATCCTTGTTATATCCTGGAACAACATAATTTATTATGTTATGTGCTTTTCTCTTCTGTGTAATGCCTCCATCCTTAGGATTTTTAATGTATTCTTTTAATTCCTTATGAAACCAATTATTGATTTCTTTTGCCCATTTGTGAATATCTTCTATTTTATTTTTATTTTTAGGTATTTTTCCTATATTTTTTTCATTTATAGCACCATGAACAAAAATATGTTCTCCAAAAATATGTACTAATTGCCCTTGCATTAAATATTTTAACATATAATTATCATTAGATTGATTTATATTTTTTGGTTTAGGTAGTACAGAATTCAAAAAACTAGATATAACATCATTATCACTTATATTATTTATATTTTTTTTTAAAATTATAGATAATTCTATTCGTCTTTTTTCAAAACCATCTTTGTTATCCATTGTTCTCTCGACAATATATTTTAATCTATTTTTAAGATTGAGTTCATAATTATTATCTTTTAAATATTTTCTTAATGTAATGCGTACACTCTTATCTTCCCAATAAGGATAATTATCATATTTTTTAAGAAAATTCTTATAATTTGAATATTTTTCTGATATTTCGGAAGGAATACGTAACTTATTAGCATCTCTATTTCCTATTATAAATATAACACGTTCAGGATAATCTTCCTTAAATTTTAATAAAATATTTACAAATCTAATATCTGAATCACCTCTGTCTTGTGTATCTCCTCCATATATAAAAATACTATCATTCTTTTTAAATTTTAATCTATTTTTCTTCTGGCATGTCCATTCAAGTATATTGGATATCTTAACATATTTATTAAAATAATCCATATTTCCTTCAACATCAGTAACATATCCACAAACCTTGTATTTACATTCTTTTGAAATAGAAACCTTTCTTGTATATTTTTTATTATTACCACCTACATAAATAGTATTCTTACTAAAATCATAATTAACAGGATGTTGGGCTGTTAGTCTTTGTTGTGGTTGAGTATTTACTTTTTTTTGGTCTGGTTCGGAGGATGGTAGAAATTTTTTAATTTTACCTGTTAAATCTGTAAAATTAGTTTTAATATTTTCTAATATACCTGGTGGTTTTATATCAGAAGTATTTTGAAAACCATTATTATATTTATCAATTACATTAAGCTCTTTGTAACTATCTAAATTTTTAGTAAAATTGCAAATATCTGAATTGTCTTTACAATCTGTATAATCTGGTCTAAATAAATATTCTTTTTTATAAAATTCGTCTTTCTCAAATATTTTGTTTATATTTGTTTGAAATAAATTTCCTACACTATTAAAAATATTATTTTGACTATTATGATATTTATCTAATTGCGTTATAATATTAGAATCATGATATTTACTTATGGATAAATTATAATACTTTATTAAATCGGGAGTAATAATCTTATATATATTACTATTAAATACTATTAAATTATTCATAAATTTTTTAAAAGCGTAAAGTAAGTATTTATCTTTTGTATTTTTAATATTTGTTGTATCTTCTAAATTATCAATTATATATATATATGTATCGTTATTAGGAACAAAATTCATAAATGTTGAAATATAATTATTATATACATGATATATTTGAGATTTTTTCATTTCAATTTTTAATTTGTTCATAAATAATTTATAATTATTATCTATTTTTAGATCATTATCGAAAATATTTTTCTCTTCTGCTGATAAATTATCATTATCACTATTCAATATTTTATTCATTGCACTTTTAAATTTTTTTTCTTTATCTAATACATTTAATTCTGCATCTTTTGCTTTTGATATATCTTTATCTTCTTTTCCTACTAATGGTATTGTTTTACTATCTTTACTATCGTTTTCTATAATAATTTTATCTATTTCTCTATTATTTTCATCCCTTCTAGTTTCTATCTTTAAAGTTTCTTTTTTCATTTCTGTTGCATATTTTATTAATTCTTCTCCTTCTAAAATTTTATTATTTAAACTAAAATTATTACCTTTTAGTATTGCTAAATTAGGGTTAAAGGTATTTGAAGAATTAGCAGGATCATTCCACCATGTTGTTACACACATTTTATCTTCTGAAATTATCATTTCAATATTAGCAAGATCTGGTTTGAAATTCATTTCTGTCCAATATTTATAAGCACCTCTTTCTCTTCTAATTTTTTCTGCATCTGCATCTTGAAATGGAAGAACTATATTACCTAAAGATTTTATAGACAAATTTTCTTTACCATCTTTAACTTTAGACATTTGCTTTACATCTTCAGTTTCTAAACTTTCCACATTTTTTTTATGATCTGAATTACCTGAATTACCTGCATTACCTGCATTACCTGAATTATCTGAATTACCTGAATTATCTGAATTACCTGAATTTCCTGAATTTCCTGAATTATCTGCATTACCTGAGTTTCCTGAGTTTCCTGTGTTACCTGAATTACCTGAATTATCTGAAGGATTTTTAGACAAATTTTCTTTGTCTTCTACAACTTTAGACACTTGCGGTACATCTTCACTTACTAAACTGTCCACGTCATTTTTATAATTTTCAATATATTTTATAATTTCTTCAATTTCTTTTTTAGAATTATCTTTTAATTTTTGAATGCTTGAAATATTTTTACTATAATTTTTATTAATCAAATTAATTAACAGTTTCTTTATATTACTAATTACTATGTTTATTAATTCAGATATATCAGTTTTATTATTTGTTTCTTTTGGTAATTCTTTTATAGCATCTAATGCTTTTTCTACATCTTTTTTAATATTATTCATACTGTTTTCATCAAATTTATTAATATCTGAACTTTCCATCGATAAAAAATTTAAAATTGCATTTAAATATGTTTCATTTCCTTTAGATTTTTCTGCTTTATCATTAATATATTCTATATCTTCATTAAAAATGCTTAATAAAATGTCCTGCCACGATGGTGCTGACCAATTTTCTATTTTTTTTTTAAATTCTATTACATTTTTTTTTAAGGAAACTGTATCTATTATTTTTTTTTTATCAACATTAAAAGTAGCAATCAAATTATTTAATTCTTTTAAACTATTTTTAACATTATTTTTCAAAGATGTTTCATCTATATCATCGTCTACTCCTAATTTTTCAAATTCTTTAAAATCCTTATTTATTTTTTTATCCTTTTCATTATCATCGTATGTTATAAAATGAAGGTATTTTGCTATTTTTTTTAATTCTGCTTCTTCACTTAAAATACTATCCTTATTAATTGATTGTAATATGGTAATAAAATATTTTTTGAATATATTTTCATAAAACTCTTTATTAATTATTGTTAAATATCTTGACCTATCATAGTCGCTTGACATAGAAAATTTTCCAAATTTATTATTAAGAGAACTTTCTGTCGCTTTAATTTTTTTTATAAAATTTGCACATAAATGTAATATTTTCTCTTGTCTTTGTATGAATATTTTTTCATATTTTTCTATAGCGTTATTAATATCTCTTATTTGATATGTAAACGCATATTTTGCATCTTCTCCTTCACCCCCTTTTTTACATTCTATATTATTTTGCGAAATATATATTTCAACGAACTTTCCTTCGTATTTAACATATGTTTTATTATTTTCTTTAAATATATAATAATTTCTATTATTTATTTTTATCTTACTATTCGTTTTAATCATAATATAAATTAGTAAATATATACTATTATATATTAATATAAAATAGATTTTATAATAAAAATATATAAAACTATACTACTATATTAATAAATAAGTATAAAATGGATAATAATAATAAAGAAATTATTAATGATGATAATAGCATAGAAAAAGTAGAAAAAAAAGTATGTGCAGATACAAAAAAAGTCCTATCCATATTTAATTCGTTTCTTGATGAAAATAAAACATATACATTAGAAGAATATAAAAGGTTTATAATTCTTTCTTATAAAGATGCTGTTAAAAAACAAAAAAATAATTCTCGTTCTGGTGATGGAGAACAATCTGTTAAAAGAGAACCTACTAAATATAACATTTTTATCAGAGAGGAGATGCTTAAACTTAGAGAAACAAATTCTGATATTCCCTATAAAGAACTTATGAAACTTGCTGCTAAAAATTGGAATGAACATAAAAATAATTAATTTATACACTTGTACTTAATATATATAATAAAATCATAGCGATTGCTAAAATTAAATATATTATAATTAGTATACCTAAAGTTATAACTGGAGATAATATAATAGCAATAAATATATTTACAATTATAGTTATAAATATTAATAAATATACAGGAAATCCTGGAATATCTTCAATAGAAGTGCTAGAACTAATCATATTACTCCAATTAGGAAACATAGAATTAGTATTGCTACTTGTAATATTTACATTTGAATATGTAATTCCAGTAGTAGAACTAGACACTTTGCTAGAAGTTTGTGATGGATTGTGATTTATATGAGTATTCAGTTTTTTTTGTAATTTATCACAAGTTGAATTTATATTAGTAAATTTGTTATTTAAATTTAAACATCTAATTTGTTGTTCATACATTATTTACACTATTGTATTCTTCTATTATATTATATTCTTATTTTTTCTTTGATTTAGAAAAATAATTCTTATATATGTAATATAATAAATACAAAAAACCTATAAAAAATATTAGTATCATTATAATATATACAATCATACCAGTTATAGATGCAGTTCTACTTACCATACAATAAAATGATTGATCTTCAATAGGACAACGTTCAATTGTATTTGCTCCTGAATTACTCATTAATGCAGAACTTCCACCTGATAAAGCAGCGCCTGCAACACTTCCAGATAAACCTCCTGCCATGCCAGCAGCGCCTGTGGTACCTACTGCACCAGCAGTACCTGCGGAACCTGCGGATCCCAAAGTATCCGAAGAACCTGTTTTACTACCGCGACCCTTAAAATTTTCTCGTAAATACGCAACCATTTTATTAATTCTAATATATTAAAAGATAATTTATATTTTTTTACTTTTGGAAAATAATATATTTATAAAATATATAAAAATATATGTAACTACTGTAAATATTATCAAATATTTAGCG
>Ga0194124_10004658_pt1 | contig 13225 bp, 3 predicted proteins | sample TA2KigCas0mmetaG_FD_148605 | JGI IMG/M metagenome (GOLD analysis project Ga0194124, IMG submission 148605) | Freshwater microbial communities from Lake Tanganyika, Tanzania - TA2015031 Kigoma Deep Cast 0m | ecosystem: Environmental > Aquatic > Freshwater > Lake | place: Tanzania: Lake Tanganyika...
CGCGCGCGCGGCGGGGAGGTGTGGGAGGCGCGGGGGGGGGGGCTGCGGCGGGCGCTGCGGCTCGACCTCGGCGCCCCCGTCACGCGCCTCGTGGCGCGGCGCGGCGCGCTCTACCTGCTCTGCCCGCGCCGCGGGCTCTACTGGGCGCGCCTCGCCCCCCCCTGAGGCGCGGCGCCCCCCCGCGGCGCCCTCAGATCTCATCCTCCGCCAGCGCCATCATGCTCGCCTTGCCGGTGCGAATCACCGCCGCGAGGCTGTGGATCTCGGGCAGGATCTTGTCGAAGAAGAAGCGAATCACCTTGAGCTTGGTCTCCCCAAAGCGCCCGCCGCGCTCGTGCGCCAGCTTGGCCTGCTGGCCGAGGAGGTAGCTGATGGCGGTGAGCGCGAAGAGGTTGAGGTAGCTCGACGCCACCGCCCCGCCCTCCTCGGGGTCGCGCGCCGCCTTGGCCATCAGCGTGTTCATGGTGATGTCGGAGAGCAGCTTGGACGCCTCCTTCACCGACTCCACGATGCTCCCCATGCGCTCGTCGTCCCTGTTCTCGCGGATAAAGTCCGTGATGCGCTTGCTGAACGCCATCATCGCCCGCCCGCCCTTGCCCGGCAGCTTGCGCCCGATCAGGTCGAGGGCCTGGATATGGTTGGTGCCCTCGTAGATGAGCGCGATGCGCATATCGCGGAGGTACTGCTCGATGCTCCAGTCGGTGGTGTAGCCCGCGCCGCCGCAGGCCTGCATCGCCTCGCTCACGTTCCAGAAGCCGCGCTCCGTGCAGTACGACTTCACCACGGGCGTAAAGAGCGCCACCAGCTCCTCCGCCTCCTCGCGCACCTTGACGTCCGGGTGCGAGTGCGCCACGTCGATGTGGACGGCGATCCACGCCGACAGCGCGCGCATGCCCTCCGTGGAGGCGCGCACGTTGAGGAGCATGCGGCGCACGTCGGGGTGCACCAGGATGTTGTCGGCCTTGGCGCTCAGGTCCTGCTTGGCGGGGTCGAGCGCGCGCATCTGGCGGCGGTCCTTGGCGAAGGCGAGGGCGGTCTGGTACGAGATCTCGGAGAGCGCGATTCCCTCGATGCCCACGGTGAGGCGCGCCGCGTTCATCATCTTGAACATCACCTTCATGCCCTGGTGGGGCTCGCCCACGAGGTAGCCCTCGGCGCCCTCGAGGTTGATCACGCAGGTGGGCGAGGCGTGGATGCCCATCTTGTGCTCGAGGCCGCCGCAGAACACGGGGTTGCGCGTGCCGTCGGCGAGGAGCTTGGGCACGAGGAAGGTGCTGATGCCCTTGATCCCCTCGGGGGCATCGGGGAGGCGCGCGAGCACGAGGTGGATGATGTTGTCGGTGAGGTCGTGCTCGCCGAACGTGATCCAGATCTTGGTGCCCGTCACCGAGTACACCCCCGCGCGCCCCTCCACGGGGGTCGCGCGGGTGGTGAGGATGCCGAGGTCGGTGCCGCACTGCGGCTCGGTCAGGCACATCGTGCCCGTCACCGCCCCCCTGATCAGGCGCGGCAGGTACTCCGCCTTCTGCGCGTCGCTGCCGTAGTGCATGAGCGCCTCCACGAGCCCCTGCGTGAGCCCCGGGCACATCGAGAAGCTCTTGTTGGTGGCGGTGGTGAGCTCGCTGAGCATAAACGCCAGCGTGAAGGGCGCGCCGTGGCCGCCGTACTCGGGCGGGTGCACCATGGAGGCGTACTCGCCCTCGCAGAACTTGGTGTAGAGCTCCTTAAAGCCCTTGGGCATGGTCACGCTCAGGGTGACGGGGTCGTACTTGACGCCCTCCTGGTCGCCCGTGCGGTTGAGCGCGAGCATCTCCTTGGTGCAGAACTTCCCCGCCTCGTCCAGAATCCCCATGAGCGTGTCGAGGTCATAGTCGCTGAAGGCCTCGAAGGCCGCCACGCGCGAGTAGCCGGCGCTCTCGAGCGCGAAACGTATATCTGCGATGGGTGCCTTGTAGATCTGCATAGGGGGTCTCGCTGTGAGGGAGTGAGGGGGGTGGACTAGAGATGGATGAATGACCATTCAGTCGCCAAACGCGCTGAGAATAGTAGCGGCTCGGGCGGCGGCTTCAAGTCTTTTTTCACGCGCGGGGCTTTTCACGCGCGGGCCCCCCAGCGCGCCCTCAGCGGCGGCGGGCCCTCAGCGGCGGCGCTTCTTGTTGGGCTTGCCGGGGGCGGCGATGGCGGCGATGGCGGTGAGGGCGGGGCGGGGCGCCTCGCGCTCGTCGACCGCATCGGGCGCGCCCTCCTCATCGCCCGCGCCCTCCTCGTCGCCCGCGCCCTCCTCGTCGCCCGCGCCCCGCGCCGCCTCCGCGGCAGCCTCGGGGCTCAGGGGGGCGAGGATCATGTCGGGCGTGGGGCGGCGGCGGGCGCGCTCCTCTAGGAGGCGGCGCTGGCGCGCGTGCTCGTCCAAGAGGCGCTGGCGCGCCGCCAGCTCCGCCACCTGCGCCTCCTGGTGGCGGGCGTGGGCCTCCACCGCCTCCTCGTAGAGCCGCTGCTCGGCCTCGAGCTCGTCGGCGGTGCGGATGTGGATGTGGCACAGGGTCTGCAGAGCGTGGAACTTCACGTTCAGCATCAGCGACTTAAAGAGGTTGAAGCCCTCGCGCTGGTACTCCTTCTTGGGGTCGCGCTGCCCGTAGCCGCGGAGCCCGATGCCGGAGCGGAGCTGGTCGAGGGTCTGCAGGTGCTCCTTCCACAGCTCGTCGATCACCTTGAGGAAGATCTCCTTGGCGAGCTGGTCAAAGGCGCGCGGGTCCACGGCGAGCAGCTCGTCGCGCTTGGCGAGCAGGGCGCGCTGCGCGGTGTGGTAGACGCGGTTGGTGATGTGATCGCGGCTGCGCTTGATGTCGTCGAGGTGCACCTCCACCCCAAACGCCACCCGCGCGGCGCCCGCCAGCTTCTCGAGGTCCCAGGAGTCCGAGCTCTGAGTCTGCGGGCACGCCTCATCCACCTGGCTCCGCACGAGGTCCTCGAGGGCGTCGAGGCAGAGGTCGCGGAGCGCCTCGCCCTCAACCTCTAGGAGCTGACGGCGGTAGCGGTAGAGCGACTGGCGCTGCTGGTTGGTGACGTCGTCGTACTCGAGCAGGTGCTTGCGGTTGTCGAAATGCTGCCCCTCGATGCGGCGCTGCGCCGTCTCCACGGAGCGCGACACCATGCCGCTCTCGATGGGCGCGCTGTCGTCCATGCCGAGGCGGTCCATGAGGTTGACGAAGGTGTCCTTGGCGAAAATGCGCATCAGGTCATCGTCGAGCGACAAGAAGAAGCGGCTCTCGCCCGGGTCGCCCTGGCGCCCCGCGCGCCCGCGCAGCTGGTTGTCGATGCGGCGGCTCTCGTGGCGCTCGGTGCCGAGCACAAAGAGCCCCCCCGCCTCGATCACCAGGCGCTGCTCGCGCTTAAACTCCTCGCGCGTCTTTGAGATGAGCTTGATGGTCTCATCTGAGACGTCGGCGAGGACAGAGTGCCGAGCGCGGAGGGCGCGCGCCTCGGTGAGCTTGTCGAGGCAGATCTGCTTCACGAAGTCCTCCACCACCTCCCAATCCCGCGTGTAGCGCACCGCCACGCCCTGCTCCTCGAGGAGCGACTGCCCCCAGTACTCCGCGTTGCCGCCTAGGATGATGTCGGTGCCGCGCCCCGCCATGTTGGTGGCCACGGTCACGCGCTTGTGGCGCCCCGCCTGCGCCACGATCGCCGCCTCGCGGGCGTGCTGCTTGGCGTTGAGCACCTCGTGGGGAATCCCCTCGCGGGTGAGGAGGCGGTGGATGATCTCGCTCTTCTCCACGCTCGTGGTGCCCACCAGCACCGGCTGACCGCGCTCGTAGCACTCCTTGATCTGGTCCACGCAGGCGAGGAACTTGCCCTGCTCGGTGCGGTAGATCAGGTCGGGGTAGTCGTGGCGCTGGATGGGCTTGTTGGTGGGAATCTGGATCACGTCGAGCTGGTAGATCTTTTGGAACTCCTCCTCCTCAGTCTTGGCGGTGCCCGTCATGCCCGAGAGCTTGCCGTAGAGGCGGAAGTAGTTCTGAAACGACACGGTGGCGAGGGTGTGGTTCTCGGGCTTGACGCGCACGCGCTCCTTGGCCTCCACCGCCTGGTGCAGCCCATCCGACCAGCGGCGCCCCTCCATCAGGCGCCCCGTGTGCTCGTCGATGATCACCACCTGCCCCTCGTGCACGAGGTAGTTGACGTCGCGCTTGTAGAGGGTGTGGGCGCGGAGGGCGTTGTGCACGTGGTGCAGCAGGACGATGTTGGAGGCGGCGTAGATGTTCTCCACGCCGAGCAGCTCCTCCACGCGATCGACGCCGGCGTCGGTGAGGGTGGCGGCGTGGTGCTTCTCGTCTACGTTGTAGTGCACGTCGCGCTTGAGCTTGGGCATGATCTGGTCCACGAGCAGGTAGTGCTCGCCGGCCTCCTCCGCCGCGCCGCTGATGATGAGCGGCGTGCGCGCCTCGTCGATCAGGATGGAGTCCACCTCGTCGATGATGGCGAAGCTGTGCCCGCGCTGCACGTAGTCCGAGAGCTTGTACTTCATGTTGTCGCGCAGGTAGTCGAAGCCGAACTCGTTGTTCTGCCCGTAGGTGATGTCGGAGCCGTAGGCGCGCTGGCGCTCTTGGTCATCGAGGCCGTTGACGATCACGCCGGTAGAGAGGCCGAGCCAGCGGTAGAGCTGCCCCATCCACTCGGCGTCGCGGCGGGCGAGGTAGTCGTTCACCGTCACCACGTGGACGCCCTTGCCGGTGAGGGCGTTGAGGTAGGTGGGCATGGTGGCCACGAGCGTCTTGCCCTCGCCCGTCTTCATCTCCGCGATGTTGCCCTGGTGCAGCACAAAGCCGCCGAGCACCTGCACGTCATACGGGCGCATGCCGAGCACGCGCGCCGACGCCTCGCGCGCCACGGCGAACGCCTCGAGCTGTATGGAGTCGAGGGGGGCGCCCTGGGCGAGCCGCTCTCGGAAGCTCACCGTCCTCGCTCTCAGCTCGTCATCCGAGAGCGCGCGCAGCGGGGCGTCATAGGCGCTCACCTGCGCCACGAGGGGCTGGATGCGCCCGATCGCGCGGTCGTTGGCGGAGCGGAAGAGCGATGTGAGGAGCTTCATGGGGGGTGGCCTCTAAAAAATCAGGGGGGGGCGCCCTCGGCGTGCGTGGCGCATGACTATAAGGACTCCCCCCTCATGTGCCCCGGGCGCACGCAAAAGTCGGCGCCGCGGGGAGATGTGGCGGCGGGCGGGCGCGGGCGGGCGCCGGTGGGCGGCAGAGCGCTTAGAGGCGCTCAGAGCGGACGTAGTTGAGGCGGGCGCTCACGCAGAAGGCGCCGTGCAGGGGAGCGGGGGGGGCGAGGCCGCCGCCGCGGAGGGCGAGCGGGTGGGCCGCCCCCGCCGAGTCCGCCCCCGCCGAGTCCACCTCCGCCGCTTCCTCCACGACATAGGCGCCGCGGCGGAGGGCGCTGGTGAGGAGGGCGGCGGTGGCGTGGGTCCAGAGGTGCTCGCGGGCGCAGAGGCTCGGGGCGGGGGGCGGGGCGAGCCCAAAGGGCGCGAAGAGGCCGCGCGGGGCGCGGAGCGAGAGGCGCCCCTCCGCGCTGTGGAGCCAGCGCTCTGGGCGCCACGCGTGCGGCTCCTCCCAGGCGCGCTCGTCGCGGTGCGCCCAGAAGGGCCACCAGAGCAGGTGCGCGCCGGCGTGGAGCGCGAGGCCGTCGAGGGTGTGGGGCTCGGCGTCGGCGGCGGCGCGGCGGGCGGGGGCGGGGGGGGGGGCATAGGCCTCGCGCCAGGACGGCGGGTAGAGGCGCAGCCCCTCGGCGAGGGCCGCGCGGAGCGCCGTGAGCGCGCCGAGCGCCTCCTCCGCGTACGGGCGCTCCCCGAGGGCGCCGCGCACCTCGTGGGCGAGCGCCTCTCGCCAGCGCGCGTCGCGCGAGGTGTGCGCCCAGGTCCACTGGCACGCGTGGCTGACGTCGCGACTCAGCTGCGCGTAGCACTTGAGCAGGGCGCTGGCGGCGGACTCGTCCACGAGGGCCACGCGGGGGGCGCCGGGCGGGGCGGGGGCCTCGTGGGCGGCGCGGAGGGCCCCGAGGAGGGCGGCGAGGCGCGGGCGGGTGGCGGCGAGGCGCTCGAGGCGCCCACAGAGGCGCCGCCAGGCCCGCGCCGCCCACGCCCCCCGCCCTAGGCCCGCGCCGCTCCCCGCCCACGGGTCGGCGCTCCCCCACGCCTCCTCGCAGCGGGCGCGGGCGGCGCGCAGCGCCAGCTCCGCCTCCGCGTCTCGCCGCAGGTCAACCCCGAGGAGCGCGTGGGCGAGGGCCCGGCGGGCGAGGTCGTCGCAGCGCTCGCGCAGGTCGCAGAGGGGCCCCCGCCCCCCCGCGCTCACCGCCCGCTCTAGGTCCTCCGCCACGCTCACCGCTGCGCAGCTGAGCAGGGGCTTGAGCCAGTCGCCCGGCAGCGCGCGCCGGAGCGCCTCGTAGCGCGCCGCCTCCCCCGCGTCGAGCGGCGTGAGCGCCCGCCCCTCCTCCCGCCGCGCCGCCCACACCTCAGGCGCCAGACTCAGCGCCCACCGCCTGCCCCCGAGGCGCAGCGGGTAGGTGCGCCCGCAGAGCGTCGCCCACTCCATGGGCTGCGCGAGCGGGCGCGCGCCGAGCGCCTTGAGGGCGCGCCACCGGCGCGGCGGGCGCGGGCAGGGGCCGCTGAGGGCGCCGAGGCGCAGGTCTTGGAGGGCGTCGGGGAGCGCGCCTAGGTCGTGTGGTCCGCTCATGCTCTCTCGCTCATGCTCTCTCGCTCATGCTATCTCGCTCATGCTATCTCGCTCATGCTCTCTCGCTCATGCTCTCTCGCTCATGCTCTCTCGCTCATGCTCTCTCGCTCTGAAGCGACGGCGACCGCGGCGCGCCGGGTGACCCCTCATATCTATTCTCAGAAGCGATGTGTAGTGCTATAGAGCAAGATGATAAAGACCCTTGACGAGTCGCCCCCCGGCGGCGCGCGGGGTCGCCCCCCCAACATTACAGTCCTAACGCCGCTCACCTCACCCCCTCGTACGCGAGGCGCTTAGCCTAGGGAAAACGGATGTCTAGACGCTTCTCCCGGCCCACATCGCCGTGGGCCCCATCACACATCGCGGGGGTGGCCGCCGCGCTCGCCGCGCTCCTCACCACGCCGCCCGCGAGGTCCACGCGCAGACCGTGGTGGACCAGAGCAACTCGATCATCTTGGCTAACACCACCTGGACCAAGAGCGGTAGCCCCTACACCCTCACGCGGGATGTAGAGGTGCGCCCCTCGGTCACGCTCACCATCGAGGCGGGCGTCGAGGTGCGTTTCGCCGCCACCGACGCCCTCGCCGCCGGCGAGAGCGCCGCGGGGGTGGAGCTGGTGATCAAGGGCGCCCTGCGCGCCAACGGCACCGAGGAGGAGCCCGTGCTCTTGAACGGGCAGAACCTGCCCGGCCCCCTCGCCAACGCCACCGGCCTCCGCTTCGCCGCCACCGCCACCACCTCCGCGCTCACCCACGTGCTGATCGAGGGACTCGCCTACGGCGTGGACGTGCGCGCGGGCAGCTCCTTCACCCTGCTCGCCGACCACCTGCACGTGGAGGCGGGCCACACCGCCTTCCGCCGCACCGTGGCCATGGGCGACCAGGTCTTCACCGACTCCACCCTCCTCGCCCCCGAGGCGGCGCTTGACGTGGTGGCAGGCGTGGAGGACGCGCGCTTCATCTTCACGCGCGGCGCCCTCGAGGGCGACGCCGTGGTGCGCGGCAGCCAGGGCTTCAGCAGCGCCTTCAGCGTGGTCGACGCCGCCGTCACCGGCCGCCTCACCTTCATCGGTGACCTCCAGGCCGGCGCCAGCGTCAGCCTCGACCGCGTGGAGCTCACGCAGGGCGGCGTGGCGGTGGAGGGCGCGATCCTCACCGGCGCGCTCCTCAGCGTGCGCGACTCCCGCCTGTGGGCCGCCACCCCCGCCGAGAGCGCCCTGAGCGTCACCGGCGCCGTGCTCGCCGACGCGCGCGTGGACCTCACCGGCACCGACGTGCGCGGCGACGTGCGCGTGGGCCCCGCCGTGACCCTCAGCGGCAGCGGCGAGGGGCAGTACGCGCTCATTCAGACGCCGAGCACCTGGAGCGAGGCCTCCGCCGGCTGCGCCGCCCTCGGCGCGCGCCTCGCCGACGCCCGCAACGCCGACGAGTCGGAGGCGCTCTACGAGCTCGCCAAGCGCAGCGCCACCGGCCTCGCCTGGACCGCCGGCACGCTCGTCTCGCCCCCCTGCGGCGTGGGCAACGCCTTCTTCAACATCGGCGGCGCGTCGCAGTGCGCGGGGTGGCAGTCGAGCGGCTTCCCCGTGCAGACCGTCACCGTGGGCAAAGACTGCGCCTGCGGCAACGTGTGCCCCTCGCGCACCGAGCTGCGCACCAACAGCTGCCTCACCGCTAGCGGCTTTGTGTGCGTGCAGTCGGTGGAGTACCAGTCGCGCATCCCCAGCTGCGACGCCGGCGCGCAGACCGACGAGCACTGCTACGGGGGAGACGTGAGCTGGTCTTGGACCTCGGGCGACTCCTTCTCGCAGAGCGCCGCGCTCTGGGGCGACGCCGTGTCCGACCGCCTCGCCTGCTTCTCGGGCGACCACCGCCTCTCCACCCCCCTCCACATCGCCATCGACGCGCAGGACCCCGCCGGCAGCGCCAACGGGCGCACGGGGCTGTGGCGCGCGCGCAGCGAGGGCGAGCGATACGGCTACATCTGCGAGGGCAAGCTCGCGCTCGTGGGCAGCGGCGACTCCAGCCGCGGCGTCCTCACCGTCGAGGACGTCACCCACCGCGGGCGCTTTGAGAGCCGCGTGGGCACACTCAACATGACCGCCAGCGCCTTTGAGGGCGCGCAGGCACACACCCTCAGCCGCGGCGCCAGCGTCTCGCAGAGCGCCTTCGTGGGCGCCTTTGGCCTCACGAGCCGCGCCACCGTCATCGTCTCGCGCAACACCTTCACCGGCAGCCCCCTCCACGGCGGCGGGCTGAGCGTGGAGGCGGACGTCGCCACGCTCTACGCCAACACCGTGGACGGCGGCGTGTACGGCGTCACCGCCCGCGGCCCGGCGGTGGTGGAGAACAACGTGATCTCGCGCGCTGAGCTCGTGGGCCTGCGCCTGTTTCCCGAGGGCGGCCCGAGCCCGAGCGACGACACGGCGGTGCTCAGCAACACGCTTGTGCAGAATCCCAGAGGCGTGACGGTGAGCGCCACCGTCAACGCCCCCGCCACGCAGCTCGCCAACAACCTGATCTACCGCGGCGGCGCGGCGGGGTCGGTGGGCGTGGCTAACCTCGGCGCCTCGCGCGTCACCGCCTCCCACAACAACGTCGCCGACTACGCCGCGCTCTACCAGGGCGTGATCCCGGGCGCCGGCGCCCTCAGCGTCAACCCTGTGCTCGTCGCCGATTTCCCCGCCAGCCCCCCCGTGCTCCGCATCGACAGCGGCTCACCGCTCATCGACGCGGGCAGCTGCGCCCTCGCCACGTCGCTCGACTTTGACGGCGCGCCGCGCCCCTTCGACGGCGACTTTGACGGAGTCCCCGGCTGCGACATCGGCGCCTACGAGTTTGGGCCCGCGCGCGTCTTTATCTACGCCGACGGCGCGCCCGCCACGCCCACGAGCTTTATGACCGGGCGCGAGGTCACGCTGAGCCTCTGGGGCGAGCGCGATGGCTTCATCTTTGAGGTCAAGCCCGTCATCTGGGACATCCCCGAGGCGGTGGGGGCCTTTGACGCCCCCACCGGCCGCTTCCGCCCCACGCCCGAGCCCGGCCTCTACCCCGAGGGGCTCTGGGCGAGCTTTGGCGCCCTCACCGCCACCCTCGACCTCGACCTCGACTGCGGCTGCCTCGCGCCTGACCTCGCCAGCGGCCTCCCGGGCGGCTGCAACGGGGTGCCGGCGTGCTACTTCACGGACTGGTCGAGCGCCTGCCCTGTGCGCGAAAACTACTGCCAGCTCGCCGACATCGGCTCTTTTGAGAATCCTGTGGTGATCGCCGCCGACGAGACGCGCCAGCTTCGGGCGGGCGGGCGCGACATCTTCGGCACCGTGTTCAAGGTCAACGGCCCCTTCACCTACGCGGTGGTGGGCGGCGGCGCCACCGTGGACGCCGTGGGGCGCCTCACGGCGGGCACGGCGTCGGGGTCCTTCCCCGCCGCCCTACAGATCTCCAAGGGGGCCGTCAGCGGGCGCACCGACCTCGTGGTGACGCCGGCGGCGGCGCACTCGGTGGTGGTGACCAAGCCGCAGCAGTCGGTGGGCACCTCGCGCACCCTGCAGTACTCGGCGCGCGTCCTCGACCGCTTTGGCAACGAGCTCCCCAACGCCCCCGTGACCTGGTCGCTCGTGAGCGGCGCGGATTCACAGATCAGCCCCGTCGGGCGCGTCACCGCCGGCTGCACCCCCGGGTCGTTCCCGGGGGCGGTGGTGGCCACCTCGGGCGCCGTGAGCGGCTCCTCGGCGCTGGTGGTGGAGCTCGGGGGCGCCAACCTCGTGAGCATGAACATCCAGCCCGCCGCCGTCGAGGTGGCGGCGACCGAGGGCGCGGCGTTCACCGCGAGCCTCACCGACGCCTGCGGCTTCACGCGCCTCGCCGTCTCCCCCACCTTCTCGGCGCGCGCCAACGCGGGCAGCGTGAACGCCGCCACGGGCGCCTTCACCGCCGGCTGCAACCTCGGCGCCTTCGCGAGCGCCGTGACCGTGTCGGCGGAGGGCTTTACGGCGAGCGCCGCCGTCACCGTCACCGACGCCCCCCTCGCGCGCGTCCGCCTGCAGCCCGAGGTGGCGCAGGTGCGCGTGAACAGCGCCGCCACCTTTGAGGCGATCGGCGAGGACTCCTGCGGGCGCGTGCGCGCCGTGGACCCGCTGTGGAGCACGAGCATCGTCAACGCCACCACCTCCGCTGTGGGCCCGGGCGCCTTCCGCCACCTCAACGTGGGCTGCGCCGTCCTCGACACCTACGCCGCCGGCGTGCGCGCCACGGTGGGCCCCTTCCAGGCGGTGGCCTCGGTGGTGGTCACGTCCGGCGACCCCTCGGTGCTCAACCTCACGCAGTCGAGCGTCTCGCTGCCCGCCGGCAACCCGCTGCAGCTGATCGCCAACAGCGAGGACGCCTGCGGCAACAGCCGCAATGACCTCCTGCGCTGGTCGGCCTCTAACGGGCAGGTCACGGGCGCGGGCCTCTACACGGCGGGGTGCGTGCGCGGCTCGTTCACGAGCGCGGTGGTGGTGCGCGCGGGCACGCTCGAGCGCACCGCCGACGTGACCGTCACCGACGGCGTGCTCCGCAGCGTGGAGATCGAGCCGAGCGCGGTGTCGCTGCAGGCGGGCGCCTCGCGCCAGCTCCGCGCCAACCTCTACGACGGCTGCCGCAACATCATCGCCGGGCAGCCCGCCTGGAGCGTGGCGCAGGGGGCGAGCATCACGCCGACCGGCCTGATCACCGCGAGCACCGCCGCGGGCACCTTCGCGGCGTCGGTGGTGGCGGAGCTCAACGGCTTCCAGGATCAGGCCGACCTCACCGTCACCCCCGCCGCCGCCACCGCCCTGCAGATCACCCCCGCGCCCCTCCGCGTCGCCGCCGGAGGCGCCGTGGCGCTGCAGGTGACCGCCTTTGACGTCTTCGGCAACTCCTTTATCGCCGACCCCCTCTGGACGGTGGACCCCCTCGCCGGCGCGGTGAACGCCAGCGACGTGTTCACGGCGGGGCCGCGCGTGGGCGTGTACGCGGGCGCCGTCACGGCGCGCGTGGGCGCCGCCACGCTCTCGGTGGACGTGGAGGTGGTGCCGGCGCAGGTGGCCAGCGTCGTCTTGGAGGCGCAGGAGCCCGCCAACGGCATCGACGTGGTGGACCTCTCCAACCTCACCGCGGGGCAGGCGCAGACGGTGGTGATCACGGCGCAGGCGTTTGACGCGTTTGGCAACGTGGTGCCGCTCACGCCGAGCGCCCTGCAGTGGTCGGTCTCGGCGGGCGGCGGCACCGCGCTGCCGAGCGCGTCGCTGCCGCAGGCCACCTACGTGGTGGGGACGCGCGCCGCCAACCACAGCGTCACCGCCACCCTCGGCGCCGTGGCGGGGCGCCTGCCCGTGGTGATCCGCCCGGCGGCGCCCGTGAGTCTCTCCGTCTTTGACGTCAGCCCCCCCAACAACGCCATCAACGCCATCACGCTCACCCCCAACCAGACGTTCCAGCTCGGCGTGCGCGTGGATGACCTCTACGGCAACCAGGTGAGCGCGCCGGTGGTCTTTGGGGTGGAGAGCGACCGCGTGGGGCTCGTCTCGGTGAGCCCGTCGGGCCTCGTGCGCGCCGGCACCGTGGCGGGCGTGGGGGCGCTGGTGGTGCGGGTCAGCGCCTCGCTGTCCACCTCCATCCCCCTGAGCGTCATCCCCGGCGACCCCGTGGCCATCGAGGTGGCGCCGGAGCGCGTGGTCACGCAGCCGCTGAGCGTGGTGCAGCTCACCGCCACCTTCCGCGACTCGTTCGGCAACGCGGTGGCGGTGGACCACGCGTGGGCGGATTTCGACGTGGGCGGCAGCGTGACCGCCGGCGGCGCCTTCACCGCCGGCAGCGCCGCGGGCACCTTTAGCCGGGCGCTGGTGGTGCGCGGGCGCGGCCTTGAGCGCTTTGTGGACGTGGTGGTCAACCCCGGCGCGCCGCGCACCGTGCGCGTGGAGCCGAGCCTCATCATCACCTCCCCCAACCCCAACGCGCCCATCCCGCTGTCGTTGGTGTTCTCGGACGCGCAGGGCAACGTCACGGCGGCCCCCGGCGCCCGCGTCACCTGGAATCTCCGCGAGGGCTCCGGGTTCGACCTCGGCGCCGACGGGGTGCTCGTGGTGGACTGCTCGCGCGCGCCGGGCCTCTATCCGCAGGAGGTGCAGGTGAGCGCGGAGGTGCAGGGCGCCACGCTCACCACCAGCGCCTCGATCGAGGTGCGCCCGGGCGCCACGCGCTCCATCGAGGTGAGCGCCACGCGCCTTGAGGTGCAGGTGAACAACTCGCTCTTCTTGTCGGCCACCCCGCGCGACATCTGCGAGTTCCCGGCGCAGTCGGTGGCGCGCTGGCGCGTGGTGAGCGGGCAGGGGACGGTGACGCCGCAGGGGCAGTTCACCGCCTCCACCGTGGCGGGGCCCGTGGAGCTGCGCGCCGCCGTGGACGCCATCGATTCGCCCACGGTCAACGTGGTGGTGCGCCCCGGCGCGCCCACGATCGTGTTCGTGGTGCCGGCGG
>Ga0194124_10004661_pt1 | contig 13210 bp, 10 predicted proteins | sample TA2KigCas0mmetaG_FD_148605 | JGI IMG/M metagenome (GOLD analysis project Ga0194124, IMG submission 148605) | Freshwater microbial communities from Lake Tanganyika, Tanzania - TA2015031 Kigoma Deep Cast 0m | ecosystem: Environmental > Aquatic > Freshwater > Lake | place: Tanzania: Lake...
ACACTCGATGAAGCCGTGAATTATCATAACGATAATAATATCTCATTGGCTGAAGGCTTATTGGATATGTTTAAGAAAACAAATAAACAAACTGCGCCTCCTAAACCACCAGCACGCAGAGTCCCAGGACCCCACGACCCGTCTGCTGTTACGCCATCAAGAACTACAAATATTCTTAGAAATGTTGGACGTAATACTAGCAGAATCAGCACTGGTACTGCTATTGCTGGCGCAGGAGCCAAAGCTGCAACTGGCGATTATGCTGGAGCATCAATTGATGCTGCAGTTCAAGCTGGTCAATCAGCAGCTGCAAAATTAGCAACCAAAAAAGCAACAGAACTTACTGCCCAATTTTTATCAAAAGCAGCTGCTAGAAAACTTCCAGTGGGCTTTGGTCTCGCTGCCACTGGTGCTGGTGTTGCTGATCGTTTAAGATCACGTGATTATCTTGGTGCAGCTGGTGAAGGATTGTCAGGTGTTGCGGGTCTTTTTCCTTTAGCTGGAACAACCATCTCAGCTGGTATTGATGCAGCGTTACTTGGAAGAGACTTAAAAAATCTAAGAGCACAAACTCAACAGAAGGAAAAGCCTACACTTTCTGAAGCTGTTGACTATCATAACGATAATAATATCTCATTGATAGAGAATATCTTCAGACCAGGTTCAGACATGTTCTTCGCAATGATTCTAGAAGCAAAACGATTATATGCAGAAGGACTATATGAACCAAGAGATGAATCTGAGCAGGACCTTTTGGAAAGTGATATCGGTGAAATTGGTGAATACAATGGTGAAGCAGTATTACTAGATTTTCCTTTTGAAACTGCTGATGAACTTAATTTAAATCATACAAATTGCGGCACACCAAATTGCTGTGGTGATTGTGATCAAATTGAGGAGGAGCAAATTCTCGAGGCAGGTCCTGGATTATGGGCAAATATTCGCGCAAAACGAGAACGAATTAAACGTGGATCAGGCGAACGCATGCGTAAACCAGGAGAGAAAGGTGCACCCACACGCAAGCAGATACAGTCAGCAAAAAATGAAGAGGTTGAAATTTTTGAAGAAAGTGATCCCACGAAAGGAAAGGGAATCGGCAAACCATTCCGTTCACGCGGAGGTGGTGCGGTTTATGTAAAAAACGAAAAAGGTAACGTAATAAAAGTTAATTTTAGTCAATCAGGCATGAGAAAGCGTTTAAATGAACCAGCAAGAGTTAAATCATTCATCGCAAGACATAATTGTTATGGAAATAAGGATCGCACTAGTGCATCTTATTGGGCATGCCGTTGGCCAAGATTTTTCAGTAATACGGGACAACAATGGTGGTAGATAATCGTCCATACATTCAAAAAAACCTAAATAATGGAGTATTCCTGCGCACATTTTCAAAGGATATTCTAAGCGAAGAGCTTGTATGGCATAGGGATTATAATGATAGAATCGTAGAGGTTCTTGAAGGAGATAATTGGGAAATCCAATTTGAAAATCAGCTCCCGCAGATCCTCAGCGTCGGACAAGAATATGTTATTCCAGCATATACTTACCACCGAATTAAACGTGGAACGACAGATTTAAAAGTAATAATACAGGAAAATCTAGAGGGTTAAAGATGGAAGGTTGGCAAAAAGGTGCACCAGCTGTTATAAAAATGTCCTCTGCAGGAAGAGAGAACTATTTTCGTTCTTTCCCAGAAAGAAAACCGTGGTTTCAGTTAAATTATCCAGAACACTTTGGAAGATCTGCTGCAGCAGCAACCACTAGCCTTAAAAAAGTTACACAAGCAAAACAACTAAAACAAAGACTTGCAGCCATTCGTCAGGCTGCAGAAAAACGTAACCAATTAAAAGTCTCTTCTAATCGTGTTCGTGCCATGGGCGACCGCCGCCGCGAAAGTGGAGAAGGAATGGGTGGCGGTCGCGAAACAAATGCAGATCTTATTAGAGCCGCAAGAGATGCTGCGCAAGGTGGAGAATATCTCAAAAGTGGTGGTCTTGGAAGTTTATTTGAAGAAACTAAAAAAGAAAATTCGTACGAAATTACTAAGACTGAAGATGGAAAATTTTCCTTTCGTGGCACCAAATATGAAACTAAAGAAGAAGCACAAAAGGCGAGAGATGCTCAAATAGAAAAAGATATGCAAGATATGCCTGGCGCCGCAATGGTACGAAATTTTGCAAACACGGTTACGAATACCGCATTCTGGAAAGACTATGAAAATGATGTACTTCTAAACGATCCTAAATTAAAGGAACGAGAAAAAAGTCGAAAAGAAAAATCTACTGAAGAACTAAGACGAATGTATGGTTTAGATCTAGATACTGGTCTAGATCCTAATGATACAGCCATCATTATAGACACTGAGCCATTTTATGGAATCGATATTCCAACACTAGGCGATGGTCCTCCCGAACAATCCGACTATGCGAAAGGAACAATACAAAAGCGTAAAGATGAATATAACAGAGAAAAATTACCAGTCAAGCCATATGATTCAGATAATAGTATTGAAAATGAAATGAAAAAATATTTACAACCAGAAAACAGAGACTTAAGAGAATGTGAGGGTCCAATGCAACGAACATTAATGCCACTGACAATGAGAATATTAGCAATGAAATCTAAGAATATGAATAGAGATTCAGATGAGAATGATGATGAAGATTCAGGCGAATATGATTACGAAGGCGATATGGCAAAGTCACAACTTCGCAGCATTATGCACAATTCCAAAATGCTTCATGACATGCTTGAAGACAATACAAATTTACCAGAGTGGGTTCAAAGCAAAATTACTCTTGCTGAAGATTATATAATCACTGCAGCAAATTACATGCGCGGTGAAATGGATGAGATGGATGAGATGGATGAAGCAGCCAATCCAGCACAGCAGGCTGCGATTGCGATTGCCATGAAAAATGCTGGAAAAAAACCAAAGAGTATGAAAGAAGAAGTCGAGCAGATTGATGAAGCCCAAAAGAAACTCAAGCCATATAACTGGCGTGCAGAATGGCGTATGGGAACACAATCTGACGTCGATAAGAATAATCTAAAAATCTTTAAGAAACTTGCTGCAGAAGATCCAAAAAAGGCAGACGAATTTCAAAAGAGTTTGATGAGATTAAAGAAAAAAGATATGAAAGAAGAAGCAGAGATGAGTGGCGATGAAATGAGCAATGAGGAACCACCATTTGAGCCAAATGCTCAACGTCCAGAAATGCCACCAGGAAAACACCCTGCATTATATCGAAGCACTCGCAATCGCGCTCGCAAAGCAGCGATTGCCATGGAATTGAGTCAAAAACAGATGAGTCATGAAACACTTCGTCAAGCGCATATGAATCTTCATGCTCCACAAAATGTTAGTGAGAAACCAATAACATGGCCAACAGGAATCGAAGCACTTCGTCGAGCTCCACAAAATGTTAGTGAGAAACTTGATTTAGAAAAAGCAGATATGGGTGATGTAATTAAAGATTTCCAAGACTCAGATGCTCCTCAATTCAAAGGTAAGTCTAAAGAGAAACGTCGTGAGATGGCAATTGCTGCCAAACTTGGTGCAGAACGTAAAGAAAAAATGGATGAAGAAATGAGATTAGACGATCTACCAAATAGATCAATGCTTCCAGATCAATCAGTAATTCCTCCTGGTAAAGGATTCGGTGATGATATCAAGCGTGATAAAATTGTTGATAAAACAGAAAAAGCAATTACAAAAAAGAGAATGGCACTACCAACAGATAATCCTTCTGAAAATGAACTAGTTCCACAATCGATGCTTCCTGATACGCCTGGATATCCAGCTGGTTACGTGCCACAAAGTGATGCAGAGATTGAAGCCTCAACTGCACGTGCACGTGCTAAACAAAAAAATTCTTTTAATGAAAGTGCAATGCCAATGCCTCTTCCTGATCCCATAAAAATGATTAAGGATACAGTTAAGGGTGCAGTAAAAACAACTACAGGCGTTGATTTAGATGATGATGAACAAGTAAAACAAGGAATTAATACTGCAATGGATGCTGTGAAAAGCACCACAGGAGTTGATTTAAAACCTATTGCAGATGAACTTAAAAATATCACAGGTATTGATGTAAACGATCCAAAAACATGGCCAAAGGGTTTTGATCCAAAAAATCCAAGCACATGGCCAAAAACTTATCCTATAATGAATAACAATATAAAAGAAACATACTCGGTTTCTGACAATTCACTGATTGCAGCAACAGCAGGATTTTTAACCAACACATCAAATAGATTTTTGTATGGAGAACGAAAATGAGTAGAGACATAAATCAAAACCTGTATGCTGAAGAGATCATTAATGAATCTCCATACTATTATGATGAAAATGGTCGGCTCCGAGTTCGTGTTCTTGAAGAACAGTATGTTTCTACAATGGATATTCGCTTCGATCCAGTCACTGGAAGAAAAGGACCAAGCACAACAATTGACTTTCGCACAGGAAAAACATATCGCTTTGATGATGATTTACCACCCGCCACTGGTGGCTCGACTAATAAGCCTCGTTCGAGCCTGAATATGATAGGTCCCGTGCGTTCGCCCGCCGACCTGGGCTCGGTGCCTGAGCCACCAGGGCTGGTGGCGCCACCAGGGCGTCAATTGACGCCTGGGCGTCAAGTTGACGACGAAGATAGTAAACTTCGTGCTGAATTCAGAGAAAAAGATAAAGACACTATGTACGATATGCGGGCATATCAAAATCCTGCTGATCATCCAAGAGAAAAAGCATATCAAAAATTTAAACAAGAAAGATTGAAAAACAAAGGTGGTGCTCCTCCTTCACAGAGCACAGGTGGTGCTCCTTCTCCAACACCAGCACCTGCTCCTTCTCCTGCACCTGCACCTTCTCCAACACCAGCACCTGCTCCTTCTCCTGCACCTGCACCAAAACCTGCTCCTGAACCAGAACCTGCACCAGAACCTTCAATAGGAGCGCGACCTCCTGGAATAATAGGCAGAACAAGACCAGTCAGACCAAGACCTGGAATAGGCATAGGTAGACCAAGACTAACGCCTGTACAGAGACAACGACCAATCAGACCAAAACCTGGAAGTGGTGCTCCTTCTCCAACACCAGCACCTGCTCCTTCTCCTGCACCTTCAATAGGCATAGGTAGACCAAGACTAACGCCTGTACAGAGACAACGACCAATCAGACCAAGACCAAGACCAAGTCCTGTAAATGTCCAGGATGATCGCGCACGCAGATCTGCAGCAGGTCCTAATGCCGCTATGATGGAAAATTTTGCACTCGATGAATTAAACAATAAATTTAATAATTCACCATTCTTTTACGATGAGAATGGTAGAGTGAAAGTGAACATTTTAAATAAGTGAGTTTAACAATTTCAATAACCTAAATAATATATTATGATTTGATTCAATCAATAATAGGAACAAAAACATGAGTAACGAAGATAATAACAAACTTGATCCCACAGTCCAAGCAGTAGTAAATGCACTGTATGATCGATCAAGATTTGAGCCTTCCTTCATTAAAACTAGTTTAGTTGAGAAGACACCATTGCAGCGTGTGGCGGTTCGTCCTGAGCCTGCACCTCAGATGATTCTCGAAGAAGATGACCCCTCTGAAGGTCGTATCGGATATCCGGCTCACTGGGTGCCATCAGAAGAAGAATTTAAGAGAATGTCTCCTGAGAATCGCGCCGCTATCAAAAAGTATGGTGGAATGAAAGGTTCTGGTGGAATTTGGGTTCCTCGATATGCGTATTACGAAAACCCACCTCAATTAACTCGAGGTGAAATTGAAACCCGTAGAAAAGCAGGTAAAGAAAAATTTCCAAGCGCATTTTTGGACCAACCAACCTACGAGCCTAGCGAATTAGAAAAACCACCTATAGAAGTGTTTCAAGCCATAGAAGCAGCCAAAAAAGAAAAAGAAGAAAACCTTCGCAGAATGGCAGAACGTAAGACTCGCGCAGCAGCAAAATCTGAGACAATGAAAGAAGATTTAGAACAGACTGAAGAAGTTCCAGAGAATGCTATTGTCGTCGATATTTACGAAGAAAACGGTAAGATCGTTAAAATCGACAATGGTGTGATTTTTGTAAATGAACCGATTGCTGTTTTTGAAACTATTGAGAAGTTTCGTGGTGCTGATTCGTTGCTATTAGAAAGAGGATCTAACGTTGGTGCGCGAGGTTCGCGACGGGGAGGACGACGAGGACAACAAAACGCTGTCGCACGTGGCACAACACCAGCAACAGGTGGCACAACATCAGGAACGAGACCTGGAATTTTACAACGTATCGGTACTGGTATCAGTAATATTTTTAGAGGTAATGCACAAACACCACAAGCAGCAAGTGGCACACAAACATCACCAGCAGCAAGTGGCACACAAACATCACCAGCAGCAAGTGGATTTTTTTCAAATGTTGGTAATTTCTTTCGAAATAATCCTATTGGGCAAGGAATCGGAAAAGTTGCAGGCGATGCAATACTTGGTGGTATAGGCAGCAAATTAACAGGTGGAAAATTTTCGGATGGTGCAAAAGCTGGAGCCGTAGGATCGCTTGTTGGACAAGTGGGTGGCGCAGCCGCCGATCGACTAACTGGTGGTAATGAAACATCAGCTGGTGGTGAACAAGGTGGTGGTGAACAAGGTGGTGGTGCACAAGGTGGTGGTGCACAAGGTGGTGGTGGTTCCACCGCTCCTGCAGGTCGAGGTCGTACACCAGTGCCTGTTAATTTTACAATTGATGGCCAAACTACTTCGAGAGACGATTATGCAAAAGAACGAGCAGGTGGAAATTTAGATCAGCAAGTACAATTTACAGTTAAAAATAAAAAAACACAAGAAAAAAGAGTAATTAAAGCTCCAACGGCTGCATCAACTGAAGATGAAAGAAACGAATACAAGGCATACTACAATCGATACAAACAAATGCAAAATGCTGTTTTGGAGCATTTGATTCGTATTGGTGCATTTTTCTCAGAATATGGTGTGACTTTAAATAATCAATTATACGAATCAGTAACTGCAGACGTATATCTAGATAATATAGATTCACCATATTATTATGATACATATGGTCGCCTCAGAATCATGTCTGAGTCTGAATCATATGAACTACGTCTTGCAGAAACAATCTACAGTCGATTGCTTTCAGAAGAAATGGATGAAGTTGGTAGTGAAGATGAAGACGTTGACAATGATGGCGATTCAGACGAAAGCGATGAATATCTCAAGAACAGAAGAGAAAAGATTGCTGCGAAAATGAAAGGAAGAATAGATGAAATCGCGCCATTAGTTGCTGCTGGTGCTCGTTATGCATTACCAAGACTTGCTGCAGCTGCAGGAAGAACCCAAATCGGAAAGAAAGTTAAGAATGAACTCATTTCGAAAGTCGGTGATGTAGCTGGTGAGGCGGCTGCTGAAAAACTCAGTGATATTGTGAACGAAGAAACGATTGCGGAATCAAAAGTATTCCCATGGCGCCGATAATAGGAAATCATAAATGAAACATGTAGTTACACTTACAACTTCCAATCCTTCGCATGAGCATGTATCACTTCGTCGTCGGCAAAGCACAACAAATTTTATAGTTGAAGCAGCTGATGAAGATCAAGCCGTGTTTCGCGCGACAGCACATTTTCGGAAACTAGGTCACTACGTGCACGAAGCAAAGGTATATAAAAAAAAAGAGCAGTTGAATGAATTAGCCAACTCGGCTATTATTGATGACTCAGCTGCAAGAGCTGGTCTAAAACGCAATCCTGGTGAATCTGATGCTGATCTCGTCAAGCGAATCTCAGCGAAAAAGGGAATTTATGATAAGCCAATTCAACCTGTATTCCCAGAATTATTAGCAATTGGTGGTGGTGCAGCAAACGTTGCTAGGAGATTAGTGACTCAAGCAGGTTCCGCAGCATTCGATAAGTTGATGAAGTCAACTAAGGATGTAGAAACAGGTCTAGGCAATCTCGGAACTGCCATCGTAGATAAAGGAACATCAGCTGGTCGTATAGTTCGTGATGAATTAATTTCTCATGCTGTAAGTCTCCCAGTTGCTGTTGGTCTACAGGCTGCACAAAACAGAGCAGCAGGAAAAGAAACTAATCTTGGATCAATTGTAAAAGATGATCAGTTCTGGAAAAGTAATGCCGATATGCCAGGACTATCATTAGGCTCACGCGCTCTACGTCTTACAGGCGATGCAGGCAAATATGTTAAAGATGTAGCAGATGATGTTGCTGCAGGTGCGATTAAGAAAGCACAATCTGTTGGCTCAGCTGCAAATGATGTTGTTGCATCTGCATTGGAAAGAATCAGACAAAAGAATCTTGTGCCTGGTAAAATTGATCTTCCATCACGAGCACCAGAAAGAGAGCCTTATATAGATCTTCCACCAGCTGTAGCACCACAACCTGTTGTTCCTTCAGTAAAACCAGGTGTTCGTACAGATGTTCCTGTGGTGATACCACCATCAGTAAAGCCAGGTGTTCGACCTGAAACAAAACCAGAAGTAAAATCCTCACCCACAGTCAGACAAGACCTTGTTGTTGGTAGAGCTGATTCTACAATAACTGCAAAACCAGATCTACAACCAAAAACTGAAACATCACCAAAAATTAAAACAGTCACACAAGTAAAAACGAAAGTCGACACTAAACCAAAAAGACCATTAATAACTCCATCAATCGATGATGATCCAAAAATATTAGATCCAGGAACATTGGGACAATATCGTGGTTTATTTCCAATATATAAATTTACTGATTTCAGTAATAGAGAATTACAAGAAAATGGACCAATGAATGCTATTGGTCGCGTTCTTGCTGCTAGAAAAAAAGAAGATAAAAATGATGCAAAGAGTGAAAAAAATAAAATAAATATGGAACCTAAACTTGGTAATAAAGTATAAGGAGTATTGAATGTTAAATTTTAAAACATTTATAAATGAAGATCGTGGCAACTCAATGCATATTGAAGTTGACTCAAGCATGATAAACAATAACAAAGAAACAATCAATGCTGATTTTGATCGCCTCACACATGCACCTTATAAAAATTCAATTATTTTTTATAATCAACTTCGTGGAACATTGGAGCGATTTGGCATGTTGATGCCTCCAGAAGCAACTAAACAATTTTTAAAATTTGAAAATGAATTAGTATTTACTCTTGGTGAAACTGATCTATATCTTTATGTTGTATATAATACACAAAAAAATTCACAAGTAGATGCATATACACAGATTGTACATGAAGATGAATTACAGCAATTGATGGACTCAGATGATATGGATGATGCGAAAGAAATTGATGATGATTATGATGATGATATGAATGATTATAATAAAAATTATCAGAAAAAGATGGACTACGATTCAGGTAATACTGGCGAATATTGATATATGTCTTTTGTTAATTTGACTGAAAAAAATTTATTATTATTTGCAGCAAAGTGTTACGATAAACCTAACTGTATTGATAGCGAGTTTGATGAAGATTTTAAAAGGCTTCGATATATAAAACGATTATTACATCGGAATAGAATCACAGGTGTTTTGAAAGAGCGATTAATATTAAATCATATTATTGTAGTTCAAAACGTTTTTGGAGTAGAAGCGAGCACTAGAATGATGTTTTGTAAAATTGATTCTAAAGACTATAGTGCTCTTAAAACATTTCTTGCATATACTTCTGCAATGCCAAATACTGTTTATGGTATAAATGGCAGAGACATCATTGCAAAAGAAATATCATTAGATGAAAAAATTGCTGAAATATTAGAGAAGATTTAAGGGCTTTTGAATGTCATACAGTACACAAATACTCAAAAATATTGTTGAAACGATTAAATTCCTATCAGAGTCTGCAGATACTGAATGGGGATTAAATAGAGCAAATGCTGGTAAGATGCATGAGGTTCTCACTGGTGGATTAATTAATCATTATGCGAAAGTGTACCAAGCGAATAAGAAAAATGGTCATGATGAAGCACACAAAGCTGCTTTAGAAGCAATTTCAAATCTAGAAAGAACTAAAAACAAAAAAGTTAATATTGCAAATATTGCTCATATGGAGCAATTTAGAGATGAATCAAGTAATAAATCTGCAAAAGAATGGCATGATCATTTGTCTTCTGAATTAAATCAAGAAGATTATGATGAACATGTTGCACATGCTCAATATGCTGCAAAAAGCATTATCGCCCATATGAATGAACAAGGAATCAAAGACATTCAAAAAGTTCATTTCACTGCAAATGCAAAAGATATTCATACATTAACAAATGGTAAAGATTCATCAGCAGAGGGAAATAATTCTGATATTGTAGTTCAACATGGACATAAAAAAGAAGGTGGTGGGTTTTTTGGAGTAAGTTTAAAGTCTGGCGGAGAAACAAAAGCATTTTCTCCAGGACTTGGACAAATATCCAAAAAAGTTGATGAATTTTATGAAAAAATCACTGGTAAAAAAGGATCGTTTTTCTCTGATTCTGAGGCTGCATCAGATGCTGCGCAAAAAGACCATCATAGAGTAATCAAAAAAAACGCTTCAGCTTTAAAATCTATTTTAGGTGAAAGGGGATTTAGCGCATCAGGAAGAATAACACAACATGGATTGAGACATGCACGTTATGCACAAGAAATTGCTGATGGGAAGATAAAACCAACTGATGCAAAAGGTCGACCAAATAAAGAATATATTAGAAAAGAAGCAGAATTAAAAAAAGCTGGTTATAGTTCAGCACACCGAAAAAGATTGGCTGAAGTGTATAGAGATCTACAAGAATCAAGAAAAAAACATCATAAACGTTCAGTTACACAATCATTCACAAGACATATGGGAGAGATTTTTTCTTCTGGACATGACCATAAACCAGAAGTCCATGAACTTAGAAGACAATTAATTGCCACTCTCACCAACACACCTGCACGTTTAGAAGGATCAATGAGAATTATGAGGCACAATATAATCAAATCAAAGAAAGACGGTAGTCGAACAAGTGAAATTGGATATGGTCTTGGCGATAATGCAAAAGATTCTCAATATTATGACATAAAGAGTGGCGATGGAATTGGATTTACTATAAAAGGTTATCGCGATAAAGCAAAGAAATCTAAAACTCTTTATCTAAAAGGACACACAGATTCTTCTCCAAGTGAAAATGAAGGTTCTGGTGCAAGAAAAACTATTCAATTTTCACTAGTAAAAAATACAGATGCTAATGAATTAAATGAAGAAATTTTGATAGAAGCCAAAGCACAAAAGGCAGCTGCAGCATATGATAGAATGTTGTCGATGAACGAGGATGCGCCAGCAAATTCAATGGGTGCTGCAGGAATCAGTGGTGCGGAATCTGCAGTAAATGTAGGAATTGCAGGTCGCGATATGCTTTTATCTCCTGAACCACTACGCCGACCACCACCAAAGATGTTTGGTGGGCGAGCAGTGTTTACAGTTCCGAGTAATGATTATTACAAAGCAACTCTCGGAAGGCGCAAAGGTCAACACTGGCGTTCAATGGTTGCTGGTCCACTCGGCGAAGACATTCGACAATATGCCCTAGATAACAGAGATGCACCAATTATTGTTGAAGACGAAACCACAGGTGCAATGATGTATTTAAGATACGGAAAGAGGTAATCAAATGAAAGCAGTATTATTTTTGTTCGCTGCTTTGTTATTAACTGGGTGTTCAGACACTTATCGTTACGAATGTCAGGATCCTGCAAATAAGGATAAGCCTGAGTGTAATCGCCCAATATGTGAGGCTGATGGATTGTGCTATGATAAACTAAATGGATTGCCAGAACCAGTAGAGCAATCACCCGTAGAAGAAGAAGCTGCACCCGCAGAAGATTGTAATTGTGAACCCAAAGGAGAATAATCATGTTTAAAGGTCCAAGATATACAGAAAGTGAATTGATGGCGCGACTTAAATTTACAGTCGGTCTTTCACTTGCATTTACATTGACAGGAATTGTTTTTGTAGTTCTTTACTCGCTCATCTTTGTGACTCAGCCAATGAGTCAGTCACCCAATGATGCAAAGTTTTTTGAGTTAATTACTCCAATCGCAACCTTTCTTACTGGTATTCTCTCAGGCATTATGCTCGGTAAGAGCGAAAAGCCAGATGCATTACCTGAACCACCCAAGGCACCAGAAGTTTCGCTCGGTGATGTTTCACCAAGTGATTTGATTCCAGAGCCTGTTGCTGAAGTAGCTCCTCTTGTTGTGGCTGGCGCAGTTGGCGTTGCCGCTGGTGTTGCTGCAGCAGAGGATGATGAAGATAATATTGCTTGAGGTGATATATGAGTTTAGCAGCATTACAAAAGAAAATTGGCGTAACAGCAGACGGTGCGTGGGGTCCTGGGACTCTGCGTGCTGCTGCTGCTTATTATAAACTTTCACCAGCTCGCGCTGCGCATTTCTTTGGGCAAACTGCTCATGAAACGGGTGGATTCAAAGCATTTACCGAGAATCTAAACTACGGAGCCAAAGGATTGCGTGGTATTTTTGGTAAGTATTTTAAGACAGATGCAGAAGCATTGAAGTATGAGCGCAAGCCAGAGGCAATTGCGAATCGTGTCTATGCGGGACGCATGGGCAATGGTGCAGAAATGACGGGTGATGGTTGGAAGTTTCGTGGACGTGGTGCATTACAATTAACAGGTCGCGATAATTACCTCGCGTTCTCTAAATACTGCAATCGTCCAGATGTAATGACAAATCCAGACCTTGTTGCTGGTGAACTTGCATTTGAGTCAGCGATGTTCTTCTTTGAAAAAAATAAACTTTGGGCATTATGTGACACAGGAGTAAATGATGCTTCGATATTATCCATTAGTAAAAAAGTTAATGGTGGTACTCACGGCTTGGAGGATCGCAAGGCTAAGACGAACACATACTTCGCGCAATTAAGTGGTCCTGCACCAGCCGCAAAACCTGCAGCTGCTCCTGCTCCAGCTGCTGCACCTGCTGCTGGAAAAGTAAATCCAGAAATGCAATTATCTGAACACTTTAATTTAAAAGAATTTACAAAATCGGAGACTGCGATTCGAAAGCGAATTGATAATACACCAAATGCTGATCATGCTCAAAACCTTAAAAATGTATGCGAAAAAATTCTTGAACCTGTGCGGCGTCATTTTAATAAGCCCGTGCGTATTAATTCTGGCTATCGTGGTCCTGCCCTTAATAGTGCTGTTG
>Ga0194124_10004668_pt1 | contig 13203 bp, 12 predicted proteins | sample TA2KigCas0mmetaG_FD_148605 | JGI IMG/M metagenome (GOLD analysis project Ga0194124, IMG submission 148605) | Freshwater microbial communities from Lake Tanganyika, Tanzania - TA2015031 Kigoma Deep Cast 0m | ecosystem: Environmental > Aquatic > Freshwater > Lake | place: Tanzania: Lake...
GGGTTCTACCAATCATACATGCTGCAAGGGGATAGATTGATAGTTCTTTATGCTACACGACCACTTGACGAAGTAAGATTTATTGAGCTCAAGAGAAAAAATATTATTTGATCTTTGTTAAATTCAGAAAATAAAGATATCCACGCATTTAAAGTCTGTTGTCTCAGCGAAAAAAAAATTAACTACAAAAAAACAGGGGGTTTTCGAAAATCAAACTTGGCATCTTTGAATAGATTGGAGATATTACGAATACTCAGTAAAAAACTTTTATTCCCACCGATCGGAACCCAATAGAAACTCAGAGCCCAGCAGTGTAAATTTCTATTTAATGTGAAAAAGGCATTGGTTATGGATTGATCCATCAGATTGATATTGATGTTTCCACTTAAATTCCATGTTTTAGTGAAGCTTACATCCCCGCTGCACGATAGGGTCTGCACCTGATTGAAAGTTTTATTATTGAATGAAGAAATAGCCTGGTTTGCTTGGAGGGAATATATATGTGAAAAGCTCACTTTCCAAGGAATATCGAAATAAATCGCTTGTTCTGGATGAAGTGAAAAATAAGTAAAGGCACTGTTCCATTCTTTTGTTCCACTTTCTACCTTTTCATCCATAATTTTCCTGCTTTTTTTAGGAGCCAAGAGTAACGTTGTGGTAAAATTTCCCGAAAGTAATCGCCCAATACCCTGTTCATTCTTCCAAGCAAAAGATGATAAATTTTTACCCGTACTGTCCCAAGAGTAAGGGCTAAAGGAAGCATTGGAAACAAAATTTATCCAATCTTTTGGGCTGATTCTTAAATTCAGAGAAATCATGGAAAGTTTCATGGAGTCCTTTAGAAAATCGTAATTTCCCGTTAGAGAAAATTGATCAATCAATCTAATTTTTTTAAATCCTGTTATCGTATCTTTTTCAGATTTCATTTTTAGTTCCAACGTATTATTAAAACCAAATGTTAAGAAAGAGGCCCCTACAGAATTACCCACAGTGTATATACTGCGTTCGTAAGGCGAGTAATTAACAACAGCTGAGTTTACTCCAATCGTGTCCGAAATTAGGGGATTTAGTTTAGGCACGAAACGATAACCAAATGAGGGAGTCATTAGATGCCTTAATTTAGGCTGGGATTTTCCTGCGAATTCATAGTAGCTGTAAATAATCGTTGTTGCAGTTACATTCATATTCATTTCGTGAGCCATTCCTGCTTGTTGAATAGTATCTGATGTGATGGAATTTGAGGTAAAATCATACGATTTTCTGGATTGTTGGAAATTGATTTTGTTTCCGTAGTTTAATACAGGATTTATTTTAATTGTATTTGCAAATAAACCTACCGAAGTTTGGATCGACATGGATTGTGATATCCCATTTAGGAACTGTTGTCCTATTTTTTGAAAATTTCCCTGACTCAATAATGTATCTGCAAAACTCGACCTGTTCTGCCCTTCAAAATTATAGGTGAAACCGATTCTATTGATCGCTTTAGTCAATTCATTTTTAGGGAAAGGTGTAATTTTTTTGAATGGGAAAACCCGGGTGAGATTGGCATTTAAAATGGGACTTATTAGTGCGATATTTTTTGCCAAAGAATTTTGACGCAGAGACCATTTCAAACCCATTGAAAATGGTTTCCCTGGAAATAACCTATTGATATTGACATCTGAGTTGAAGCTGTTACTAAAGTATTCGGGATTTATAGGATCTAGACTATTCTTTGAGTTATTATCAGAAATTAAATTTACGTTTGATGAAAAATTCCAAAAGGGTGACGCCTTTACATCTTGGCGGTGTGACCAGATTAAACTGAATTTATTTTGATTATTATTGAAGGGAAACCCGGATCGAAATTGCTGAAAGCCAAGTGATAAATTACCCGTAAAACCATATCGTTTTGCATAATTGAATTCATTGCGTAAGCCCCAACTCCCTCTGTTGTAAAGGTTTGCATACACTGTTGTCTGAATAAAATCATTTATTGGCATGTAATAACCGAGATTTTGAACCCCGAAACCGTACGCTGAAAGTGGAACAAATTCAGGAATCAACAAACCCTTCACATGCTCTTTCTGCTTGGTGGGAATTAATGCAAACGGTAGTCCAAGGGGCGTAGGTATTCCGTTGATATGAAGATTGAGTGGTCCAGTAACAATACGCTGATCAGGAACAATTACTCCCCTCGATAATTGAAAATGGTAATGAGGTTCTATTAAATCACATGTAGACAGCTTACCCTGCAGAAGATGTAACTCGTCGTCTTGGTGCTTTTTGGCTTCGTCCATTCTAAAATACAATTCCTCTTGTTTTAGTGAAAGTTCCTGTAGAAAACCTTTTTTAGTTTTTGTGTTGTACCTTAATGAAAAACATTGAATGGTTTCGTTCCCCTCTGAAAAAACAGGGAAATCAACTTTGTTGCTGTCTTTATCGTAAGAGTATCTAGCTTGTAATTCGTTTTTATCAAGATCAATACAGATGTATCCGGCATTCATTTGAATGCCGTCCATGCTAACATTTGCCTGACCATAGAGGTGAACTTGTTTGGTTTTAACATCTTTGAAGATGCTGTCACGTGCGCTGTATTTTATTACTGACTCGACTGATTCATCATCTACACTTATGGTTTTGTTTTGATCTTGTTGTGCAGTAACCTTGTTTGAAATGTGGGGTATTAACAATGCAACGAAGAAAAGTAGAAAACGATGACGCAAGACAATCAAACCTTTGGAACTAATTTTGTTGAATAGTTAAGTTGTCAAATTTAATGAATTAATGAAGAACGCACAATCAGCTTTGTTATTGAACAATCGAATTAAAATACTTTTCTTCTTCATTTCGTTGTTTTATTGCGCTCATGCACAAATTAATCCAATCAAAACGGTCGTTATTGATGCAGGCCATGGTGGTAAAGACCCCGGTTGTCATGGAGGGTATTCAAATGAGAAAGAAGTTTGCCTGTCAATGGCTTTGAAGCTAGGTACCATGATCAAGGAACAATATCCGACAATAAAAGTTATTTACACAAGAGAAAAAGATGTATTTGTGGAATTGCTAGAACGTGCAAATATCGCAAATAGGGTAAAGGCAGATTTATTTATTTGTATTCACGCGAATGCCGGCAGCAGTGTAGCATATGGCTCTGAAACCTATGTATTGGGTCTGCATCGAACAGAGGCACAACAAAAAGTAATGGAAAGAGAAAATGCCATCATTGAGTTGGAGGAAGATAAGGGAGCAAAATACAAAAATTTTGACATGTCTCCCGAGGCCATAATTGCCATGCAGCTTCAAGGTGCTGTTTACAGAGATTACTCCATTCGTTTTGCGGATCAACTTCAGAAGGAGTTCAAAAAAATGGGTCGTTTTGATAGGGGTGTAAAGGAAGCTGGGTTTTATGTTCTCTACAAAACAGCCATGCCAAGCGTGCTCATTGAAACTGGTTTTTTGACGAATCCTTCAGAAGAAAAACTGCTAGCATCCGAAAATGGCCAAGTTGAAATGGCCAAGGCAATGTTTAAAGCTTTTGAACGCTATTACAACCAATTGTTTGGGCAAGAAACAATTGAATTCCCTTCGACGAAACCGAGCCAAAAGGATAAAGCGTCAACCAATAATTCCCTTGTTCATGAGACAGAGGAAAGTACAGGTCTGGTTTTTAGAATTCAAATTGAAACCTCTAATAAGAAAATACCTTTGAATTCTTCGCAGTTCAAAAACTTGGATATTTTTGAATATTATCAAGATAAATTATATAAGTACTGCACAGGAGAATTTAAAGACGATATAGCAGGAGCAAGGCAGAGAAAAGTTGAATTAATTGAGCAAGGATTTAATAATGCCTTCGTTGCAGCTTTTTTGAATGGAGAGCGCATTAATATAGAAAAAGCTATTAAATTAGCAGAAAAGAAAACGGATTGAAAATTTCAAAAGAAATAAAGGCGGCTGTCGTTGCCATTTTGGCTATTGTTTTGCTGATTTTTGGTATTAATTTCTTAAAAGGGAATAGTATTTTTGGCGGTGACAGAGAATTCTATGCTTATTTCCCAAATTCAGGTCAACTTTCTGTTTCGAGTAATGTGACTCTGAATGGCGTCAATGTTGGTAAGGTAAAAAATATTGAATATGTTCAAGGTAATCCAACGAACAAAAAAGTGAGAATTACGTTCAGTATACAAAACGATGAAGTAAAGATTCCAAAGGGAAGTATTATCGAGATTGGAAACGTAGACTTACTAACCAAAGGTTTAATTATTGTTATGCCAAATGAAACCTCAGATGATTACTATGAGACCTATTCTACCATTCCAGGAAAAATTTCAAAAGATATGGTCTCACAAGTAAAAGCTTTTACCGATCCAATAACAAATAAACTGCAAACCATGATGGCTTCCATAGACAAGATGGTTACATCACTCTCTTCGTTCTGGGATTCCACCGCTACCTCCGAAATTGAAGGAAGTTTGAAAGAAGTTAAGCGGACGATTCAAAAGCTGGGATCTGTAGCTGATGAACTGCAAACATTCATAGCTCAAGAAAAAATACAATTTGCAAGAATTATGTCCAATGTTGAGCAAATAACTAATAATCTTAAAAAGTCTAACGATCAAATCAGTGCAATTATAGGAAACTCGAAAAAAATATCGGATGATCTCGTTAATGCAAACTTCAAATCTGTGATTCTCGATGCGCAAACCGCAATTAAAAAAATAAATCTAGTGCTGGAAGATGTTGAAAAAGGCAACGGAACTCTTGGTAAATTAGTGCATGATGAAAAATTATATTTAGAATTGGTTGAGTCCAATAATGAACTCCAAAATTTGGTGTCAGATTTTCAATTACACCCAGAACGATACATCAATTTTTCATTATTTGGTGCAAAGACAAAGGGAGTGCCGATCTCGAAAAAAGAGGAGAAAAAACTTAGGATTATACTCGATAGTATTCCAGATTAAGAGTTAATAAAATGTTTGAAATATTTATCTTTTGTATTCTGCTGGTAACAGGTTTTTCTTGGTTTGCCTTTAACGTTTATAAAGTCTGCCACAACATTCGTTTGGGGAGAGATGAAATGCGCTCCAATCAGACCTCAGAACGATGGAAAACTATGATCCTAGTGGCATTCGGCCAAAAAAAAATGTTTTCTAAACCCATTGTAGCCTTACTTCATTTATCCCTGTATGTGGCTTTCGTGATAACACAAATTGAGCTCATTGAGATTATTGCTGATGGGATTACCGGTAAGCATAGAATCTTTCAAGTCCCCTTGGGTAATTTTTATGCTGTCATTATTAGTTTTATCGAATTGTTATCATTGCTCGCTTTTGTTGGCACAATTGCATTCTTAGCTCGAAGAAATATGCTTAAGCTCCCACGTTTTACAATGGATGAATTGAAGGGTTGGCCAATGAAAGATGCAAATTTGATATTAATTATGGAGATTGTATTGATTCTGTGTATTTTCACAATGAATGGGGCGGATGAGGCCATGCAGTCGGAAAGTTATGGTTTTTTGATTTCTTCATTTTTAGGAGCTACCGTTTTTCAGGGTATGGATTACAACACTTTGCATGTTCTTGAGAATATCGGGTGGTGGGGTCATTTTATCATGGTCCTAGCATTCATGAATTACCTACCTTACTCCAAACATTTCCATATTTTCTTGGCATTTCCAAACACCTACTTTTCAAATTTAGAGAAGAAAGGTAAGTTTACAAATATGAAATCTGTTACAACTGAAGTAAAGTTGATGTTAGATCCTTCCGGGGATTCACACGATGGTGCCGAAGGTGAAATCCCTCCAAAACGTTTCGGCGCTAAAGATGTGGGCGATTTAACTTGGAAGAATCTTCTCGATGCATATACATGTACCGAATGTGGAAGATGTACTTCCTCTTGCCCTGCAAATATTACAGGCAAAAAGCTTTCACCCCGAAAAATTATGATGGATACGCGAGATCGACTTGTTGAAATCGGTGAGTTGAAAAGGAAGCATGGAAAAGACTACGATGACGGTAAAAGTTTATTAGGAAATTATATTTCTGAGGAAGAAATTTGGGCATGTACCTCTTGTAATGCTTGCGTACAAGAATGCCCCGTAAATATAGATCCACTCTCAATAATTATCGACTTGAGGCGTTATCTTGTCATGGAAGAATCTAAAATGCCAAATGAATTGGCAGGCATGTTAACCAATATTGATAATAACGGTGCCCCGTGGCAATTTTCCCCATCTGACCGACTAAATTGGGCCAATGAAAACTAAGGCTAAAAAGATGCTCACTAATATGAAAAAGGAAGGACAATTTGTGTCTCCTGTTCTTCCAGAAAACGTTAAGAACTATCTTATTGATATTGACGGAACCATTTGTGACGATATTCCCAATGAGGATCCAGAAAGAATGGCAACAGCGACCCTCTACCCAGATGCGCTCGAGACAATAAATAGTTGGTTTGATGAGGGCCATATCATCACATTTTTTACTTCGCGTTTAGAGGAACACAGGCAGGTCACGGAAGAGTGGTTAGACGCTCATGGATTTAAGTATCATGCAATTTTGATGGGAAAACCAAGGGGAGGAAATTATCATTGGATTGATAATCACATTGTTCGAGCTACAAGATATATCGGGAAATTTACGCAGTTAAAAGAAAAAACATCAAATATTCAAGTTTTTGAGGAGTAAATTATGAGTATGCATGTCCCTACGATGGCCAATTTGATGGCAGAAGGAAAATCGCCGGATATTTTATTTTGGGTAGGATGTTCGGGGAGTTTTGACGACCGGGCAAAAAAGATTACAAAAGCCTTGGTGAAAATCCTGAATCATTGTAAAGTGAATTTCGCCGTATTAGGTTCAGAGGAGAGTTGCACGGGCGATCCTGCAAAAAGGGCGGGGAACGAGTTCACTTTTCAGGTCCAAGCGCACATGAACATTCAAGTCCTCAATGGTTATCAGGTAAAAAAAATAGTAACAGCCTGCCCACATTGTTTTAATACACTTAAAAATGAGTACCCCGAATTAGGAGGGAATTACTTAGTGGTGCACCACACACAACTTATTCAGGATTTAATTCTTTCGGGTAGATTGGTATTGGAGGGAAATGAGACGTTTAAAGGAAAAAAAATAACTTTTCACGATCCCTGCTACCTTGGAAGAGCAAACGACGTATATGAAGCACCGCGAAGCTTGATCGAAAAATTGGACGCAGAACTTGTAGAGATGAAACGTTGTAAGGCTAATGGATTATGCTGTGGCGCAGGGGGAGCACAAATGTTTAAAGAAGCAGAAAAAGGCAAAAAGGAAATTAACTTAGAACGTACTGATGACGCGCTAGAAACAAAAGCCTCCATTATTGCTACAGGCTGTCCATTTTGCAATACGATGATGACTGACGGTATAAAGCACGCCGAAAAAGAGTCTGAAATAAAAGTATGGGATATCGCTGAATTAATCGCAAATGCAGCAGATCTCTAGTTTATTTGAATCGTTAGGAGATCAAAGTAGGGTATGGCTCTATGTCGCCAATAGACGGCTCTCAAATGATGAGGTCCATTATATTTTTAAGGAACTAAATCAGTTCAATGCACGTTGGTCTGCGCATGGAAAAAAACTTCATTCTGAAATATCAATTTTATTTAATCATGTTATTGTTTTGGCTGTTGATGAATCCATTGAATCTGCCTCAGGTTGTTCAATTGACAGTTCTGTGCGCGAAATAAAAAAGTTGAGCGTGGAGCTGAAAATAGATTTTTTCAATCGAATGCAAGTGATGTTGTGGAAAGATGAAAAAGTGCAATTAGTTCCCTATTCTTACATCAAGAAAAATAAAGGGTTAAGTTACCTCAATCCATTGGTTTATACGCTTGGAGAACTTCGAGAAAACTGGCTGATTCAAAGTTAGTTAATCAAGGATTTTAACAGAGTCAATTCTTCCACTTTTTCAGAGTTACCAGTTTGGTTAAAAGAATAAATTAAATTACTCAACATTCTATTTATAATCGCAGTATTTGAACACGGCTCAAAAAACTCCCTTTTATGCTCGATTTTTAAGCCGTTTAAAAACTGTTCAATTTCTTTGACGTCAAAAATTGTTCCCTTCGAAAATGCATTGATATAAAAAAGTACACCAAAGTCATTCTGGAGCTGACCAAAATGATTCGCGTGATATTCATCCATGTAGGCGAGTACAAAATGGTTTGGTAAGTTCACGCCATAAACCGGTAAGTCGAGCGATTGGGCCACAATGCTGTATAAGAGGCACAGACTTAAGGGATTTCCTTTTTTTGTTTCTAATACTATGTTAATGTATGAATTTACGGGAGAATGATAATGTTTACTATCTCCGCTAAAATGATATAAATCGAAAAAGATACGATTGAAAATTTTTATCTTTTCGAATGAGGTTTGGTTATCATTTAACTCCAACCAAATGTCCCTTCTCAAACATTGAATAGTCTCACGGATTTTTAATTCATCTAACCCCGGGTATTGGTATTTGGAAATCAATAATGCACCCTCGAATAAATCTTTATCTTGGCTATTTGACCACTCAATAAGTTGTCGTTGTATTTCGGAGAATTGGATTTCATGTATTAAATGCTCGATCCGATTTTGAAAAACCAAACCGTAATAATCGTGTTCCCAGGAATGCTCTAAAATGGGAATGGCATCGGCACCACATTTCTTTATCTCCTCCCGTACGACCTCATACACTTTATCGTCGGGGTCATCAATCAACTTCACTAACGCGTGAATACGAGTAGGACCATTCATCCTTACAAAAATAAGAGAGGAAGACATCCATATTTTTTTCAGTGAATGAGTTTATCAATGCTCAAATGTTAATTGGGTTATAATTTAAAAGTTCTCCCCTTGCTAAATAGGTTTAGGATTTGTATTAACCTTGCTTAATTTTGAATTGAAGGGCTAGGGGGCTCCATCTGTTATTTCGCATATTTACACGGGCTATTTTAAGCTTTAGTAATGAAAGCTAATTTACACTTCATAAAAGCAGTTGATGTTGCAAAATTGATTAAATCAATCGTGAAAACTTCTCTAGAAAAAGTTTCTCAAATCCTATATTTAAAGTTTAAGATAAAATCTCTCACCAAATAACTTATCGCTTTACCACACATTTTGCGTTCCCCTTTGTTTAATGGAGCAGCCTCAGAAATATGTAAATAGGAAACTATTGACAACGACGTTGTTAGGCTATTGAGAATTTCCCTCATCTCATTCAGTGTCCAACCTGAAGGCGATATTGCAGAACTTGGGAAATTTACTATTGCATCTGTATCAATTTCGATACCGCAGGGAATATTCTTAATCGAACTCGAAATATGACGAATGTCCTCATGTATGTTTCTTTTTTTAAAGAGGTAATCTTCGAAATAAGAAAAAAACTTTGCATTTTCCTTCAAATAAAAACGAATGTATGCGTTATTATAGGCCTCATGAAGTCCCAATACATGATAATGGGAAAGGGTATTTTCATTTATGGCAAAAGAAAATGAATTTCCACTATGACGTACATGTGTTTCCCTTGTATCAGCATGTGCGTCAATGTTGATTACTGCAAAGTCAGATTTGTTTTTATTTACCCACCGCATTAAGGGCAATGCATTGTTGTGACTCCCTCCGATGACGATTGGAATCTGCTCTTTGGTTATGGTTTTATTTAAAACCTCAAAAACAAACTCGTCAAGTTCCTCTACTGTCTCACTACAAAAATTTAAATTTATGTTGTGGATTGTTACAACTCCCAAAAAAGAAAATAAAGTTGATTGAAATGAATCGTGTATTTGAGTTAAACTAAACTCTTCAATGAAGGCATGAAAACTATTTTCAGCACCTGGTAACCCATTGTTTACTTGTGAACCAACGGATTCACATATTCCAAGTATTTGAAACGGCGACTTTTGGGGAACAGATAGGTTATCACCCACCCTAATTTCTCCAATTCGATTTTTTGGTAAAAAGTTGTCAAAGTATTGCGCATTATTCTGAAATATAAAATTACCAAGCTTACTTTTCATAGTTTTTTAGTTTATCCCAAAAAAGTTTGGGGCATGAAACAGGCTTGTTCGTATTTTTGTCCACAAATACCAAAACGGTTTCTGCCTCCACAATTAATTTTTCCAAACAATATACTTTGTAACTGAAGAAAAGCCTAGCACCCACAATCCGATCAATGGATGTTTGAATAGTCAACTCATCATCATAAAATGCAGGATATTTGTACTTGATATTTAATGTTGATACAGGAAGTAATAATCCTTCATTTTCTAATTCCTTATATATAATACCTAGTTTCCTCAAGGCCTCAACTCTTCCTATTTCCAAATATTGTGCGTAGTTTCCGTAATAGCAATATCCCATGCGATCCGTTTCGCCATATCTTACCCTTATTTGATACAATGAAGAAAATGTAAAATTCATGGTCAGTTTAATGGTTAGTTTCTAAATTAGAAAAATAATTTCAATTTGGCCAGAAATTCAAAAGTTCTAAATAAAATTCAAAAAAAAGAATGACAAGTAAAAAATTCGTAAAAGTCAATAGATAAAAAACTTTTTTTTTAACTTTTTTATACAAATCTTTGTCATCCTAAAATGGCTCGACAAAACTACATGAATTTGTCATCCATTTGAAAAAAAAACCTAAACAAAACATCACCTGCTATGAGTAAAAATTATGAAGGAGCCTGGGAGTCATGTCTTAAAGTTATTAAAGATAATGTTCCTCTTCAAGCTTTTAAAACTTGGTTTGAACCAATTGTCCCGATTAAATTAGACAAGGGTATTTTAACAATTCAAGTTCCTTCTCATTTTTTTTACGAGTGGCTAGAAGAACATTACATAACGCTTTTAAGAAAGGTGGTGAAAAAAGAATTAGGCGCTGAGGGTAGTTTAGAATATAGTATCGTAATGGAGAATAATTCAAAATCATCAAGCCCATACACCGTTAAAATTCCTGCTCATAATACAAACTCTTTACGTAATGAACCGGTATCAATGCCGATAAATGTAAATGAAAAACAAATACGTAATCCGTTTATCATACCTGGGCTAAAGAAAGTAAATATCGAGTCGAACCTTATACCTGCATTTACATTTGATAATTTTGTTGAAGGGGAGTGCAATCGTTTGGCTCGCGCATCAGGATATGCGGTTGCAAACAAACCTGGAGGCACAGCATTTAACCCCCTCTTGATATATGGAGGAGTAGGCCTTGGAAAAACCCATCTAGCTCATGCAATCGGTATCTCAATCAAAGAGAATTATCCGAATAAAACCGTACTCTATGTACAATCTGAGAAGTTTGCACACCAGTTTATTGATGCCATAAAGAACCATACCACGAACGACTTCGTTCATTTTTATCAAATGGTAGATGTTTTGATAATTGATGATGTTCAGTTTTTTGCAGGTAAAGAAAGGACTCAAGACGTGTTCTTTTCAATTTTCAACCATTTACACCAAAATGGTAAGCAAATTGTTCTTACGTCTGATAAAGCTCCAGTGGAAATGCAAGGGATGGAACAGCGCTTATTATCTAGATTCAAATGGGGGCTTTCGGCAGATTTGGGTACACCAGATCTTGAAACTAGAATTGCTATTCTAGAAAAGAAAATGTACGGAAGTGGAATAGAACTTCCCGTAGAAGTTGTCGAGTATTTAGCTTATTCCATAAACACCAATGTGAGGGAAATTGAAGGTGCACTGAATACCTTACTTGCTCAAGCCTCCTTGAATAAAAAATCCATTACACTCGAACTAGCCAAGCAAATGGTTGACAAGTTTGTGAGGAATACAGCACGTGAGGTCTCAATTGAATATATTCAAAAAGTTGTCTGTGATTACTTCGATCTACCCATTGAAATGTTAAAATCTAAAACACGTAAGCGAGAAGTGGTTCAGGCCCGGCAAATTTCCATGTATTTCTCAAAGAAAATGACGAAGTCTTCTTTGGCAAATATAGGCGCGCATTGTGGTGGTAAAGATCACGCAACAGTACTTCATGCCTGCAGAACCGTAGTAAACTTATCTGAAACAGATAAACAATTCCGTCAATACCTTGAGGAATTGGAGAAAAAGCTTACCATACAATAAAATGCATATCTTAATGGTCTGCTTGGGGAATATTTGTAGGTCTCCTTTGGCAGAGGGGTTGCTAAAAAAAAAAATTGATGCGAATGCGCTTGATTGGACTGTAGATTCTTGCGGAACTGCTGATTATCACGTAGGTAGCCCTCCGGATAAACGTATGATAAAAATAGCAGCCGCTTTTCACACAGATATCAGTAATTTAAGATCCAGACAATTTTCTCTCTCAGATTTTGAAAAGTACGACCTTATCTATGCAATGGATAAGAGTAATTACAGAAATATTATTGGGTTAGCGAAAAACAACTATCAAAGAAATAAAGTGCATCTTCTTTTAAATGAATGGAAATTCGGTCAGAACTTGGAGGTCCCAGATCCATATTATGGCTCAGAACAAGATTTTATCAATGTATACAATCTCTTGGATGAAGCACTCGATTCATTGCTAAATAATAGAAATGTCAAAAAATAAAGGAAACTTATTTTTAATTCCGAATACACTTGGCGGGGATTCTTTCAGTGAGATTATTCCGCAAGGCATAATCAATAAAGTGACAGACATACGCATTTTTGCAGTTGAGGAAATAAAATCAGCCAGGCGTTTACTTCGTAAAATGGATCGTTCATTTCCAATTGATGACTGTACTTTTCTGAATTTGTCTAAGCAAACATCAGCGGCAGAACGCATGGAACTCCTAATGCACCTTTTAGATGGAAAAGATGTTGGGATTATTTCGGAAGCCGGATGCCCTGGAATTGCCGACCCAGGAGCCGAACTTGTTAGCCTTGCACATTCACATGCTCTCAAGGTAATTCCATTGGTTGGACCATCTTCTATTTTTATGGCACTGATGGCAAGTGGTTTTTCAGGTCAAAAATTTACCTTTCATGGCTATTTATCAAAAGAAAGAAAAGACAGAATAAAGCAGCTTAGGGATTTCGAAATGGACTGTAGACGTAGCGGTTTCACTCATATTTTTATGGATACGCCCTTTAGAAATATGAATGTTTTAGAGGATATCCTAAATGAGCTTGGAGAGCAAACATATTTATGTATTGCAAGTAATATCACTTTACCGAGTGAGCTAGTTCAAACAAAAAC
>Ga0194124_10004684_pt1 | contig 13165 bp, 13 predicted proteins | sample TA2KigCas0mmetaG_FD_148605 | JGI IMG/M metagenome (GOLD analysis project Ga0194124, IMG submission 148605) | Freshwater microbial communities from Lake Tanganyika, Tanzania - TA2015031 Kigoma Deep Cast 0m | ecosystem: Environmental > Aquatic > Freshwater > Lake | place: Tanzania: Lake...
CCATCCAATGATTGCTCGGCTCGCAAGTGCCTGATAACACTCGACATCGGATCGTCGCTAGCTTGCGTGATAGGCTGCATTATTGCGGCCTACAGAGTTTAGGCTGATCCGTATAAACACAAGTTCGCCGCAGGAGAATCGCCATGGCATCGAACCAACGCGTCGTGTTTTTCGCAACGATGCTGGCAACGTTGATCCCCGTGCTCTCCGGTTGCGGGAAATCTGCGTTGCCACCACCCGTGACCGTTTCCTATCGCCCGTCGTTAGTCGGTGTTGGCCAAGTTGTCGTCATTACCAACAACTCAAACCATCACCTTTACAATGTCAGTGTCGTCGGACGGAACTTCGAGCAGGTATCAAGTGCATCTGTCAAAGCAACGGATCATCTTTCCCCCGGAAGCTCCGTCGAAGTGGGATGGCTCGAATTCGAGAGCTGGGTACCCGTTCCGGGAGAAACGATAGAAGTGTACGCTGACGATTACGCGACTCCCAAAGTTTCAATCATCCCCAAAGAGTGAGGCGGCGCATGGATCGTTTTCAAACCCGACGGTGTTCCCGCGAACAAGCGGGAATCCTGACGCGAAATACATGGCGAGTCTTGCAGCAAAACGGCCAATGGCTTTGCATTCGTGAACCCAACGTCTGGATTTCTGTGATGCCAGGGCCAGACGAACATTGTGAGGCAACCGTTGAATTGCTCGATGCTCGCCCAGATCGTTTTCAAGATGCCGATGAGGAGTGCCGTTCCGTAGTTGCCACGTTGTTTCCCGAAATCTGAAGCGGCGAACCATGCGGTGAACGGGAGCCGCCGATCGCGCGGATTGTGAAATCATAGTTTTTTGGCGGCGGCCCCGTTACCGCGGTCGTTAGGGCCACAAGGAACCCAGCATGCACGAGTATTTCTATGCCCGATTCCGAACGCAGCTTGCGGGGCTTGCCTTTCGTCGCCCCAACGATGTCGTACGTGACCACATTATGCGCGATCCAGCGGTCGTGTTTTTCGGGGGCCCCGACTGGGAGAACGTCGCTGCTGATCTCGCGACTGTTCCCGAGCACGACCGATCTCGGTTCGTCCTGTGCTTGTTCATGGTCGTTCTCACGGATCAAGCACTCTTTACCTATTTCCGAGATTCATATGATACGTGGCGAAGGGAAACGAAGTACCCCAAGTTTGGCTGGTCGGGTTTCGGGCCGCACAACGAGAATCCGTTCAAGATTCTTTGGGCTCCGGAGCGAGAGCAGGCGGTCAATACGAACGAAATGCTTGCCTTGGTGCCCGAGTTCACAAGGTTTTTCAAAAACGAAACAAGGGTTTACTTCCAACAGAACCTTCCGGAAGTTGAAATCCATGGATACTTTGGCGCAATCAGAGGCGATCGCGGCTATTGCTTTAACGAAGGTGCCGTTGTGCCGCACTGGAAGGCTGAGTTCGAGGCCCTAACCATGCCGTGAACCGGAGCGGCCGCTGGCGTCGGTTTTGTAATCAGAGTCTCTTGGCGGCCGCCCGGTTACGGCCGTCGTTAGGCATCTACAAAAGGAGTCCTCGCATGGGGTGGTTTGGGAAAGCGATCGGCCTCGGTGTCGGTGCCGCATTGGGCGGTCCCATTGGTGCCGGTATCGGTGCTGCTATCGGGCACTCGATTGACTCAGCGGCGGATAATGAATTGCCCGAAGACGACGCCGCTACCGTGCTCGTTGCTGGCTTTCTGAGTCGATTCGCATCCGAAACCGGCCATCTCAACTCAAGAGAGCGCGAATTGATCGCAAACATTTGCTCCGACGTCAGCCAGACAAGCACCTTTTCGCGTGACAACCTGCTTTCGGCTTTGAGCGAATGGGCCACCAACGATGAGTTGTTTGCCCAAGTGATTCAGGCAGCGAAAAACGATAATGTTGTCAAACGTGCCCTCTTGACGTTTGGCTGGCGGGTGGCGAGTCGCGACAACTGTGTTGATGATCTCGAAGTGCGCTGGCTTGCCACCGCTGCCCCAGCAATGGGTGGCTCAGACGAAGATCTGTACGTAACAATGATACCGTACTGCCGCGCTCCGAAAGATGAAGCAGCAATCGCAGACGCTCTATCAACTCTCGGTGTAACTAAGAGTGCAGCACCTGACGAGATCAAAAAAAGGTATCGGGAACTAAGTCGAAAGTACCATCCCGACAGCCATGCAACCGCAAATGATGCGCTGAAGGAACTCGCAGCGGAGCGATTCGCCAAAATCGCAGCTGCGCACGACTTACTGCAAGGACAGTCTGGCCACAAGTACTGGGGCGCTGCGACTGATCGAAAGGAATTGTTCGTCCCAAAGTCTCGCGAATTGGTTCGATGTCTTTTCTGTGAACAAAAGTGCCGCCTGCCGGACGAAGATAACTTCACGTCTTCCCGATGCCCAAAGTGTCAAGCACTGCTACTCTTTGAAGAGGAACTTGCCCACGCTATTTTTAGTGGGCCTAAAGAATCGGCAGAGTCAACACAGGAGCTTTCGGGGCATACAGGAATTACCCCGCAAGCTGTCATGGAAGTCCTTGCTGGTTTCAGCGATAGCCGATTATTTCTCGCTCCCAGCATTCCCGATGACAAGCTCCAAAAGGCTGTTAGCGCCTATGGCTGTGGGATATCTCCGACGAGTGTTCTGCTGTTATACGACGATACGATCTGGGGCGGTGCGCGCGAAGGTGTAATGCTGACCACCGATTCGGTCTGCTTGCATAACATCGGCGAGGATCCCGTGCGTATTCGATACGCGGACGTCAAGACCGTTTCCCACGTCGAAAGAGGTTTCCTTCAAAGTGCTGCGGTAATTATAAATGGCCACAAGACAAATACAAACTCCGCCGATGATGCAACTCGCGTGGCTCAGACACTCGCTCATGCGATACGATGCCTAACAAAGCGGTGAACGGGAGCCGCCGATGACGCGGGTTTTGAAATCACAGTTTTTTGGCGGCGGCCCCGTTACCGCGGTCGTTATTTGCCAAACCAGACCTTCTGTGTGGAGGCGCCGTGGAGCCGCTTAAGCGAAAGCGAGTCAACATGAGCTTTACCCTTTCAAGAGAAGGGCTGAAGCCAGACCACTATATTCCCGTGCGGCTTCGTTTCGTTGACAGCTTCGGTATCGCAAGCGGCCTACCGTTATTCGCGTTAGTCTTCTACACTTGGATCCAATTGGCAAAACTGCTGAAGCCTCTGATTCCGGCCGCCGTTCTTCAGAATGACGCCATTGCCTTCTTCGCGTTCTTGTTGCCACTGTTCTTCCTTTGTATCTTCTCCATCGGACGATTTTGGGAGTTCTCTCTTCGGGCACTCTTTACCATGATTGGTCTGCTCAGCGTGGAAGAAGCGAAGCACTTTCCACTCGCAGCCGACAAACACAGATGTGACCCGTGGCCAGCGAACTGGCAACGTCAAATCAACCCCCATCAAGACGTCGATGGCTCGTAGTGATCTGCAAATAACCACAAGATGCAGCCGAGTTGGCGTCGGCGGTTTCTCACATGGCAAGTCAATCGCGCCAACCGGCTGATCTTGGGCGTTCGGTGAAAGAAACTCCATGAAACACTTCGATCTCAATATAGACAAGATTCTCGAGAACTGGGAGTTGCACCACGCCATCCGAGAGCTGATAGCGAATGCTGTCGATGAGGCCTTGCTGACAAAGTCTGAAGCCCCAAAGATATTCAAAGATGAAGCGGGATGGTGGCACATAAGGGATTTTGGAAGAGGACTTCGTTATCAAGACCTAACCCAGAGTGAGAATCCCGAAAAGTTAAAGAATCCGCATGTCATCGGAAAATTCGGAATCGGACTTAAGGATGCTCTCGCGACATTTGAACGCAAGCAGGTGAAAGTTTTGATCCGTTCTCGGCACGGCGATATTTCACTGTCTCGGGCGTCCAAGCACTCATTCGAGGATATTGTGACCCTTCATGCGTCGGTAGCTCCTCCTGAGTGGCCTGACATTCTCGGGACCGAATGCTGTCTTCATGGAGTTTCGGATGCTGACGTCGAGGCCGCTAAAAAGATGTTTCTGAGTGCAAGCACCGCTGAGCCTTTTGAAACTACCCAGTATGGGGAGGTCTTCCCCCGGTTGCAGAACGTTGGAGTTATTTTCATCAACGGCATGAAGGTAGCAGAGGAGGCCAACTTCCTGTTCTCTTACAACATTACCTCACTCAACGCCTCAATCAAACGTGCATTGAATCGAGAAAGACAGAATCTAGGACGCTCAGCCTATGCTGATCGGATTCGAGCGATTCTTCTTGCTTGTAAGACCGAGAATGTCGCGCAGCGATTGGCTGATGACTTGCAGGCACACAGCGGAGGTGAAGCGCATGACGAACTATCTTGGCTAGATGTTCAGGAGCATGCAGTCAGAATCCTCAGCTCATTAAAGAAGGTCCTTTTTGTGAGCTCTGCGGAGTTGGTTTCTAGGCCCGATTTGATTGACAGCGCCCGCTCCACTGGCTACCAAGTCGTCGCAGTTCCAGAGAACCTTACGCGAAAGATTCAAGGAATCTCAGACATCACGGGTCAACCTGTCACAGAGTTGCGTCAGTTCGTTAAGCAGGACAACGAGAGCTTTGTTTTCGATTGGGTATCACCCGATGCGTTGGCTCCACAGGAGCGAGTAGTGTGGGACCACTGCACTTTTATACTCGGGATGATCGGAGGTTGTCCTAGAGTGGTTAAGGATATCAGGGTTTCTGAGACAATGAGACGAGATCCGTATGCTATTGGTGAAGTAGTGGGTTTGTGGGTAGGGGATGAAGGATGGATCATCATCAAGCGATCACAGCTGCGGAGTCTACCAAGTTTTGCCGGCACGCTTCTACATGAGGCTCTCCATGCAAAGTTTGGTGTTTCAGATGTATCCAGGGATTTTGAGACCCACCTCACGGAGCTGGCTGGGGGCCTTGCCGCCCGCGTCATAGCACTAACAAAAACCGAACAAGGCGCTGGAGGCAACGCGCGACCGCGCTTGCCTCAGCTTTGACGTTCGGGCGCAAAGCACATGACTCGATGGTTCGTATTTAGTGCTGACATCCTCGACGCGAAAGCTGATGGGCTGATCTGCTCTGCCAATCCAAATCTCAATCCTTCGGGCGGCGTCGGAGGTGCCCCTCTACTACGATACGGCAATGAGATGCAAGAGTTTCTTCACGGCCACCTGCGATCAACGGGACAGCGATTTATCAAACCCGGCAATGCTGTGATTGCACCCCCCTTTAAGTCGCCGTACAAGGCGATCGCCCATGCGGTCGCTATTGATGCTTTCTACGACACCAACTGTGATCTGATCCGATCTGCCTATGAAAAGGCAATTGGCGAACTGGCTGCGGCCTCATGTCGGACAATAGCCGCTGCATGTTTGGCGTGTGGCTACGGTCGGTGTTCGGTCACGAAATTCGTCGAATCAATCGAGCCGTTGATTGCCAAATGGTATCCGAATGTCGATACTATTACATTGGTGACGACCAACACTGAACTGTCCGACGCCATCGCAACGGTCGTCCGTGCAACAAAGTGCTGACGAACAAAGAAAACACGCGAGTTGCGGATCGTGCGAAGTGGTTCGATGCCTTGGCCTCAAGCTGATGAATGAGGGATCAAACTACGGTAGGATTTGATTTTGGCACTTCTTGCAAGCCAATGAGTACGTTGGCGAGACATGGACCACGTAGAGCGTGGCCCCGCCTAGAGCCTTCTCAGTGTCTGCGCCCCCCCCCTTACGTCGTCGAGGTCGAAACACGTCGACACCGACTTACCTCAAATTGTAATTGAAGATCACCATGAATCTTGAGACAGCATTTCGGAACGTATGCCAAGCTTGTGCAGAGTATCCCTCACTGAAGGGTGGGCTGCCGACGGGTGATCCAAGAGCGAAGGAGACCGTGCGCCAGTTGAATGTGATCAAAAGTTGGCTGACAGAACAGTTCAATATGTTTGAGGGAGTACCGATCGAAGTTGAGATTTCTCGCGGTGCTGGGGCATTTCCAAGAGTCCCTTGGGTCTGCCTGCTTCCGCCTCGCCAGAAAGTGAATGATGGCATCTACGTTGGAATTTGCTTTGGAAAACAAGGAAATGGCGCCGTAGTTGGCTGCATGCAATCAGCGACCTCGCCCAAAGAGCTCTCAAGACAATACCGAAGTGGCGATGGCGAGACACCTGCGATTGACGTTGATGGCATGAACACGGAGACGAGATACAACAATGTTTTTTCGAATCCACTCGAGGTCTTTTGCGAGACCTTTGACTCATCAAAAATTGCACAGCACATCAGGAATTCGCTCAAGATCGCCATCGACAGTATAAAGAAACAGCCGATCTCCGCGACAGAGTATTCAGCAAAGATCCTCGATGCGATCACGAATGCAACAGGCGGTTCACTTCGCTTTCAAATTCAACCAGACAACACACGAAACGCCGCTGGGTGTCTAACGGCTGTGATCTGCCAGCGTCTGTCTGTCTCCGGATACAATCCAAATCTGGTCGTAAGAACCACATTCGATTGGAATGGGGGCGTGATCAAAATGAGAAACGCAATCCGCACACCAGACTTCTGGACCAACCTAACGCTGGACTCTGTGGTGGAAGCACACGATTCGTCGCAGGGCAAGGCGTTCGTCTACCTCATGTCGCAGTGGGCGCCAGGGGAATCGGAGGTCGACGTTTGGGCACTCCCGGAGTTCGTTGTTTATGAGGTATTTATGCGCCTGCCATCCGCCAAGACCCCCAACACACGAAGTGTCAGAATAAACCGGGACAATCACATCATCGAGAACGACCCGCTCCTCGAGGAATTCAGCCACCATCACCGCAGATTGAGTCTATCCGATCAAGAATTGGATGAGCTTCAAAAGGCAAACGAAGCAGACGTTTCACTCCGTCTCGCGCGACGCGACCAAACCGACGAGCAGACTGGCGATGAGGCCTCTGGCAGTGATCCTGTTCCGACTGACCAGAGCCCCGGGGTTTCCTTAGCCTACGAACTTCAAGATGCAATTGAAGGTCTCTTCATGTCTCGAGACGAATTGTCGGCAGTCTTGGAGACTTGGCGAGTAAAGAAGAATGCAATCCTTCAAGGGCCACCAGGTGTCGGGAAGACATTTGTAGCCAAGCGATTGGCGTATCTCCTAATGGGTGTCAAAGACCGCACTCGAGTCGAAATGATACAGTTCCATCAGTCGTACTCTTATGAAGACTTTGTTCAAGGTTGGCGTCCAAAGGAAGAAGGTGGCTTCTATTTGAAGAATGGTGTCTTCTACACATTTTGCCGCCGTGCGGCTCAGGATCCCTTGCAACAACCGCATGTCTTCATCATCGACGAGATCAATCGCGGAAACCTCAGCCGAATTCTTGGTGAACTGATGCTGTTGATCGAACCCGAGCAACGCGGCGAGGAGTCAGCAATGCCCTTAACCTATTCAGAATCCAACACGAACAAGTTTTTTGTGCCTCGCAACGTCTACATTCTCGGGATGATGAACACAGCAGATCGCTCGTTGGCCATTGTTGACTACGCGCTCCGCCGCCGTTTTTCTTTCACAACGCTGCGGCCCGCATTTGCTGCTCCGCAGTTTAGCTCCCTTCTTTTGGGACGTGGCATTGCAGAAGAACTGTTGCGTCGGATCATTAGCTGCATCTCGGCTTTGAATGAAGAAATCATAGGTGACAACAACCTTGGCCCTGGGTTTGAAATTGGTCACAGTTTCTTCTGTCCGAACGATCTCAGCATTGTGCTGGACTGGAGTTGGTATCAGTCGGTCATTGAGCGTGAGATTGCTCCGCTGATTCGCGAGTATTGGTTTGACGACCTAGAGAAAGCTGAGCAAAAGATCTCGGATTTACTGACATGAACATCCCGATCAGAAACTACTATTATCTTCTTTGTTATGCTTGGGATCAGCTTCGAGAGTCTCAAGTGGTTGGTGTTAACGCCAGCGACTATGGTCAGATCACCAATCTGTTCGCTCGAGTTCTATCAAGCGGCCTTCATCACCTAATTAAGCGCGGTTTAAGCCACGGCTACAGTGAGCTTCAAGAGGTCGTGAACGGTGTTCGCGGGAGAATAGACTTCGCATCATCCGTCAAAATGAACCTCCTGCCCTTAGGGCGATCAAGTTGTGTTGTGGAAAAACTCACGGCTGACGTGATGCACAACCGCATTATCAAGAGCACAGTTTGCTATCTCCTACGTTCTGACGATCTTGATGAAAATCTGCGCAATGCCCTGCAAATGTGCCTGTTTCGGATGAGCAGAGTGTCAGATGTCGACATTGATGTGGCGATGTCTGCCAGAGTCCAGTTCCACAGTAACACCGGCTTTTATGGTTTTCTGCTCCGCATTTGTCGTCTGATCTACGATTCCGGAGTCATCGATCAGCAGACAGGCCGTTTGAAGTTTCGTGACTTCGAGAGGGACCGTAGAGCGATGGCGTACCTGTTTCAGCGATTTGTGCTTAACTTCTTCAGACGTGAGCAGTCAACATATTCTGCAAGAAGTGATTCGCTCCGATGGCAGGATACGGCTGGCGATCCTGATGACTTGTCGCATCTTCCACGCATGATCACAGATGTAACGCTCGAGTCCCCTCGCCGACTGATCATTATCGATGCAAAGTACTATCCGGAACCCATGCAACGGAACTTCGGCAAAGACTCAGTAAGGTCAGCACACCTTTACCAGTTGTTTGCATATCTAAAGAATGCTGAGAAGAAGTACCGTCGCCAAGAAGGAGAATTGGAAGGGATTTTGCTGTATCCACTATCAGGCACGAAACTCGACCTGAGGTTCACGATACACGGGCATCTGATCCGCGTTGTGACGCTGGATCTTGCCGCTGATTGGCGACAAATCCATGATTCACTATGCGAGCTAATTGGTTGAAATGGTATACCTGTAGTGTCGCAGACGGATTGTCCTTTATGGTGTGCCAATGCAATACAGTGTGTTCAGTTTTTGGTGAGGTGTGCGGTTTTGAACACTATCGCCGGAAGTACCTACTCGCCACTTTTCAAACCCGCAAAAGATTCTGCACAAACTGCTGCAAATTATTTTGCATCGCCTGCAGATCATCGGCTGCGGTTCGCACTGCCGCCACGCTTTCTTTCAGCGCTGTCTTCGCATCATCCACCACCTGCTGCGATGCCTGGCAAGGCTGCGACGAACGAACGCGACCTTCAAATTCTCGTTCCGCTGACCTCGGAGCCTTTGCCGCCATGTCCGGCCGAATCCCCAGCCCCGCAGCGTCCAAATGTTCCTTCGTCACCTCAATCTGCAGTGCCAACTGCTGCTCGGCACATGCAACCGCCGCCGCAGCTGCCGACCGCTGAGATTCTGCCGCCTGCAGATCATCGGCCGCGGTTCGCACTGCCGCTTGAAGTTCTGACAATCGATCTTCGATTTTTTGCTGCCTTGCTCGCACCAACTCACTGACGCTCACAGCCAAAACATCCATTTTCAATTCCTTTGCAAAGATTCTATTCCTCAAACACCCCAGCAGCCCCGCTGCCGCGTTTGGTTCGCCAACACGTCCGATTTTCCATGCAGCAAATCCAAACGCGGCAGACGGCCGCCTGCAGCCTCACAGCCACCCCAGCACTACCACATTCACCTGCCTTCCACAGGTAACATCGAATCAAACTGAGACCACGCACCGCCAGAATGCCCTGACAAAACTGACACAACCCTTCGCTCGCTGGCTGAATCTGTCGTGAGACCCGCCGCACCCGCTGACGAAACTGACGAAACCCGAACCACCACATCTTCGGACGAAGTTCTGTCAGTATTGTCAGCCAGTTTCAGTGCCTCCGGGCTTACTTCGAATTCAACGGGGGGACGGCCGTTTCGTCCGGCCGGCTGCTTACGCAGCCGAATCCAGTTTGCATCTATCAGCATCTCGATTGAATCTTCGATTTCGGCCTGTTTTTTGTCGGAACACGCCCCCCGCTGAATCTGTCGTGACGACACCACAGGCTCCTGATTGGCTCGAATCCAGCCGGCGATTTTTGCTGCCAGTTTCTCAACATCGTTCATCCCGGCCGCGCTGAACGCTGCCAGGGCATGCTGTTCAAGCTTTCGCCCCAAATCCACAGCTGCCTTCATCGTGGTCTCATTCAGCTGCACCACATCAGGAGAAAGACTGTCGGCAGCGCACATCGCACAATGAAGAACGCCGGCGATACGGGCCACCGATCCGGGAAGCTTGCTGGCCCAGCCTGTCTCGAAATGCCACGGACCACCTGGCCGGCAGTGTGGCTCAATCTCTCGCTGGAAATCCTTCCAGATACGCCTGGCACCCGCCGTCAGCAGAATCGTCCGCGGGACCACATCGCCATATTCGTTTTCATGGCGAGGTTCATTCAGCAGCCTAACGCAAATACGCTCCCACAGTGCCTTGACGGAGTCTGAGACCTTAGCCGCATCATCAGGCAGCACCCGATATCCCACCCGCTGACGCGGAACGCAGTACAGGAACCGCTGAACCAACCCACGACCACGAAATGCGGGATTCGACGCTGCCTCCTGCAGAACGCTGGGCTGAACGGAAAGCAAAAAGCTTAGCGCTGGATTCTGCAGAACCACGGGATCTTTCGCTGCACGCACGATGGAAACGCTGTCACCGCTGAAACCCTGCAACGCCAGATCCAGCTTGACCTGACCGCTCGTATAAATGCCTGCGAGGTTTTCAAAAATGCCACCTTCGTCAGAGACGACCGCCATTCTCTCGCCCTGACGTTGCATCAGCGATGCCAGACCCTCCAGCGTACAATCCGAAGTAGTCAACACGGGCAGGGCAGGAATCTGTGGCAACTCTCGCTCAAGCTCAACCAGATCCTGCATCATCGCCGCACGCTCGCTTGCATCGTCCGTCTTCGCTGCTCTTGTCCGAACGTGACTGATTCTTGATTCCAGCGTCTTTCGCTCGCTCACTGCTTTTTCAATCTCGGGCTTCAGGCGAATCGCCTCCTGACTTTCCCACCGTTGAAGAGGTTCTCGGCATGCCCGAAGGACCGCAGATTTCCGTTCGCCTGGCTGTGCAGCTGTCAGCAAGTACAGCGACAACGGCTCACTGTGGCAGCCGTCATTCTGCACACGGAATTTTTTTTGACAGCAGACAGCAAGACATCCCAACACACCAAACACCGCCAGCGCTGCCGGAGTCTCAGACGACTCGGACAGCTCACGTGCGAACTGCCCCAGACCGCCGGGAATATCGCTCGCCAGAATCTCTGCCGGCTCCGGCGCCGTGATCGGTATGAGAGGTTCCCACGCACGTTCTGCCCCTCCTGTGGCCACCCTCTCCACCTGGGCGACTGATCCCGAATAGACCTCGGAGCAAGACTCGATTGCCTTCGCAATCGTCGACTCGCGATAATCTGCACGCTCCCACTTTTCACGCATCAAACCCGAACTGCGGAACACCTGATCCATCAATCCCGCATCACAACAACACCAGAACGCCAGCGAATTGCACAGCGCCAAATCTGCACTGCTGTGATCGTCACCGCAATCACTCAAATCCCCCTCATACAACCGGCGAAACTTCTCGCCGTTCCTCGCCTCAGACGCTCGCCGCACAATCTCAGCCGCATCCTGCAGCGTCGCAGCTGGTGCAGCTGCAGCAGCTGGTGCCTTCGCTGACTTGTCCGGGAACTGCTCACGAAACCAAACAGCCAGATCCCCGCTGTGGTCGACGATACACGGCTCGCTGTCAGCATGCCGGCCGGAATCTTCGTCAATCCATCGCTGTCCCGTGATAGTGAAGTACCGACCTCGCTGGTACACTTCCAGACCCCGCTTCGGATTCTTTCTGCCGGTCTTGTCTGGTGAGATCGGCAGAGACCCACGCACCCACAGTTTGAGACCTGCCCCGCTCGGGCTGACCTCGGCATAGGTGGACGGGAACCTGTCAACCACACTCCGGGCAAAATCCGTCAGCCGGCCGTCCTTCAGGCAATCGTCCAAATCGATACCGACCAGCCCACCGCCGTCTGCAAACGCAAAACCGATCCCATCCAAATCATTACGAGACCGAGCTTGCTGCATCGCCACGTCAAACGACACCCACGCCGCTCTTTCCTGAACGTCGACCTCCCTGCCATTTTTCGGATCACACGGTAGCTTCGTTTCCTTCCCATTGCGGTCTTCAAACCGCCAGCAAATCCACTGCTTCAGCCCCCGGAGTTCCTCGGGTATGCTGCTGACATCTGTGGGAATATATGCTGACTTCTGCTCGCTTTTTGATACCATATCACTGACCTTTCATAGCGGCACTGCCCGTGCCGAACGACTCGCTGCCCGTCGATTCGCCGTCGACGGGCTTTGTCGTTTTGTGCCTCACTGAATCTTCCGGCTGCACCAACTCAGCACAGCCACCGCAGCTGCCTCACAGATCCACAGCATCATCAGCAGCCCGGCCGCGGGTCTGATCCGCTGGAACCCCCAGCAACCGCGCCAGGTCTTCGGGGGCGATCCGCAGGCGACTCGCCAGCACTTCCAGCCGCTCGCCTCTTGCGAGCAAATCCCGGCACTGCTCCACCGTTGAACCGTCCAGATACACGCTCACAGCATCACCCCCGCATTCTCCGCGAGGCCCAAAGACTGCAGCAGTTCACAACGCCGCCACCGTGGGCTATTTCTTCCCAGCTGAATAGGCTGCGGAATCCGTCCAGCCTTCACCAGCAGCTCAACCTGCCGCTCACTGCACTGCAACAGCGCAGCCACCTGTTTCTTCAGCAGCAGCACCCCACCATCTGTCTGTACGTTCATTTTCGCACCCTTCGAAAGTCACCGTTAGTGATGCGGAACAACCCGCACACGCAGCAAAAACATACGCGCAAAAAAACAGCCCGCCAGATCACTCTGCGGGCTGTTGTCGGTTTGCGTGCATTTGTCGGTTTACTGTCCCTTTGCTGTCCGTTTCAGTTCTTCGGCTCTTTGGTTTCTCTGGTAACTGCCCCTCAATTCTTTGGGCAGATCATCAATATGAATCCGCACTTTCTTTGCTGCCTTTTTTGTTCCCGGTAACACTCGAAGAATGCCGTCTGCAATTTTGCGACTCAGGCCGTTGTCGCGATTCAGCCCGAGCATCGCAGCCCATTCGGATTTCAAACGCGCCTCAGAATAGTCTGTATCAACGATATCAACAGCACCAGGGG
>Ga0194124_10004686_pt1 | contig 13162 bp, 14 predicted proteins | sample TA2KigCas0mmetaG_FD_148605 | JGI IMG/M metagenome (GOLD analysis project Ga0194124, IMG submission 148605) | Freshwater microbial communities from Lake Tanganyika, Tanzania - TA2015031 Kigoma Deep Cast 0m | ecosystem: Environmental > Aquatic > Freshwater > Lake | place: Tanzania: Lake...
TCTTGGTATTCCTTTTGCGATCAAACTCAAACTCTGGGATGTGCTATTTCTAATAGTATTTTTTGGTATTACCGAGATATCAAAATTAACCCAACTTTTCTTGGTTTCTTAAAATCAAGTGGTGGAGTCAATCTGACCCCTTCTGGTTTCTTGCTTTCCCATTAAAAAGCAAGTGGTGCGGATGGGACTCTCTCCCGCCTAGTTTCTTGCTTCTAGTCAAAGAGCAAGTGGCGAGCCTGAGTTTCTTGGGAGGTTGACAACAACCTCCTTTTTTAGTATGATATATAGAAAGAACAGTTTATTCCTTATGAGTGATTATAAGAAAACAGCACTTGTGCTTGGTGCTGGTGGTTTTATTGGAAGTCACATGGTAAAAAGACTACGATCTGAGAATTACTGGGTTCGTGGTGTAGACCTTAAACTTCCAGAATATTCTGAGAGTGAGGCACACGAATTTATTGTTGGCGATTTAAGAGACTTAAATTTTGTAGAAAGAGTTCTCCAGTATAAAGGACCATACAGGAACTTTTATCGCTCAGTTCCCTACCGTTATATTCAACCTTTTGATGAAATCTATCAGTTTGCTGCTGATATGGGTGGAGCAGGATTTGTATTTACTGGTGATAACGATGCTGACATTATGCACAATTCGGCAACGATTAATCTGAATGTTCTAGAAATGCAACATCAGATGAATGAGCGTCTGGGTAAGAACAGTACCAAGATCTTTTATTCTGGATCTGCTTGTATGTATCCAGAGCATAATCAACTTGATCCCGACAACCCCGATTGCCGTGAAGAATCTGCTTATCCAGCAAATCCAGACTCTGAGTATGGTTGGGAAAAACTTTTTTCAGAGAGACTGTATTTTGCCTATCATCGCAATTATGACATTCCAGTTCGCGTTGCTCGCTACCACAATATTTTCGGTCCAGAAGGAACCTGGGACGGTGGACGTGAAAAGGCACCTGCAGCAATTTGTCGCAAGGTAGCATATCTTCCAGAAGAAGGTGGTACGATTGATGTGTGGGGTGATGGAAAGCAAACTCGTTCTTTCCTTTATATTGATGAATGCATTGAAGCAACCCGTCGTTTGGTGGATTCCGATTTTATTGGTCCAGTAAATATTGGATCTGAAGAAATGGTAACTATTAATCAATTGGTTGATACTGCTGCTAAAGTTGCTAATAAAAAAGTAGAGAAGAATCATATTCCTGGTCCTCTTGGTGTTCGTGGTCGTAATTCAAACAATGATGTAGTTCGTAGAGAACTTGGTTGGGATTACTCTCAAACTCTAGAAGAAGGTATTCTTAAAACTTATAACTGGATTTCTAATCAAATTATTAAAAAATAAATTATGAATAAAATTTTTATTTTTGCTTTCAATCGTCCCGATTTACTACAAAAGCAAATAGATACATTCAATAACTGCTTATTGGGAGAGTATCAAATAAATCTAGTACTAGATTATAGAAAAGATACTTATATTGAAGAATTTAAAAACATTTGTAACAAAAATAATGTAAATTTTCATCTGCATAAATCTAATGATGGAAAAATTCCAAGTCAATATCATGCAGATGTACTGAACTGGACTTATAAAAATCTAATCGATTTTCAAGATCGTGTCATGTTTTTAGATCATGATATTTTTATGATTGGAAAATTTGATTTGGAAAAAAGATTATCAAATTGTGATATTTGTGGGTTAAAGCAAACCAGGGAAGACGTGAACTACCTTTGGCCTGGATTTTTAATGTTTAAATATTCTTCAATTGAAGGTATTGAAATTGATTTTTCTCCACAAGTAGTTAATGGACAATCATTAGATACTGGTGGAGGGACTTATAAATTAGTAAAAAATTCTAAATTAAAAATTGATTTTGTCGATCAAATTTATCCAACAAATTATTTGGATTATGATTTAAAGAGTGAGTCTATAAGTAATGGATTTCCTTTTGAAATTTTTGATGATCATACATTTTTGCACACCAGAAATGCTTCACATTGGCATAATGAATTTAAGGTGAATGATGTGAATAAAACTAAAGTAATTATGAGTATTGTTGATGATTTTTTATTGGGACTGCACGATGAAGAGGGTGATGAACTTCTCATGTCCGAATATAAACTTTTTTGCGATACCCCAACAGAAATTAATGAGCATCTTCCAACATTATATTCCTTGGCAAAGGAATGTGATAGTATTGTAGAACTTGGGGTTTGTCATGGAAAATCTACTCGAGCTCTTTTAGCATCTGGAACTAAACTACGTTCTTATGATGTTTGGATTGAGGATAAAGTAAAACGTTTATTTGAACATGCAAAATCTATAGGAAATGATGTAGAGTATATCAAGCAAAGTTCTATTAAATGTGAAATTGATGAGTGTGATATGCTTTTCATTGATAGTTGGCATAATTATTATCAGTTAAGAAAAGAATTAAAACTCCATGCAGATAAGGTTAAGAAGTACATTATTTTTCATGATACAATGAGTTGTGGAACTAGTGATGAAGGATTAGATGCCTGGGGAAATGGTTTTGGTATTAATATTAATGAAGTTTATAAAGATTTAGACACTGATACTTTTCAAAATATTGGTATTAATAGTGCTATTTTTGAATTTCTATCTGAAAATCATCATTGGGTAGTTAAGAGACATTATAAAAATAATAATGGTTTAACTATTTTGGAAAGAAGAAAATGAAAAGATATGTAATTGATTTAGATCATACTTTGTGTGATACTAAAAAAAATGAAGATGGTTCCTGGAATTATCTTCAAGCATTACCTTTTTCAGATAGAATTAAAAAAGTAAATAGGTTGGCAGAAGAAGGAAATTATATTATAATAGAAACTGCAAGAGGATTTTGGACAAAAAGAAATTGGTATGTTGAAACGTATAATCAACTTACAAGTTGGGGACTTAAGTTTCATGAATTAAGGACAGGAGTTAAATATGCCGCAGATTATTACATAGACGACAAAGCAATCAACATCGAGGATTTTTTCAATGAGTAATTCTGATTACTTAAAACAAGAAAGTGGTGGAAAAACAAAAGTCATTTTAGTCAGTAGAGTTCATAAGGAAGCTGCTGATGAAAGAATGCTGAAACTTGTAGATGAGTATGAGTTTATTGAATCTATTCCTGAGGAATTTAAAGATTATTTTCCTCGCATTATTCTTTATGGAATAGAAGGTAATAAGGCATTTTATGAGATGGAGCATTATGATCTTCCAACTCTTCGTAGATTAATGCTTTCTGGAGAAATTAATGAAAATGAAATAATTTATTGGGCAGACAAAATCACAGAAGTTTCACGTAGACTGTATTTACATCAAATTCTTTCTATGCCAGAAGATTACTTTGATACAATGCATTTTACTCGTTTAAATAATCGTTTAGAGGAACTTTCTAAAAAATCTTATTTTTTTAAAGAACTTATCCAAAAAGAAAAACTTATTGTGAATGGTAAAGAATATAAAAATATTCCGATCCTTGTCGAAAAGTTTAAGACAACTGAATTTTTAAAATTAGTTCAACCTGAGTTTGTTGGTCGTTGGAGTCATTCTGATCTTCATTTTTCAAATGTTTTAATCGATCGTGTAAATGATAGATTTATCATGATTGATCCTCGTGGTTATGATTATTGTGATTATTATTATGATTATGGAAAATTTTGGCATTCTGTAAATGGAAAATATGAAATGATTGCTTCTCGTCAGTTTGAACTTGATGGAAGTAATTTTAATCTCCTCGATAATGATATGTTTAAACTTTGTGAAAGTCTTAAAAAGACACTCCCACAAGTTCTTTATGATCATTCTCCGGAAGACTCTAAAGATGTAATGAGAAAAACTGAATGGAATGAAGTGATGCATTTTGCAAGTCTTATACCATTTCTTCTTGATTTTGATGGTGTTGATGCGAGATCAAAGGTTGCTTATTATACTTCTGTAATTCTTATTAATGAGTTTTGTGAAAAGTATGAAATTAATTAATTGGGATGACCAAGATATTGGGTATAAAGAAATCAATGCTGCTATCAAATCACTTTCTCATGGTGTAGGTGCAAAAGGAGAAAATCTTGAACTTTTAGAAAAAGAATTTCAGGATAGACTTGGATGTAAACATGCAATTTTAGTTTCTAATTGTACTACCGCATTGATGACTTCACTTTTTGCGCTCAAAGAAGTTTATCCAGAAATTAAAAAAATTGCAGTCCCATCTTTTACTTTTATTGCATCCGCAAATGCTGCAAAGTTTGTATTGGATGATGTTGAACTTGTTGATTGTGATTTGAATAATTGGAACATTCGTGTAGAAGATGTTCCTAAAGATGTTGATGTTGTGATGCTTGTTGATGTTGGTGGAGTTCCTTGTGATTATGATGAATTTAAAAAACTTGGAGTTCATCTAATTGCAGATAGTGCTGAAAGTCTAGGATCAACTTATAAAGATCAGCAAATTGGAACTCAAGTTGATCTTCATTGTTTTAGTTTTCAAAGATCAAAGATTATTACATCAGGTGAAGGTGGATTAATCACTACTAATAATGATCAACTTGCAGAAATTTGTAGATCAATTGTAAATCACGGTTATTCTTCAAATAAAAAGTCTTACGAATATATTCATAACCGGTTTGGACTTAACTTTAGAATGTGTGATATTGAGGCAGCAATTTTACGAGAACAATTGACGAAACTTGATTTATATGTAGAGAGAAGAAATCAAGTCTCACAAAGATATACTGAGTCACTATTTTCAAAATTTAAAGTTCAAATTATTCCCGATTACTGCAGATCAAATTATTTCTTTTATGGAATTATGGTTGATTCGCAGATTAGAAACCAAATGTCGGAATATTTAATTGAGAATGGAATTGTAGTAAAATGTTGGACAGCAGTACATCAACAAGAACTTTGGAAAATATCAGGTCTTCCAAATGCAACTTTAATTTCAGACAGCATCATTTTACTTCCCATACATAATAATATAACAAATGATGAAGTTGATTACATAATTCAAAAGTGTTTAGATTTTCCAATCATATGAAAAAATTATTTTATAAAATTTTTGATAGATTTACCTTTAATCAAATTCCATATCTCAATTTCTTTGTTGAGATGGAAAATAAAACCATTGGTGAATTGAAGAATTTTCAATTTGAAAAACTTAAAGAAACATCGTCAAAATTTGGAATTAATATCCAAACTTGGGATGATTTTTATAGTCTTCCAGTAACAACCAAATCAGATCTTCCAGATAGACCTAATTTTCCTGATGAGGAAATGAGGCAACATGAAACATCCGGATCTACAGGACAACCAAGAGTAATTTGGGTTCCTTCTTCTTCTTGGTATAGGAAGGATGCTATTTTTACTCGTAGTTGGATGAGAATGGGAAGAAAGAATGAATGGGTATTTCGTTTAATTTCTGGAGAACCAAACTATCCATTTTATGATAGTTTGAGAAATGTGAAAGCAATGAATTATAAAACCCTATCGCAAGAGCATGTAAACTGGGTTGTGAAAAATAAACCATTTCTTATTCACGGACCAGGTGGATCTATTCGCCAATTGTGTGAAATGATTATTGATGCGGGACACGCAGACGTATTAAAAAATATTAAAATTCATTGGTGTAGTGAAAGTTCTTATGGGCATAAGGAAAGACTTGTTCCTTTTGTCAAAGAATTTTACGAACAATATGGTCTTGCCGAACTTCCAACTGTTGCTGCAACTGATGAGGTAGGAAATCTTCGTGCAGTAATGGAACAGGGAATTATTGAAATTCTTGATGATGATGGAAATCCAGTAAAAGAAGGTGAAGAAGGATATATTGTAGTCACTGATTTCAATAACTATCAAACACCTATTTTCCGATATAGGTGTGGCGATAGAGCAAAGATAAAGAAGATTGAAAATAATGGTAGACAATATTATGTTCTTTATGATATAATTGGTCGTGGAGTAGATTATTACAATGGACCAGAAGTAAAAAAAGCAATTGGTTGGTGGATTGTTGCCCCTATTTCACATACGGTCGGATCTGTAATTGAGAAGTGGAGGTGTGAAGTAAATATTCCAAGACAAACTTTAATTCTTCATGTTAAATTTAAAAATGAAAAAGACTTTGGTGCTCTAAAACCTTATGTAGATTGGGTAAAAGAAAATGTTGGATTGGATACTGAATTTGTTATTGCTGAGGATGAGCAATATGATATTTACTGGAAAAATAAGTTAGTGAGGGTTGTAGAATGAGAAATTTACAAAATAAAAATGTTTCTAGTTGGTGTCCAAGTAAGAAATTTGTTTCATGCACTGAAGAAGATAAATTAGTTATTGATTATTTTAATAAAAAATCAAATGGATTTTTGTTAGACATATCTGCTGCTGATGGAGTTACAGGATCAAATTCATTTAGACTTATTAATGAATATGATTGGTCTGGAATTCTAGTAGAACCGTGTCCACGCCATAGAGATAATTTAGATACTTTGTATGGTGATGTTGAAGACATTAGTGTTTTTTATGGAGCAATTAGTGAGAAAGAAGATTTATTAAGATTTCACGAACTTTCATCCGATGCAGTTGGCATGTCGTATACTGCAGAAAGATCTCATGGTGCTCCAAAAAATTGTCCATTTCCAATTATAAAATCTTATGATGTTCCTGCTATTGGTATTAATCAGTTGCTTGAAAGATACAATTCTCCATTTGAAATTGATTTTTTTAGTTTAGATATAGAAGGAGCAGAACAGGAGGTTGTAAATTATATTGATATGACAAAACATTATATTCATATGTGGTGTATTGAATTAGATGATTCTTCGATCTTATTGTATGGGGATGATGTTTATGATAAATTTTTTATTGATAATGGATATCAAAAGTTTGACACTACAGGATATCATATTGCAAGAGAGAATCAATTTTGGGTGAAAAAATGAATATAAGTTTTGTTGGATTGGGAAAACTTGGTCTTCCTCTTGCATGTTGTCTTGCAAGATCTGGAAATAAAGTTTTGGGTGTAGATAAGAATGAATATATTTTAGATAAACTGAATAACCAAGAACTTCCTTTTTATGAACCAGGACTTTCTGATATTTTTCCTCATGTAAATTTTATTGGATTTACAGATTCTTATCAAAAAGCGGTTGATGAAACTGATGCAACAATCATTTTAGTAAATACACAACTTGGAGATAATGGGTATTCTTCAGAGTTTGTTGAGTCTGCACTTACGGACCTTGCAATGAACTTGAAAAAGAGTGATAAAGATTATCATCTAATCGTTCTTTCTTCAACAGTTCTTCCCGGAACTATTAATAAATTAATTAAACTTGTTGAAAAAATCTCTAAAAGAACTTATGGTAAAGGATTTGGATTTTCATATGTTCCTGATTTTGTAAAACTTGGAAATGTAATTGAGGATTTCAAGAATCCAGAGTTCTTTTTGATTGGTGCAAATAATATGGGAGACATTGCAATGACCCAATCAATTTGGTATAAGTTTCATGACAACAACCCCCCAAGAAAAATCTTAACTCTAGAAGAAGCAGAAGTTGCTAAAGTTGCGCTCAATGCTTATATTGTAAATAAAATTACTTTTGCAAACTTTTTAGGGCAACTTTGTGAAGGAATGGACAATGTAAATGTTCATAACATTACTCAAACAATCGGATTGGATAAAAGAATTTCTCCTTATTTCTTTGGTTATGGAACTCCCTATGGCGGAACTTGCTTTCCGAGAGATACTTCTGCCTTTATTAAATTTGCGAAAGATAGAAAGAAAACTGCAAAGAATTTGATTTTTGCAGAAGAAGTGAATGAGATGGTGTATAAGAGTATTTTGGATAAAGTTAAATCCTATCAAAAAGTTGGAGTTCTTGGTATTTCATTTAAACCAAATTCTCCTGTTGTAATTGGATCTCCATCTGCAAGATTAATTAGAGATCTTCTTGAACTTGAAATTAAAGTAAATGGATATGATGCAATTTCAGAAACTTATTCTAATCTTGATATGAAAATTAATGAATTCTTGGATCCTCAAGAATGTATTAATAATTCTGAAGTTGTTTTAATTATGCATCCAAGTAAAACATTTAATAATTTAAATTATGATGGCAAAAAAATTGTTGATTACTGGGGAATTTTTAAATGAATAAAATTGTAAATCAAGTATTAAAAAATTTTTTAGATGAAAATAAAAGAATCAAATTACCCAACTGGTGTAAAAAAGTAAGAATTGATGTCGGAACATCAATTAATGCTCCTAATTCAGAATATTGGTTAAGTACTGATAATGAATTGTGTGTTTTTGCTTTTGAACCAAATCCCTTTAATGTAAAGCATTTAAAGACTGGTGAAAAAATTTGGCCAATTCATTTAGACCCACAAAGAATAGGAAATTCTTTTTTTATAGTTGAATGTGCTCTATTTAAAGGAGAACCTAGATTTTCTGATTTTTATTGTACGGAAGGAGATTCAGGAACTTCAAGTATCTTTAAACCTTCTTATTTTGATGTTAAAGAACTGGTAAGAGTTCCAACAATATCACTTAAAGATTTTTTTGATCTCTTTGATTGGACAAAAGTAGAGTACATTGAACATCTAAAAATAGATGCACAATCATCTGATTTTGATATTGTTCAAGGTTCAGGATCTTATTTGAGTGAAAAAGTTCTTTATTTAACTGTTGAGTGTACAACAAATAATCAGTATATGAATCAAGAAAATCCTGAAAAAATGAAAGGATATATAGAAAGTCTTGGATTTTATTGTGATCATTGGGGTCAAAATGGAAGATTTTTAAATACAAATTTTAAAAATCTTTGGAATAATATTGAATATAAATTTTTAGAACCTGATTAAAATTATGTCTATTTTTTTAAAAACTAATACTGATGGATTTGGAAAGGAAGGAATAGGATCTATCGCTCAATGGAATCTACTTCTTTATGGAATTTGTAAAAAACTTGAAGTAAATTTTTTTGCCGATCCATTTATAAACATATCACACTATCAATATAATAATATTCCTAAAGAAAAGTGGAGTGAAGATTTCACCAAATTTTTTAACTTACACAAATCTCAAAAATTTGATGTTGAATATGACTTCTGTGGTAAATATCAAGATCTATTAGATTTCATTGAAGAAAATAAAGATTGTAAAGAAAATATTTGTGTAGAAGTTGATAAAAACTTTATAATCAAAAATGGATTTCCATTGATTGGTGAAATATACAAAAATCAATATTTAAAAGAGATTGAGGAGAATATTGATTATTCAAATCAAACTTATTTTGATGAAAATACTTTTAATATTAGTCTTCACTTAAGAACTCTTAATTCTTGTGATGTTCCAACTTATCCAGAGATGGAGACATACTTGGTTTATAAGGATTCTAGTCACATTAAAAATATTTTTGATATACTAAAAGGAAAATTATGTGATAAAAAAGTTTGTCTTTATATTCATTCTCAGGGTGATAGAAATAATTTTATAGATTTATTAGAATTTTCTGAAGAAAACTTTGAAATTATTCTCAAATTAAACGAGCATCCAATTGATGATATGTATCATATGCTGAACTCAGATTTGTTGGTTATGTCTAAGAGTTCTTATAGTTGGATCTCCCACTTACTTAATTTCAATCAAACTCTTGTGAGAGACAATTTTTATCAACCTACATATCCCAATAGAGTATTTTTAGACTCTGATTATAAATTTGATCCATCAGAATTAAAACTATGATTTCATACGATAGACTTGGAAGTAACGGAAGACTTGGCAATCAAATGTTTCAGTATGCTGCTCTTCGTGGCATTGCTGCAAATCGTGGATTTGATTGGTGTATTCCTGACAAAGATACCTCATCACTGACTGATTATTGTATTCAACTTCCTTTTAAGATGACACATCTAAAAGAAAGTAATATTGGAACTTTGAATAAAAATATTGGAGATCAGCAAAGATACAGTTTTGGAAAACTTGCGTCTTCAAACCCACAAATCAAAAATAGAATTGAAAAATCATTTGAGTTCGATAAAAATTTTTTTAATGAGGTAGAAGACAATACGAATATTGATGGATTTTTTCAATCTGAAAAATACTTTAAACATATTAAACAAGAAATTCGTGAAGATTTTGAATTCATTGATGAAATTTTAGAACCTTGTAAAGATTTTGTATCTCAGTTTAGTGAGGTTATTTTCTTACATATTCGTAGAGGTGATGCTTATGGATTTGAACATCTTTGTAAGAACAAGACTTTTGAAGGTTATTATCAACCTGCGTTAGAAAATTTTAATGATAATGCAGCAGTGATTGTTTGTAGTGATGAAATTGATTGGTGTAAAGATCAAGAATTTTTTAAAGATGAAAGGTTTTATTTATCTGAAAACAATGAAAAATTTTCCGGTAAATGTTGGTTATGGTTAGATGGTAATCCTGAATTTAGATCATCAACTATTCCTTATACTGATCTCTGTTTAATGAGTTTGTGTAATGGGGGTATTACTGCAACAAGTTCTCTGAGTTGGTGGGGTGCATGGTTGCAAAAGAATAGAACGAATGATATAATAGTTCCAAAACCATGGTTTGGACCAGATCTTATGAAAAGCAATGATACAAAAGATCTTTTTCCAAATGATTGGATTCAAATGACTTATAATTGAGATATTAAAATGAAAATTTGTGTAATTACAATTGCAACGGGAAAGTACATTCAGTTTGTAGAAAAACTTCTTGAGTCTATTGAAAATAACTTTTTGGTAGATCATGATATTAGTTGCCTTCTTTTTACCGATAATGATTTGGAAGAGACTTCTGATAATATTGAAGTTAGTAAAATTGAGCATAAAACCTGGCCTGAACCTGCACTAAAAAAGTATAACTACATTTATTCTGAACGAGAGTATCTCAAACAATTTGATTATACTTACCTGTTTGACGCTGATGTCTATTTTGTGGATAATGTTGGGAATGAAGTCCTTGAAGATTTGGTTGGGGTAATTCATCCATATAAAGTGCTTGAAGATAAGTCTGTCTATCCTTATGAAGCAAGAAAGCAGTCCACTGCTTATGTTTCTGATACTGATAGAAACAAGTACTATGCCGCTGCATTTGTTGGTGGTAGATCTGAAAAGTTTCTGGAAATGGCAAAAACTATTTCCGAAAGAGTTTCTAAAGATGAGGAGAATGGAATTGTTGCAGTATGGCACGATGAAAGTCATTTGAACAAATATTTTAATGAGAATCCTCCAAAGGATCTCTCTCCGAGTTATATGTTCCCTGAAGAACTAATTAATTATTCAAATTATCCTTGGAAACCAAAACTGATTGCGGTTAATAAGGATGCTTTTGATACTTCATTTAATCAAAAAAAAAGAGAATTAAATCAATACGGCAACATTTAATATGAAAATTAACCTGAGAAATTTAAATACTTACTATATTAATCTTGATGAAAAAGAAGATAGGAGGAGATCCATTGAGTATACCCTCAATAGACTTAACTTTTCTTCTGTGACAAGAGTTTCGGGAGTCAAGTGTGATGATGGTAAAGTTGGATGTGCCAGATCTCAACACAAAGTTTTATCTGATACTTCAATTCAAATTCCATTTTTATTAATGGAAGATGACTGCTTATTTACTGACAACTATGACTTTGAAATTGAAGTACCTGATGATGCAGATGCTCTATTCATTGGAGTATCTCAGTGGGCAAGATATTTAAATTTTTCTGGTCCATTTTTGCATTATAAAAAAGTTAATGATAAAATAGTTCAAGTCTATAATATGTTGTCTGGACACGCTGTAATTTATTTTTCTGAGGAATATCGTCAAGTCTGCTCTCGCATATCTAAGTATTGTGGTTATCAACTTATGGATCACATGGATAATGGATATGCTGAAATACAAAAATACTATAATGTTTATTCTTTAAATATGCCTATTTTTAAACAATCTGGGTATAATGATGGAGTAACATCAACTAAAATTACAGAAATGGGAATGGATATTTCTCAAGCGGATAAGTTTTTTGAGAATGTTAAATATAATTTGGGTAGTCTTCAAGGAGTTCCAGACCTGAACAATTGCCCAAGCACTTATTATCCTTCTAAACTCGTTTAGTTGTGATTGGAAGAAAAAATACATTGTAGCATTAACCTAACTGGAGAAATTGAAAAATGAAAATTGCGATATTGGGTTCTGGTGGTCAGATCGGTGCCTATTTAACAGAATATTTGAGTAATAAGGGACATAAAATTCATGAATTTGATGTTGTCAATGGAGAACATCAAGATCTAACCGTTATTCCTAATCCAGAACTCTATCGTGTGATTATGGATTCTGATTTTGTTTTTTTTCTTGCATTTGATGTAGGTGGATCTAGATATTTGAAAAAGTACCAACATACATTTGACTTTATTAATAATAATACTCGTATCATTGCAAATGTATTTGGTTTTCTTAAAAAACATAATAAAAGATTTGTATTTGCATCCTCTCAGATGAGTAATATGAGTTACTCTCCTTATGGTGTGATGAAGAGGGTAGGAGAACTTTACACTACCGCATTGGGGGGATTAACTGTTAAGTTCTGGAATGTCTATGGTATTGAAAATGATCATGAAAAAGCACATGTAATTACTGATTTTATTCGTAAAGGATTTGAAGAGGGTAATTTTGAGATGATGACAGATGGTACAGAAGAAAGACAATTTCTTTATGCTGAAGATTGTTGTGAAGCATTAGAAACCATAATGGAAAATTATACCGATTTTAAACCAGAAGATCCTCTTCACATTACATCATTTAGATCAACTTCTATTAAAGAAATTGCTGAAATTATTCAGGGTCAGTTTAGACTAATTGGTAAAGAGATAAGTATTAAACCAGGTTTAGCAAAAGATGGTGTTCAAATGGATAAAAGGAATGAAGCAAATACTTATATTACTGGGTGGTGGATACCAAAAACTACGATAGATAATGGAATTGCTAAAGTATTTGAGGAAATGAAAAATGATTGGATTTGACGCTATAGGAACTATGGGACGTTTGGGAAATCAAATGTTTCAACATGCCGCTTTAAAGGGTATTGCCCGTCATCGTGGATTTGAGTATTGTATTCCTCCTCAACATCCTCA
>Ga0194124_10004688_pt1 | contig 13154 bp, 20 predicted proteins | sample TA2KigCas0mmetaG_FD_148605 | JGI IMG/M metagenome (GOLD analysis project Ga0194124, IMG submission 148605) | Freshwater microbial communities from Lake Tanganyika, Tanzania - TA2015031 Kigoma Deep Cast 0m | ecosystem: Environmental > Aquatic > Freshwater > Lake | place: Tanzania: Lake...
AAGCTGTTCATCAACAGCGTCCCCAAGGCCAACAACCGCAAGGACGGCGGTGGAGTGTTCCACACCGTCCTCGTGGGAGTGCCCCGAGCCGAACTGAAGGCCCTCACTGGGCTGGAGGACTCGGACCTCGACCGGCTCACGGTGACGATGGAGATCTTCCCCGAGAAGCTCGCCATCTACACCAAGGCCAAGGTGGCGTCACTGAAGAACAACTGGAAGCTGGTCCTCAACTGCGACGAGTTCGTCGTGACCGAGGTCAAGCCCAACGTCTACATCAAGGACGGCGAGACCATCAACGGTCTGCAGGCCTCGGTGTGGAGCAAGGGTGAGTCGCAGCTCGACATCTTGAAGGGATCCTTCTCGGTGTCGGCTGAACTGGCTGACCTCATGGGCGAGCTGGACGACGACGAGGCCGAAACCCTCTAGTCGACCAGTCGGCTTTCCTGCCCTGGCAAATAACCAGGGATTGCAATATCCACCACTAGTAAGGGGGAGCCACACAGCCAGTGTGGTTTTCCCTTTAATGGTAGACGTTAGGTCTATCAAACGCTACTAGACGGCGTCCGAGAGTCTAGAAAGGAGGTCTGCCATGAGCGATCACCCTGTCCCATCCACCCACTACCAATCGGTCAATGGAGAACCGATACCAATCCCCATATTCATCCCACCAACACAGGAGGTTGTTTCTATGGATGAAATCACCCAAAACCCATTCAACGACATAAGGGAAGCAAAAACCTTGAAATACATGATGAGACGCAAAGATGGATCATTGTACGAGTTTGACATGTCCATCCTCACAAAGCCATTTGAGGAAATGTCAAACATGGAACTGGTCCTTGCATGGATCAAAGCACATCAGATATTTGATCTGCTTGAGAAGAAAATGCAGGCTTATACCGAAACAGATGAGTACTCGTTTCGAGATTGGAAGAAAGCAGTCAAGCTTGACAAAGAGACCTACGCGGTCGAAAGGTTGGCTGAAGAGTTCCTTTTCGAGAAGTTTCAGATGGAGAGCCACATTTTGGAAAGCAAAAGTGAACGGTTGCAGTCCGCCCGCCTAGGTCTTCACCCTGGCGAGTGGGTACAAACCCCAGCTACTGTTCTCTGTCCCTGGGATGATGAGAACTACAATCCTGGATACGTGTACTCATACAGGATCCTGCAGCCGAAGATCAAAAAGCACACAGGTGAAGGATCTGTTGACATTACTGAATTCCTGGTCAGCGATATCACTGGAAGAAGCCAAGACGAAAAGCAGAAGCGCAGGCTGCTGATTGAATTCAACACTTACACAGCTAGCACTTCTGGTTCTCACTACAAGAAGAAGTGGCCATATGCCATGATGATCACTCGCACCAAAGATGGCTTGAGAATCATGTGGGTGAGAGTTCGCGGAAAGAAGGGTCAGAAGTTCATCTTCGGAGCATCGTACTCAATGATGGAAAGAAAGAAGCTTGTTCCAAAAGTGGGTCGCTCTGCAGGTACCAATCCAATTCCCCTGCGGATTTATGAGTACCTTCATCAGACAACTGAGGTTGCAGACTGGCTGCCGATTACAAAGTACATCACTGCTACGAGGATGAACTTCGACATCGCTATGTTGCACCCGTTTGGGATTGACATGAGCCTGTTGTACTGGGTTGGTGGCTGCATGGATGTCAAGGAAATCATCAACAAGGCCTATGGAAAGAGTGGCGTCAACGGTGTCACAAAGCACATGTTTGGTGGTCGAAACAACATTGACTCGCTTGTCAAACTGCGTGTTGCAATCTGGTGGGCTCGTGTTCTGCGCGACTTTCCTTCAACAGTGTTCAACAATATTGATTTGGATCTCCATTTCCCACCAAATCTATCTGCCATTACGACTCATCCACTTCCACTGGTGATGATCAAGACCGAAGAAGAAACAAGGCGATTCTTCAAGATGTTTGGAGCAAAGCAGGCGTACATTGATGACCTCATGGATCCAACGAAAGAGGACGACACATACTACCTTGATCGTTATGCCCATCGTTTGTACACACCGATTAGTTACATGCAGGACGTAGTCTCAGCGATGAAGTCGATCACAAACAAGACACATCGCACTGCAATCATCACTCACGTCAAGAACAATTCAATGACAATTAGGGAGATTCACGACTATGTCATTGCTGAACACGCAAAGATCAAGCAGGAGAACAGAAAACTGAAGAACACCGTTTTCAACAAGAAGTTCTTGAAGCATCAGGGCACCTGGATCAACGATGACATTCAAGTAATTGTTCCAACTCAGACTCATGACTTGGTTGAGTGGGGAGCAGCGCAAGAGAATTGCATTGGTACCTACGGAGACATAGTTGTAAATGGCTCCTCAATGATCCTTGGTTTCAAGGATCGTAAAGGCAATTGGATCGGTCATGCCGAAATCACAAGTGCAATGCAACTTCGTCAGCTTCTGGGCAGGTTCAACGCTGCTCTTGAGGACGAGCACCGTAAGCCAATTGTCAAATTCATCAACCAGAAACTTGACGTCAACGTCAGTTCCACTTACTTGGGTGCCAACTAGAAAACTAAAACGACAGAAAGGAAACAGAAATGTCGAACAACAAGAAAAACAGCCGTCGTAACTGGGAATACTCAGGATACAAGCAGTGTCACGAATGTAAGAATCATAATCACTATGAGTTTCACTATGACACACTTACATCAAGACATCCCAATGTTTTGACTTTGTGCTGGGCATGTTACCAGTTCATCTATACGCACGACAGAAAAGAACAACCAACTCCAGTTTGCCCTTGGTACCACAAGCCAACATTGTTTGAATAATAATAATAATTTTAAATACATAGGTATAACTAATTTTATAGTTAAAAGAGAACCACGCAGCCAGCGTGGTTTTCTCTTTATGGGTAGAAACTAGACCACAAGGTCTGACCCAAATTCACGGAGGTTAAACGTGGAAGCAACAAACGGGAAGGAAACAGCGATGTTTCTGGTGATTGCGTGGATGGGCGACACCCACTACGTCAACGGAGGTGGAATGTCTAGCGCAGCACTTGTGTGTGCGTTGAACAACCCAACTCCGTTCTGGAATGAAATGCCGCACAGGCGAGAGGCAGACGGCCTTGAGTTCCTGAGCGACACTCCTCCCACCTGTCAGTGGTGCTTGGAGATCGCAGGCGAAATCCAGTCCCGCAACGACAAGGCCTAAAGCCATTCTGTTTGACTAAGGACTGACCATCCTATATATAGGCCGACTATACATCGGTGATAATTGGTTAAGAGATACCACGCAGCCAGCGTGGTTTTCTCTTTATGGGTAGAAACTAGACCACAAGGTCTGACCCAAATTCACGGAGGTTAAACGTGAAAGCAACAAACGGGGCAGCAACGACAGCTGCAAAACAGAAGCGGTACAAGAACCGCAAGAAGATGCCGAAGAATGTCGCAGACTACCTTTGGACAATCAACATGGTCGTAGAAGGCTTTTTTGACTACGGAAACTGGATGTTCGACGAGAACTGCTCCGAGTTCACGGCAGACATGGAAGAGCTTCGTCGGTTCTCCATGTACATCCTCGAGACCTACGAGGACAACATCAGGGACAGGAGGTTCCGCTAGATAAAAGCAGGGATACCGTGCAGCCAGCACGGTTTTCCCTTTATGGGTAGATCCTAGATCACCTACAGGGTTGGCTGTACTGTATAAATATCGAGTCGCCCGGTCGTTACTTGAAACAAGACCGAGAGTCAAGCTTTAGGGGGATGTCCAATGGACTGAACTTGTAACTGAAGATGAGTTTCCTGCTGCGTTAACGTGGACGCACACAGCAGTACTTAGTCCACCTGACATGACAACTGGGAGGTTGCCATGAAGAAGAAGCTGTTCATCAACAGCGTCCCCAAGGCCAACAACCGCAAGGACGGCGGTGGAGTGTTCCACACCGTCCTCGTGGGAGTGCCCCGAGCCGAACTGAAGGCCCTCACTGGGCTGGAGGACTCGGACCTCGACCGGCTCACGGTGACGATGGAGATCTTCCCCGAGAAGCTCGCCATCTACACCAAGGCCAAGGTGGCGTCACTGAAGAACAACTGGAAGCTGGTCCTCAACTGCGACGAGTTCGTCGTGACCGAGGTCAAGCCCAACGTCTACATCAAGGACGGCGAGACCATCAACGGTCTGCAGGCCTCGGTGTGGAGCAAGGGTGAGTCGCAGCTCGACATCTTGAAGGGATCCTTCTCGGTGTCGGCTGAACTGGCTGACCTCATGGGCGAGCTGGACGACGACGAGGCCGAAACCCTCTAGTCGACCAGTCGGCTTTCCTGCCCTGGCAAATAACCAGGGATTGCAATATCCACCACTAGTAAGGGGGAGCCACACAGCCAGTGTGGTTTTCCCTTTAATGGTAGACGTTAGGTCTATCAAACGCTACTAGACGGCGTCCGAGAGTCTAGAAAGGAGGTCTGCCATGAGCGATCACCCTGTCCCATCCACCCACTACCCACCAAATACCGAACCCTCGGTATCAGATCCTGGCACTAGCCCGGAGAAAACCCAAACAACAAACCACCCAACAGGAGGTTCTTCCATGTTTCATGGAATCACAGCAAACAACAACGGATGGCAGCGCGTTCTGACGTCCACACCACTCAAGGAGCAAGAGAAGATTCTGGACGAGTTCGACAACGGAACTTACTGGCCAGTGTTACTCGAGACCTTCTTCCCTGGCAAATACAGGGTTGAAGTGAGAAAGCACGGCAAAAAGTGGTACAACAGCGTCAAGTCTCATCCAGAACGGGCAACAATGAACCCCGAACCTGGTGAAGTTCTTCGCTGGTCAACAGATGAGGACCAGTACACGCTCTTCATTGACGGGGTCTATGACGACTCTTGGTTGACTCCTCTGACACACATTGGTCTCCTCGTGGGCAACTCAAAGAAGATGTCCAAGAGGTTTGCAGAGATTGCAAGGCTTTCATGTGCATGGCAGTACCGTCCTACTGGCGACATGAAGATTGAGGTCATTGATCATGAGGCTTTGGCTTACCTTGACAGTGATGTCGATGGCATCTCGGCAATCAGTCAGTCTTTTGCAATCAAGTGCTTTGCGGCAAATCACCTTGCAAACATGGAATGGGTTGGCACGATGATTGACAAAGTTGTCAGTGGCAAGATGACAGTTGTTCAACTGCGAGTCTTGACGCCAATGGGTTTGATCAAGGGCAATGCTCTGGTCCTTCCGGATCGCATGATGAAGGGGCAGGAAATCAGGACATTTAACCCAAACATCAAGTCAGAGTTGAAGACAAACGGATGGTGCTTGGCGACAATCGAGCCTTCGCATGGCGTCATTCCTGTTAAGAGCGATGATTTGACTCACTCAATCTACCAGGATGTGTCGGGACTTTACACTGCACAAGACTTGTTGACAACTCTGCAGAACTACCTCAACCATGAGGATGAGTGCTTGCGTGACGGTCGACGCTCAGCATCAATGACAGCATTGGTTGACAACGCTGACATCTTGGTGACTGCAACTGCTGAGGGTCCGGAAGACGACTTCAAGGATCCAAGGTCAAGTCTGCAGATGGTTCAGGAAGCAATCAGAGATCTTGACAAACTGGGTGTTCCATACGACGCAACTCAATCGTTGAGGTTCTTGACTGTTCATGGTGTGGCAACACAATTCATGGGTCAGGGATTCAATAATACTGGAAAGATAAACAACATCTGGAGGGAAAAGTCTCGTCACTGGTTCCCTGTTGAATGGGCATTTGCTGCTCACATCATCACTCAAGAGGCGCTGGACATCTTTGGCTTCAGCAATGTGTACAATCAGAGCGGTTATTACCACAAGAAGACCCACTGCTTTGCTGTGCCTGGCAAGTTCTTCAGCGAAAATCTTGCAAATCATGGTGGTCCAGACCTTGACGACACATTCAAGGTTCACATCCGTATGGCTGAGATTGACGGCGAGATGAAGATGGTTGCCTTCCTCTTGAGAAATCCCAATGACTTTGGTGAGTGGTCTGTCATTGAAGTTGATGAACCCGGTCCGGTGTTCCACGCCTACACAGAAACGCCTCCTGTGATTGATATGAACGAATTGAGGACAAAAGTTCCTCAGCTGTCCTATCTGCTGGAGAACCAACTGATCAAGCCTGGTTCTTTGGCCGGAATTCACAAGCTGACAATTCTCCCAGAGTTCTCGTTGATTGACGAAGCTCGTTCCAGGATGGTGTCTGCCGTGTTCCCTGGAGGAGTTGGATCTGCAGTGCTGCCCAAGATTGTGCACTACGCACTCATGAAGACATACATTGCACAGCCGGTCTGCAGCAATGAGGAAATGCTGGATGCCCTGACTCAAGGAATGCTCACTGTAGACGATGCCACAAAGATCCAGCAGTGGTGCAACAGGACGTTTGGTCGAATCATTGCTAAGCACGGCATGAATGGAACCAAAATGGATCTGTTCTGGATGGAAACACGTCTGCCCAAGCGGTTTGCAGAAGGCATTGAAGCAACTACCATGGAAGACTCTCCGTGGTGCGCATTGCACATCTTCAGAGAGATGCTTGTTCGTGTCAAGTACGCAGAAATGATTGACTATCTGAACACAACTCTTGTTCAGCCTGAGATCATTATGAACATTGAGTTCACAGAAGAAGAAATGCAAGCTGCTGCTGACCAGCATCAGAAGCTGTGTGTCAAGCAAAGGCAGACTACTGCAGACGAGTGGGTCAGTTACATGACCGGATTGCTTCAGAGGACCGATGACAATCCTGACAAGGGAATTGAGTTCACCAACAGGAAGATTCTGTTGCTGGCTCGTCAATCCTACATTGCAAAGGAAAGGTACCCACGTCAGAATCACGATCAGTGGCTGTTCACCTTCAGCCGCAAGAGTCAGTCTCAGGTGGTGGACTGGTACATCCGGGCACTCGAATCTATTCAACCATAGGAGAAAGAATAATAATTATTGAAAAGTCTTCTAAACCTTTAGTCTGGGTCTTGTCTAGAAAATATCTGTCGAGAACCTTCTAAACTAGTACTTATCTTCTAAAAAGAAGGGACTAGTTCCCAACAAACAACCAACCAATCACAAACGGAGTCAACACAATGTCCAAGAAGTACATCTACATCAACACTGCACCCAAAGTCAACCACAAGACCAACGGTGACATCTTCTACACGGTCCTCGTGGGCCTGTCGAAGCAGACCCTGACCGAGGCAGGAATCGGCCACGTCGACACGCTCATGATGCAGGTCTTCGAGAACCAGCTCGAGACCATCACGCGTGCTGTGAAGGCCTGCAAGAAGAACAACGCCAAACTGGCCCTCGCCTGCGACAACATCGTCATCACCGAGCCCAAGGAGAACACCTTCTTGACCAAGTCCGGTGAGACGGTCACGCAGATGCAGGCTTCGTGCTGGGCCGACGGTCCCTCCGAGCTGACCGTGGTCAAGCGGACACTCTCCGTGAGCGACGACCTGCAGGCCCTGCTCGAGAACGACAGCCCCGTCGACGACGAGCTGTCCTGAGCCCATCGGGAGACCCGGTCTCTGGCCCACCTTCGGGTTGGGTCAGAGGCCGTTTCTCTCTTTAAGCCTAGACTACTGATCGCGTTCAAAAAAGAAGGGATACGTCCCACAACATTCATCTGGAGGTAAAGATGAAGCTCAGACAACTCACCCAAGAAGAGTCGGACACCGTCCGTCTCCGGGACCTCATCGACGAGACCAAAGCAGGAATCACCCGTGCCGAGGACATCGCCGACGAAATCCGAAACCGGTTCAATCCCATGGCGGTGCATTCCTGCAACTGCCGTCTCTGCCGATGATGACCTACGACGAGTTTCACCACAAAGTCGTGATGGTTCATGCCTCACAACCTGTGAAAGATGATTTGCGCCTCGGCCAGATTTACTTCAACATGTTGTGCGAAGTGCGACCAGTCATCGCAGAAGAGATTCGTGGGTCAATGCTCGACCCGTTCTTCAAAGAGCGAATCACTCAAGTCGTCAGCAATTTCGTACGCGAACGCTGGTAGATTTCTTTCCCTTGAGCAAGGAAAGATTACATACTGACAACACCCATAAAACTACATACTGGTTCGGTCAGAAACCTATAGTATGTCGCGAGAAATAAAAACCTTTGTCCAATTCGGACTTACTGTGGTCAATGAGAGCAGACCACATGAATAATCTAAATACTCTCGAGGCTGAATACCTCGAATAGTCCCGAGCATTGACTATAAAAGGCGGATGGTGGCCCCCTACCATCTCTACACGTCGTAGACTTAAGACGGACTGGGTCTTGCCTGTGCCCCAAGGAAATAGTTTCCCTCTTGACAATGGATTCAACAGGCCCATTCTCTAGACAATCTTGCGTGTCAACTCCCGGTACGGTGAGTGGAGAACCAATGTGCTTATCCGGTTCTTCACTCACCTGTACTGAATTTCTTTATTCTCTCTAATTTTTAAAGTAATGTTTTTTATTTATTTTCTAATTTTTCAAACTCCATCAAATAACATCACAAAAAGGAACAAACAATGAAATCATTCATCAAAACAATCAAATTGCTCAACGCCGGATTCCTGTTTGGAACCGCTTTCTGGCTGTGGGTCATGTCCGAAGATGAAAAGAAGAAGAAAAACGTCAATTGGGCTGGCGACAATCCGTCCAAGATGGACGATATCTACAATCACTACAAGGAAAAGCAAACAACTGTTCGTGTACGACCCGAACCACCGATGTGAAAAATCGGCAAGGAAAGTAAAACAAAGTAATGAATAAGTTCAATTCTTCAATTAAATATTACGTAGTTGACGTAGGAGACCAGTTCATTCTTTATTCCGGGTCGCTTGAAAATTGCATGCAATTCATGGATGAAAGCTATGGTGGTCTGCAGATTCTCGACCACTCTGAGCTCACACAAAAAATGATTCAATCAATTACGGAATAAACTTCAAACAAAGGAAAAACAAAATGCGTAAGCACATCACAGTTGCAATTACAACCGTGTGCTTTGTCATCGGCCTCTACACCGGCGACTGGGCACGCAACAAATACATCACAAGGAGCAAATAATGCAAACACTGACAAGCCTACAAGCATTTGAACTTGTTGACATTGCTGCCAACGAAAATAGGCTGTATCACTACAATGGTGGTCAGGCCTACATCCGCGTCAGCATGGACTCCAACGTTCTCATGATTGTCGACCACACAGGAAGAAACCCAGAAGCCAACCTGTGTGACGGTACTGAGTACTTCAAGGCGTATCCCAGATACAACATTGAGCACTCTCGCCGGATTCGTGAACATGGTTCACTTGCACAATGGTACATTGACAATTACATAAAAGCAGTTGTTTGATCTTTTTTTATCTGTTAAACATTAAATACAGAAAAGAAAGGAGGACAATGTACGATTGGTTAATGGATATGATTATATCATTCTTGGAAATGCTCATTCCAGGAGACAGCAGCAATAATTACGAGGAATGAAAACAATGAAAACAGAAAAAACAAGCAAGTGGTTTGGCAAGATAACTGCCAAAACAGTTTCAGGAACCGGATCAATAGCAGAGAAAACACTCAACGTGGTCAAATCTACTCCGGGAAAGACGGCGAACATCACGAAAATCATCGGCAATGCTTATGCAGATGGTTGGCGAGAAGTGCGTCCCAAGACTGATGAATCCGATGAGGCAACTGAGTTGCACGAATTGGATGATGATCTCGCTACCGACAAGTAGAAGTAGCGCGAACAAAAAGAATGGGAATGTTTCGGCATGACCATTCACAAATAGCTCACAAACAAATAATCACATAAACACATTAGGAGATATCTAATGAACACACAATCCATGTTGAACAAGTTCGGTCTCAACACCGATCTGTTCTCTTCAATTGCGGACAACATCGACGCGCTCCAGTCGACGGCCCGCACCCAGCGACTGCACATCGACAAGACCGTGAAGTTCACTGGTTCCATCAACGGACAGAACGTCCCGGCAGAAGTCACTCTCCGTGAGGCTTCCCTGCGTCGTTTGTCCGTGCTTCGGCAGACCAGCCCGAACAACGTTGGACACGACTACCTGCTCGTCACTGGCGTCATGAACCCTGTGCGTATGGACCTCAACGTCAACATCGACGGCGAGACCTACAGCATCGTGGACCTGCTCCAGACCATGACTGGCACGACTGACCGTTCCAAGTTCGAGGCTTCGCTCGCTGCATCGGGGCTCAACTACATGAACGGCATGCCGTTGTTCTTCCAGCAGTTCGGTGCTTCCGAAGACGGCATCAAGCATGCCATCGAGGCGTTCAAGAGTGCAGGCGCTGTCAAGAGCAACATCGACAACCCCGGTCGCATCGTGGCCGCGTACCAGCACAAGACTGGCGTTCCAGTGACCGACTTCGAGCTCGGCACGACGGACCGCAAGATGTCTCGTACCAATCAGGGCTTCTTGAACCTTGTCGATGCTTCAGTCACCACCTTCCAGCGTGTCTACGGACTTCGTCTTGAGGCTCACATCCTCGAGCAGAAGTCCGATGATCTCCCGCAGGCAAAGGTCAAGGCTGCAGCCGAGAAGGCAGATGAGCTCAAGAAGCTTGCTCGCCAATGGGCATCGAACTGGTCAGGTAGCCAGCAACGAATCACCATTGCAAAGAATGGTGCCAAGACTCCCCAGAACATCTACGATCCGGTGAACGCTCCTTGCGGTCGATTCACCCTCGTGATCAATGGAGAGGAAGTTGCCTGTGACCTGTGGTCGAACTCGGCTCGTGCCGACCAGACCAGCACTGTCACGGACAAGGCGGTCGTCGAAGAGGACCCCTTCTGACCCAGGGCTAACCCCCAACTGTGGGGTGCGCATACAGTATAATAAACGCACATCAAAAAATGCTAGTTCTTACTTCACTGTAAGTTACAAGGATGGCCGTAAGCCTTGGTAAAATGAACGGACGGAGTTTGCATGTTCTCTGCACAAAAATATGCACACGGGGATGAAATGGCTTCGGGACTGCGGTTCGCCAATGTCCATCATCTGGGTTCGATTCCCAGCATCTCCACCGATTGTAGGGGAATGCGTGTCTAACGCTTCTTAAACGACACTGTGGTGTGCCCTACATCAATCTCTATAAACCTATATACACCTATTTTTAATTTCATACAAAAGAGGAAAACACAATGTCCAACGAAGAAATCCACCAACACCTCGCGGAGTTCGGCAAGTCGCCGGAATTCCGTGAACTCGTCATGAACCAGAACATCGAGGTCATGAGGCGCATCGTCGATGTCCAATCCGAGAAAATCGACAACCTCAAGACCATGATCGAGCTCTACAAGCAACAGATCAATACGCACAAGAGCATGCACGACACCCACCTCAAAGTCGTCGAGACCTGGCTCAAGGCTCTCGAGAACGACGGACAGGATCTCGTCATGAAGTCCATGGACCGTTTCGTCAAAAACCACAAGGAGGTCCAGTAATGAAAGAGTTCTGTGGAGAAATCATCTACGAAACTCCAGAAGGCAACGTTCACTCAGACATCTGCTTTCACTCGGCATACTTCGACGAACCTCAAGACGACTATCGCCAGTTTCTTCACAAGTGCCTGAACGAATGGTTGGACAAAAGTGACGGCACAGGGGCTTTCTGGGTCGGAGACCCGGAGTACTTCAACAGTTGGGAGAAGGACTAATGCAAGCACCTGATACACCCTGTCTCATATGTGAAAAAGCCATCATGTACTTGTGGCCAGATCACGTTCTTGAAGATGGTGGAGTTCCAAGCAATCTCAACAATGCAGTTGATATAGACATCGTAGGCTCATACGGCTCAAGTTTTGACTTGAATGTCTATCACGCCATCATCTGCGATGACTGTCTAGACAAAGCAATCCAGCGTCGTCGAGTCACATTCATCAAAAGTTACCTTTAAAAACTATAAAAAGCCAATGTACATAGTGAATGCTATATATATTGGTTTTTTATATTAAGACTAGAGCGAGAATCGCCCAATTTAAAATGTCAATTTTAATGATTGCGATTCGAGCGAAATATTTCTACTAATGTGTTGCTATTTTTATACGGCGATGATATCATTATCATTGTCCAAATAAGCAGCACATTTAAAGGAGAAATTCAAAACTATGCCTCGGCAACATCAGTCTTCAGCAATGAAGAAAATACTGACTGATTTAATTCGGTTAGGATTTACAGTTGAAAGAGCCAAGTCGGGCGTTTATAAGATACTCCCCCCTCCGAGTATCAAAGGCCCAATGTACATTACTCACGCTACCGAATCTGCTCTACATCCCATGAGACGTGATTTCAAGCGAATGTACAATGTTGAATTGACTGTGCGTTAAAATTTATGCGGGCAGACAAGCCGGTGTAGGTATGGTGGTCACCTATACCGGCTTTGTCATATGCCTCTGTATTTAAAATATTTTTTTTAAAACTAGAGCGAGAATCGCCGCAAAAAATCTTGTCAGTATTTATAATTTATACGCATATATACACAGTATATGCTAACCTTTTAGTTGAAATATTAAAGAATATTTTAGGTTTTTTGTTGCCCAAACCACAAAACCTATGCTCTCGCAGGGGGGAACCCAGTTCCAACCTATGTACACCTCTATAAACCCCTTATGTGTACACCTGTACCTCTAGTGTGTACACTGTCTATCTTGTTTTATCTACATATCTCGGACATAAACCTTCTTCTATTATGCCAAATAATTATTGTTCTAACAAAGAACAAGCTATTTATTCTAAAGTAGCTTTATTATTATTGTCTTACATAAGAAGTTACAATGCTCACTAGATTATTCAAGAATTTAGGCAGATTTTCTGCCAAGACTTATTCTCTCAAAGATAATAAAAGAGTTTTAAAGAGAGCAATGATCGCTATCTATTCTTTTGTCGCAATTGATCTACTTCCCCATACTTTTGTGACCATACCCTTGGCTGTAACCTTGTATGTAGCTGGCCAAGTCACTTTGGCAATTTATATGATTGCGGGCGTTTTGCTTTTTAATCTCGCCATAATGTCACTTATTTACAATACTTCCATCTCTGCTTCCTAAAAAGAAAGGCATTTTAAATGTTAAACCATAATCAAGTGTTAAGCCATGATCTTGATCATCCGAT
>Ga0194124_10004693_pt1 | contig 13144 bp, 9 predicted proteins | sample TA2KigCas0mmetaG_FD_148605 | JGI IMG/M metagenome (GOLD analysis project Ga0194124, IMG submission 148605) | Freshwater microbial communities from Lake Tanganyika, Tanzania - TA2015031 Kigoma Deep Cast 0m | ecosystem: Environmental > Aquatic > Freshwater > Lake | place: Tanzania: Lake Tanganyika...
AAAAAATATATATTACCAGATTAATTAATCTATACAAAATTTATTATAATGATAAATGTGTTAAAAAAAGTATTCATGATACAAACTATAAAAATAGTTTGTGTTGAGTATATTATTTTTTTATTTATTTTTTTATGTTGTTATTTTTTAATTTCCACAGATGAATTGAAATTACCAATGTTAGTAATGATTGACATTTTTAAACTATTTAATGATATTGTCTATATAATAATGATTTTTCAACTTTTATACTATTAAAAAAAATTGATTTTTATAAGGTTTAATAAGTATATTATTACTTTAATCTATAAATTATTAATTATGGAAGATATTACTACTAAACTTGATAATATTAGCATCTCAAATGAAAAAGTATTATACTATTCAATTGCATTTGATAACTATAAAGATATTGTAAAAATAGTTTCAGAAACTTTAAGTGATAATTTAAAAGGAATATATACTAAAACTATTGATGGTTGTAAAAGTTTTGATACTTTAGAAACAAAAGAAATTACAGAAACATTTTCCCCTTTTATTGAAAAACTAAAACCAAATGAAAATTTTATTGTTTATGATGACAAATTATATACTCTAAACTCTGAATTTCATATTACAACATTATTCACTTCTGGCAAACCTCACGAAAAGAGTTCAGAGATGGAAGAACAAGTAGGTAAAAAGGTAAATGTTAAACTAAACAAACTGGGATTATCCCATAATTTTATTGTTTTGGGTGTTGAATATATTAAATTAGAAGATGACACTGATATTAATTACTATGGCAATTCTGTTAAACATATTACAATTGCTTTAAATAAGACTGGAAAAAAGGTATTTCCGAAAGACTCTTATACAGCTCTAGAAAAAGGTAAAATCTTTGATTTGGATATTATTATTGAAGGAAAATGTAGTAAAGTAGTTCAATAAAAAAAATTGATTTTTATAATAAATATACTATTGTTATTAATATACATTCTATACTAAAAATAATGTCTTCAATGTTGTCAGTATCTGATATTATTAACTCTATTAGCGTTAAAGTTATAGATAATAAACCTAAAAATATTACATTTATTATTGATGAATCAGGTTCGACCACTGCTAATTTCAGTCCAGGTATGAACGTATTAGAAAAAGAATTAAGCGTTGTTTATGAATATATTCTTGCAAATATGAATAATCATTATAATGCATATTCTTTTGCAAGTAATTGTGCAGAACATGCTATTCATGTAATGAGAGATTTTGGATTGGTGGATTTACCAAATCTTTCACCTAAAGGAGGTACTTATACACATTTACCTCTTATTGAAATTAATAAAAAAACTATTGCACCTGATGTGGTTATTTTAATTACAGACGGAGAAACTCATAGTTCAGAACAACAATTGAAAGCAGAAATTAATAAATTTCTCGATAAGAAAATTCGTTTTGAAATTATTGCTGTTTCTCCTAAAAGTCTTGATTTAAATAAAATATCACAGGCTGAAGAAAGACAAATTCCTGGAATGGATTTAATTAATTATTTAGCAAATTCTGTTGATAAATTGACTATTTACAATCAATTTCATAAAGATACTCCATATGAAGGAGCAACTAGTAGTAAAATTAATAAAAAGTTTTTAACCTTTATGGGTCAAAAAATAGAAGGACATGTTTATGAATATATTAATAACTTAATTCAAAAACTTGAAGAAAATACAGGTAATGTATCTTGGGGTATTGGAAATATGAATTTTAAAAAAATGTTGAGTGAAATTGGTAAATTGTTATCAGTATATTTTATTTCATTTCCTACCGATCATTATTATATTTCCTTGATTTGCAATAAACTCAAAAATAGTTGTGGAATTTTTGATATGACTGAAGAACGTATTTTCAATATTATTAAATATGGTTTTGAATGTACTAAAAAGGAAAAACCTATTCTATATACAAACTTTGAAGAACATATTAAAGAAGCAACTATAAAACGAGCTGAATTTAAAGATGCAATTGATAGTCTTAAAATTCAAGGTACTACTTTGAATTCAAAAAAAACTATTTGTATACCTACCAATGGTGTATGTATTATCAATAATCAAGTTTTACCAATGACAAATTCTCTAAATGCTTATCCTAAATCTAAAGATGATTATGGAAATGTTTATTTTGGTTGTGATGAAGATATCAATGGACAAGCTATTCGTATTGCTTTGCGTGAGTTATGTTCTCATATAGGATATAAAGATAATCGTGGTCCTGAACCAGCCTTTTATGTTCTAAACGAAATGAGTTTAATGTATATCAAAGGTATTGATTTAGGGTCTGAACACATGAAAGAATTACAAAAGTTGGCCATTATTCAAACTTCAATGGAAGCAATGATTGCTAAAGACAAATATGATGGTGTCGGATTATATAGACAATGGAAAGCTGGTAAAATTCTAGCTACTCATTATTCAAAACCTACATATTATCATAGTCAGCTTTACAAAGATACTAAAATTAATCCTTTAAGACTTGAAGAACCTATTTGGTGGGCTTTGATGATGACTATGTTGGGATTATTCGAAGAACAAAAGAATATGTATCAAACTGCTTTATCAGCAAAAGGAATTAATAGTGAAAGTGAATTTCTTGCATACATTCGTGATACTTATAAAGATAGTGTTTTAGGAAATGTCAATCTTTATAGTATTAAGGAACAACCAACTTCGATATTCACTTTGGATAATTTTGAATCAACTGACCAAGTATATATTCTTAAGAAACATGGTTCTTGTGATACCAAAACCTGTTATTCAAAATACGAAATTGATAATTATATTAATACGTCAGGTTGTGTTTGGTGTAGATATATTCCAAGTCAAACTGATTTTGAATTAACTCATGTCGATACTGCTAACTATACTGAAGAAATTAGTAAATTAATGTCAACTAGTTCTAAATTAAGAACTAATGTTGAAACATCTACTGCTAATGCATTTACTAATAATAAAAAAATTTTAATTAACATGATTGGAATTACAGGTGCTGGTAAATCAACAGTTTCCAAGAAAATTTATGACTTGGTTACTTCTAGAGGTGCATCTTGTCTAATTGTAAGTGCTGATAAATGGTCTAAAAAAAATGTTAAAGGCAAACAAATGCAACAAGCAATATTAAGAGAAATTAAAGATTTAGAAAATAAAAATACTGAATATAAAGTATTGATTGTTGATATTTGTAATGAAAATGGTCCAAGTTCTAATTGTTTTGGATTTGATACATCTGAATATGCCACTTTTAACTTTTATCCTAATCTTGATAAAACTAAATTTAATGAATATCAATGCTGGTGTCTTAGAAATGTTTTGAGTAGACCAATGCACACTGAAAATAGTTTGTTTTGGCTTAATCCAGAATCTGCTGGTGTTTCAACTTGTATTAAAGTTCATAATATGAAAACTAATGGACTAAAAAAACTATTAGGTATTGTCAGTTATTTAACCTTTAGTGAAGCAATGACTATGGAACAAGTAATGAATTTTTTAAATGCAAAGGCTTTGGCATATGAAGCATACTTGGCAACTAAGAATTTGGATGATGAAATTGTTGAATTAATAAAGTCTACTGGATTCAGTATTTAAAAATATTTATTTATTAAAATTTAAAAGATTATTATTTTTATTATTTAATGAATTATATTGTAAGTATATTTAATAATGATTTAATTTCAAAAAAAATTACAGAATATTTAATAGATGATAAAACCAATGTATATACAATAAAAAAAATACAACATATATTTAAAGATTGTTTTTTTAAAGATATTTTCAAAAAAGAATATTTTAAATTTTTATTTAATAAATTCAAAGTTTTAAACAATGACTTTATTTTATTGTTAAGTAAAATTTTTAAATACAGCAATAAACAACAAATACTTAATAATTATTTATATCAACATTTTATGAAAAATTTAGATAAAAAAGAATTTATAATTAAACAATCAAATCATAAAAAAACTGGTTATATAGCTAATGATTTTATAAGTCCAAAAAATAGATATTTATTATATATTTTGTCATTGTATTATAATTTTGACCTTATTGTATTAAAAGAACAATATTTTGACTTTGTTCCAACTAGGTTTACAAGATTGTATATGTATGATTTGGATAATTATAAAAAAATTACGGGAAATAATGAATGGTTATATCCAAAATATATATTAAAAAAGTATTCAATTTTTAATGATTATGATTTTGAATATGTAAAAACTATGAATGGTCAAAAATATTTCAAAAGAGTTACTGAAGGTTTAGCTTTTTCTTATGAAAAAAAATTATACAAAAAAATAAAAGTAAAAAAAAATATTTATTCATAAAAATGATTTTATTTCTTTACTAATATTTTCTTACAAACATAAACGATAGAAAAAATTACTTACATTTTCATAAAAAATGTTTTTAATAAAATTGCATTTATTAAAAACACTTAATTTTAGATTCCAAATGTTTATATGTTTTTCCATTATAAAAAATATTTGTTTCCAAGCATTTTTTAACAGTTTTATCGCCCAATCCTAAAATTCTACAACATTCAATTTTTGAAGTAAATTCTTGTAATAAATTATTTTTTTCATCATATTGACCTATACCAGTTACATACAATATTGGTTCTTTATTGTTATTTTTTTTAACAAATTCTTTTTTTAATTCTTCTGAACAAGAGTCATATAATGTATAATAAAATCCTCTTGTTATTTTGTTGTCTTTTACAGGAATATCTAAAGCTGAATCTGATGTATAACCATTTTCTTTACAAGCAGTTTTTCTATCCAAATAAACATTTAATATTTCTTTTTTATCAGCAGATAATTTAGCAATATATCCTATATTTTGAACTTTTATTTTTTTGGTTGGTTGTAAATTGTGTATTTTAGTTGCATCAAGTTCTCTATCAACAAAAGCAAATCTAAAACCTTGATATATAGTATTATCTTTAATTGCTTTTGCGATACTAGAACGTTTTAATTTTGGATTTTCTTTGGTACATTCTGCAATTGATTCATATACTTTTACAATTTGCATTGTTTCTGGATTAATTTTTTGAAGTTTAGAACCCATATTTTTATTGATATCTCCAAACCCCGTTGTTGTTTTAGTTTGTATTTTTACAATTTGTTCTTTTAATTCATTATTTGTTTTTTCTATATTCTCAGTTTTTTGAACTATTTCTTTAATTTCATTATTGTTACCAAAAGTGTTTATAAGTGTAGGATTTGCATTTAGTAGTTTTAGTTTTTCAATTTCTAATTTTAGAATATTTTCTTGTATTTTTAGTTTTTCAACTTCTAATTGTGGGTCATATTCATCAAATGTTTTAATATTTTTATTGATTACTTCTTTAACAATTGCAAGAGTTAGATTTCCACCTATTAAAAATAATTCATTTTCAGTTTCATGTCCTTTTAATTTTTTATAATTACTTGGAGCAATTAATTCATGTTTGTGAATAAATGTTTCAAATCTCTTTGATTGTTTTACTAAATAACAATCTAATAATAAACATTCTTCATATTTTGTTTTATGTTCATCAAATCTTGCTTTTACACCATATTCACTATGTCCTATCTTAATTATATATTTACCATCTTCGAATGTTTTAACAATGATTATATAAATTAAGTTTCCAGCAGTTCCAAATCGTTGAAGAAGGATATTTTGATGATTTAGTTTGTTGTCTTTTATTAGTTGTTGATTATTTAGTTTTAATTGTTTATTATTATCAAGTTGTTTATTTAATTCTTCTCCAAATTTAAGACATTGTTCATTAATAAGTTGATGAACAATATTTTCCATCTTAACATAATATTTATGAATTTCTTTTGCTTTTTCAGTTCCTGCCTTTAAACAATATAATTTAAATGTATTAACTGATAATAAAATTGTTTCTTTATTATGTCCGCCATGTTTTTTATTTTCTTTACAAATTATGTCATTATTAAATATTTTATAATCAACATTATTGGTAAAATATTTAACTAATAAATCTTTTGCAGATACTTTTTTTTTAAAATCTAACCATATTTTAATATCATCTAAATCAACAATGAAATCTTCGTTTTTACAATTTAAAAATGCAAAAAAAGATACTATAAATATTTTTTGTTCTTCTGTCGTAAATTCTTCTTTAATTTTATTGATTAACTTGTTATTGTATTCATTTGATAAAACTTTCACAGAATAATTTTCTATTAAGTTAAAATTTTCCATTTATAATAATAACAATAATTATAATTTTAACTTGCTTTTATTTTTTAAAAACAAGAATAATTAATATCTTGCTCCCGTATTTACAGGAGCAAGATATTAATTATACCATAATGCATCTATATATATAAATAATTATTCAAAATTTACTTTTATTAGTTTAGTCTGTCTATCAAAATTTAAAATAAATTTATGAATTTCTCTCAATACTAAAGATAAATCAAATAATTTATCATTTGGATTATATCTAATTATAGAATTACCAGTTGATAAAATATAACTTTATCGTTCCTTTTCTTTTATTGGTTCTCTATCTAAATGATCGTTTTCATCACATTCTACGACTAATTTATAATCTTCAAAATATAAATCTACTTTATAATTATTGAATGATTTTTGTCGTTTAGTTTTGATGATATCTTTGAATGAGTTTTCTATAAATCCAATAGTTTGATTTTCTAAACTCATCAAAATATTTATATGTGTCGCATTATCATTAATTTTAGTTAAATATTTATGTTTTAGATTAAAAGTATTTTTAACAAGATTAAAACATTCTTCAGTTAATAAACAATCAATCTTATTATGACCTCCTCTTCCTATTTTGGTTAAATGTACTTTTCTGATAATATAATGAACATTTTCTTTTAAATTTTTTTAACAAATCTTAAAATATGATCTTTTGAACTATATGACTTAATTTCCTCTAAATTTTTGGTAAATGCATCATAGTTTATTTGTTCCATTGTTATATTTATATATAGAAAAAAAATATATATGTATTGCAGATTTCAATTTTTAACAATTAAAATTATTCGTCTAATTCTTTTAATTTATCCTTTGCTATTTGTAATTTATCTTGGATAGAAATAGACATTGATTTAGTTCCTATCCATATTTTATCCAGTTTAGGATGTTTCTAAATTTTAAAGTATTCCCGAAACCTTCCTGTTTCTTTATTGAGTATTTCGTGATAATAAACAACATATTTAGGTATGTCCGATTGTTTTAATCCTTCTGGTAATGGTTTTGCATTATAAACCATGGGGGGTATTTGCTTACAAGAAAATTTGATATAAAGATTTAATATTAATAAATATTATATAATAAAAAAAATGTCAACTAAATGTCTAGGAAAAGATAGAAACAATGAAAATTGTAAAAACAATCAATTAGACGAAAGTAAATTTTGTAAATTTCATCAATATATGAATGATTATTCTAAAGAAATGTTAGAAAATTTATCTTTGTGTTCTGGATGTAAAAAAATGTATTATTTACCAGAAAATAAACAATGCAAAAATTGCAAAAATAGGGCATTGAAAAATAGAACTAATGCTAAGGATGAAAAAATTATTTGTAAAAAAGATAATTGTATATTTGAAAAATCAAATGATAATGATTATTGTGGAAAACATCAAAAAGAATATTTTAAGGAAGAAACAGAATTATTGGGAAAAAAAATATGTATTAATTATATCAGAGGATGTTATACACAAATGAATAAAACCGATAATTACTCTAGATGCTTAAAATGTAGAGAGAAAGAAAGAGTTGGGTATAATAAAAAAGATGATATAATTAATGATGAATTAAATGTATTGGATGAATTTGATGATTTAGAAAAAGAATTAAATTTGATTGGAAATAAATCAAAAAAAAATAATATTATTATTGTAGATAATGATAAAATAAAAGATGAAGAATTTAATATTGAAAAAAAAGTTATAATTAAAGATGAGAATCAAGATAATATTATAAAAAAAAATAAAAATACTAATTTATTACCAGAACATTATTTTATTCCAGAATATATGACAGATACAACAAATTTAATTTTGGACATTATCGCTAATTTTGAATTTTTGAATATTGATTTTTTATTTGCCGAATTATTTATGGAACAAGATTATAAAATAAATAAAATTATGAGATATATTAATGCTACTAAACAAACAGATAAATATATATTGGAAGATTTGATAGAATGTAATAATTCTAAATGCAAAAAATTAATGCCCAAGCATTGTTATATTGATAAATTTAATAGATTGATAAAAAATTGTTGTATATGCAGATTACATAGACAAATTAAATCTAATCGTGAAACTAGAAAGCAAAGTAAAGCAAAATGGAAAGAAGATAATTATGATAAATGTGCTTTGTATTGGCAGAATTTTAGAGGACGAAAAATAGAAGAAAAAGGAGTAGAAAAATATTTAGAAGATAATGCAAAAACTATGAAAAAGTGGAGAGATAAAAATCCAGATAAAGCAGAACTAGCAAATGAAAAAAAGAAAGAAAACATTAGTACCCATTTTTTGAATTATGTTAGAGATGCTAATAAAAAAAACTTAAAATTTGAATTATCATTTGAAGATTTTTCAGAAATAGTTAAACAAGTATGTTATTATTGTGGTCAACTCCAAGAAAAAGGATTAAATGGAATTGATAAAATGGATTGTAATAATGGTTATGTTAAAAACAATTGTGTAAGTTGTTGTGAAATGTGTAATTATATGAAAGGAACTTTAACACCTGATGTATTTTTAAAGAGAATTGAACACATATTAACACATCAAGGATATATTAATGGCAAATTATACTCAGAATGTTTTGCAAATCATATGTCATCTAATTATAATCGCTATAAAAAAAGAGCAGAAGATAAAAGTTTTAATTTTGAAATTTCGGAAAATGATTTTTATTCGTTGATTATGGAAAAATGTTATATTTGTGGTAAAAAATCAGAAGGAGAGCATATAAATGGAATAGATAGAATTGATAATGAAAAAGGATATATTCAAGATAATATTGAGGCTTGTTGTGGTGAGTGTAACTATATGAAAAATAAATTTAGTTTAAATGATTTTTTTGATAAATTAAGAAAAATAAAAAAACATAAATTAAATGAATTTGAAATATTAAATTCTAGATTTAGTTATCAAAATAAAATTAATCGACAAACTTTTCTTAATAAAAAAACGCCAGTCGAACTTAAGGAATACTATAAAAATAATATGGAAAAATATAAACAAAAAAATTCAGAAAAATTAAAAATTTATGAAAGAGAAAAAAAAAGAAAACAACGAGAAAAAAATAAAGTTATTATTAATGAAAATTTAAATAATAATAAATCAAAAGACACAGAAATAAATAATAATGAACCTATGAATAATAAAAATGAAAATAATAAAGGAAAACAATATCATTTGGATAAAAAAACACCTGAACAACTTAAAGAAGAAGCAAGAATAAGAAAACAAAAACAACGAGATAAATTAAAAGAAAAATACGGAGATGAAGAATATAAGAAAAAAAGAGCATTAGAATTAGCAGAATATAGAAAGAAAAAAAGAGAAGAACAAATAACTAAAAACAATAATTAATTCCTTTAATTTTTTTTTTACTAATTAAATTTTACAATATGTCAAATAATTTCTTAATATATCAATATTATAGTAAGAAATAAAATTTTTTTAAAATAAATAGTATAAATTTTGGTAAAGTTTGTTGTAGGTCACAAATATATATGTCCCTAATAAATCAATTTGAATAAGCCAAACCGCCCCCTTAAGACCATTTAAGGTCTCAAAAGTAGTTTTTTATTTAAATTTACATCATAAATTTCGAATTATTTCTAAAACGAGTGGACTATACCTTAGATTAGTTCTTAAAGAACCAACCCAAAACCATCTAGTCTCTGAACCTTCTACCATAATTTTATTTATTTTCATTTTAGGTAGCTTGGCTGCGGATTGTCCAATCTTTGAAGTTATTACTATTGGGTTCGGCAATTAACCGAGTTCCTCAAATGCATTTCTGCAAGTGAGTAGTATTCAAAGCTTAAGGAGTTTCCCGCAATTTGGTTTTGTTGCTCACAAAAAATAGTTTTCACTAAATTTTTGTAAACTAGCCAGTTATATGTATTACATAATTCGCTTATAAAATTATATAATATCCAGAGTTTACACCATTTTGTCAATAAAGTAATTCTGGAAACTTTATTGGTGGCTGACTGTTCGGTACAGGCGAAGTTTATACCGCTCATGATACGTAAGACATTGTAATTGGTGTCATAGATGTAGCATTCGGAGCTGGGACCAACAATGCTGAGGGCAGGAGGATTTCTGCTGGGATCAGCGTATGGGGTATCAGTCCATAAATTAAGGATGAGTGTGGTGTTATCGATACGAGATAAGTTGCACGTGCCGCTTGGTTGATGTTGTTCAGGATGGAGAGCGAAAGAATAAACATTGACCCCATTAGCAGGTGTAGAGCTGTGGTAGTCATAAGTTTGGATTAAGTTGAAGTAAGCACCTTCACGTACATCAAAACGATCATGGCCGTTTAATTGGATAAGACCAGTCTTGACAGGGTTATATTTGTTGTTAATGAGTAAACCAGTGACAGTTTGTAAGTTGGCCCATACATCCATATCAGCGAAGCCGTTACCAGAGGATTTAGCAGAGTATCTGTTATCAGTCCAGCTGGAGACAGGGCAAGAAACATCACGAACAGTGATTTCTTGTTCCCATGGTTTAACTTGGTAAGTTAAAGTGCCAAGTTTACCAGTACCATCTTGGTTGACTACATTGTAGTAGATGATGATGGCGAATTTCTTGACGTAGTCACCTAAGTTGTAGCTGGGGAATTGAGGGTTAGTGAGGACATCACGTCTAAATTTGAAGTTAACGTTGGAAGCATCAGCAGAGGGGTTAACTTGGTTAAATAATTCCTTAGCATAGAAGGAAGGGGGTTGAGAATCATCAACACCTTGACCAGCTTGGTAAGTGAATACTGAAAATTTAGATTGGTTGCGAGTGTTGGTGTTAACAGGGTTAACAGTGTTCCATTGGTCATAGTTGACTGAAGAAATGTTAACTTCAGGGAAGGAAGCAGGTGTAGGAACAGGGATTAAAGAAGTATCAGCAACAGTAACAGAGCCAGAAATGACGTTTTCAGCAGCATATTCTAAGGCAAGGGTCCAGTCATCAGAGTTGGAGTAAGCAAGGAAAGGAGAGTTCATGCTGATGTAGTCACCAGATTTAATATCCCAAATGAGTTCCTTGGTAGGATGGTTGAAGCCAAGTTTAACACGGAGAGGATTGTTGACAACAGCTTCTTCACCAGTGTATTGGAGTTGGTTAATTAAGTATTCATGACCAACTTGAGCGAATCTGCGTCTTTCTTCAGTATCAATGTAGACATAGTCAACTAAGAGAGAAGCATCGTTCATTACACCAATACCATTACCTAATTTAGATAAGTTTAAGTTGTTGGTGTAGACAATTAAGTCTTGGAATTGGTTAAATTGAATCCAGAGTCTTACTTCGTGGTATTGGAGAGCAATTAAAGGTAAAGCAAGACCAGTGTTGGTGTTGCACCAGAAAACAAGGGGAACAAATAAGATGTAGTTTTGGGTGAAGTTACCTTGAGAGTCAGGAGAACGTAAAGCAGTTAATTCATCAACATTACCGATTAATGCACGATAAGCGGGTTCAGTGTTGACATCTTTGGTTAAGTCGTGCCAAGTAGCCATCCAGTGACCATAGTGTTTATCAATTTGAGAACCACCAATTTCGAATTGGATGTAATCAATAATAAAGTGACCAACTTCACGAGCCCAAGCGAATAAGAATTTTGAACGTTCTAATTCAGTAAGGTTATTAACATTCATAGAAACTTGTCCTAATTCAATACGTAAGTACATACGAGTAACTAAGTCACCATTACGAGTAATAGTGACAGTTACACGTTTGCCAAAGTCTGCAGTACCATTGAGGGTTAATTCAACAGTTTCAATAGCAAAGTTAGTGTAACGTCTGTAGACAACTTTGAAAACGCAATACCCTATAGTTTCCTATAGGGGCTAGACTATACCTTAAGCAAAATATATTTGAATTATTAATTTGTATTTTTATATATTTTACCCACTACCATCTAGTCGTTGAACTGCATTCATGTTATAAAGAATTAACTTTATAAGTTAGAACTTGGCTGCTGATTTCCCATTTTAGATTATTAAATAATCCGCATCTTCTATATTATCACCATACCCAAGTTTTTACTCTTGGCCATTAGAATATTTCTATTCTAACTTGGTAATAGAAGCTTTAGGGGTTTCCAGCATTTTGATAGTGTCGCTAAAGATAAAATTATATAATTATTATCTCTAACTAGCAATAGTTGTATCATTACAATAGGGCGTTTAGAGTAATGATATGGACAACTTAAGGGTTTACCTTGCACATATCCATATAGTGCAAGCCTATTGCTTTTCAACTCTTTTTTCAAAAGTGATTTGAGGATTACCAGTTAAGTACACGTCTTGTGCACCGTAAGCAACTAATTGCATTAAGCCACCGCCCATAGTTATTATATATTATAGATTTAGAAAAAAAATTTTTTAAATTTAAATTCACAAAAATAATTATTTTATATTTTAATCTATATTAAAAATATTTTTTATTTAAAAGAACCTATATTATTTGTTATTATATATGAGTTCACAGTTCAAATTCAAACCAGACAAAATTAAGTATCTAAGCACCATAGATACACTGGATAGTTCACACAAAAAAATTGTCAATACAATAAATAAAAAAAGAGATGATGCTCCAAAAAAAGAAAAAAAATTACAAAAACTATTAAATGAATTAAAAATTTTGGACACAAAAAATGCAGAAATTTTTAATTACATAAATATTCGTACAAAATTAGTTGATGAAATTAATGTTTTAAATGATGAAATAAAAAAAGTCGAAAATTATGAAGATGAATTAGAATATTATGAAAAAACTCATGAAATTTTATTTAATTATTATGATATTATTGATGGACATAAAGTTGTTTCCGATGATATTAATAATAATAGTATTAATAATATTAATGATAATATTTTT